>PPYE01739732.1_pt1 | contig 101367 bp, 86 predicted proteins | sample 1559881 | NCBI WGS metagenome assembly PPYE01 (sample SAMN08240022, study PRJNA423297) | Human gut metagenome, whole genome shotgun sequencing project.
CGGATATTCGCAATCCGCTTCGCTACGTAGCTCTACACCAAATAACTGCTCCGCAGTTTATCAGGAGGAGCTTGCACTCTTCCTGATACAAGCAAGTCCCCACCCACTACTTATTGCTTTTCGCAACCCCGCAGGGGACTTACTTGATTTGGTTAAAATTGAATGTCACGGAGATCTTCCGGAACATGAGAAGTATGCAGATTTTCATTAAGCGTATCAATGATTGCCATGTCCTCATCTTCGATATTAAAATCAAAAATATTTCCGTTACTTCGGATGCGTTCCGGATTGCTGGATTTCGGGATAACGGAAATTCCCTTCTGAACAGCCCAGCGAAGACCTATCTGTGCAGGAGTTCTTGCGTATTTGGTTCCCAGAACACACATGACATCGTTGTCAAAATAGGCGCCTCTTGCCAGAGGGGCATAAGCCTGTACCTGAATACCAAAAGCTTTACAGTATTCGATCAGTTCGGATGGATAACACAGGGGATGACATTCAATCTGATTTACAGCCGGGATAATTCCGGAAATTTTACGGAGCTCTTCCAGATGCCGGATGTCAAAATTGCTGACGCCGATACTCAAAGCACGCCCGGATTCCAGGATTTTTTCCAGTTCTTTCCAGGTGCTCAGGTAGCAGCCAGGAACTGGCCAGTGAATCAGGCAGAGATCAACATAGCTGAGCTTCAAACGGTCAAGACTGCGGGAAAAAGCACCCTGAACATCACCCAGCCGCTGGGCTGTGTTCCAGATCTTGCTGGTGATAAAAAGATCCTTCCGGGGAACACCACATCTGGCGATGGCACGTCCCACACTTTCTTCGTTTTTGTAAACGGATGCGGTATCGATCATGCGGTAGCCGGCAGAGATTGCAGAAGTGATGGCAGCCTCAGCTTGTACGTCGTCGGGCAACTTATATACACCAAGCCCCAGGAGGGGCATTTCTCTGTCGTTATTCAGAAAAACAGTCTCTCTCAAAATAATTCCTCCTTGTTTGTTCTGTTTCCCATGCTTTTGCCATTATAGCACAAAAATATGAAAGAATCACATCAAATATATTACAAAAGTGATAAAGCTTGGTCCGAATTTTAAAGCGGCTATAGGAAATATTATATGGTTTGAAGAAACTAACTTCGTTAAAATCGAGACAATCGAGTTAATTAACTGTCAAAGTTTTTGAAAAATCAGGAAAAATGGCGTATAATTTTGGATATTTTTTATAATAATTTTCTTGATAATAGAGACAAAAAGATGTATAATGAATTTAATTGATAAATTCTTGTCATGAGCGTGTCCGCCCTGCGGATACAGGAAAGGGGTATTTATGCATTTAATCAAAGATGAGAATGGCAACCTTGTTCAGCATGGACATGCGGACAGCCACGAACATACACATGAGCACACTCACGAGGATGGAGTGACTCACAGCCATACACACAGTCATGCAGAAGGAGACAGCCACAGCCATACACACGGCGATGGCCACTGCGGTTCCTGCGAGTCCGGTGACTGCAAGAATGAGACTGTAGCACTTCTTACCTATATGCTGCAGCATAATGAGCATCATGCGGCAGAACTTGACCAGATGGCTGACAACCTTAAGAAACTTAACATGGATGCAGCTGCCAAGACAATCAAGGAAGCAGTATCCGATTTCCAGAAGGGTAATATGAGACTAGGACTTGCCCTTACCCTTGTTAAGGAAGAACTGAAATAAACTGACAGAATGATTTTGACAGCAGAGCGGAAGAACAGAAAACCGCTTATTTGGAGGAATTGATTATGTGTCTTGCAACTGTATATAAAGAAGAAGATAATTCAGTAATTTTTAAAAATGTAAGCCGCATTGATGTGGACGGAAATAAATTGATCCTTCGTGATATCATGGGAGATGAGCGCGTGGTAGAGGGCAGTATTCTCATGGTAGATCTGGCGAACAGTATCGTGAAACTGCAGTGTGACTGATATTACAGCAGTTTTATGGAAATGTGAGCTGAGGGAATGACAGAGATCATTCCTATAAAAATATAATAACACTAAGACGTGGAGGGACGATCAATGAAATTATCTGAAGCAATGAGAGAAAAAATGCTGCTTTCCTTTGAACTTTTTCCACCGAAGACAGAAAAAGGCATGGCAAATCTGCCGGGAACCATTGAACATCTCATGAAGTATAAACCGGAGTATATTTCCTGTACATACGGTGCCGGCGGCGGAAATGTCGGCGCAAACAGAGAAGTATGCCAGATGATCAAGAATGCAGGAACCACTCCTGTAACACACTTCACAGTAATCAAGAATACAAAAGAAGGCATCAAAGAGCAACTGGAACAGTATCTGGCTGAAGGCGTAGACCATATGCTTGCGCTTCGTGGAGATATTCCGCTTGGTGAGACAACAACATGTGGAGACTTCAATTATGCAACCGATCTTGTTAAATTTGTCCGCGATGAATTTGGCGATAAATTTGAGATCGCAGTAGCCGGCTCACCGGAAGGCCATATCGCATGCAGAAGCCTGGATGCGGATATCGCTGTTTTAAGACAGAAACAGGACAATGGCGCTGACTACATTATGACTCAGCTTTGCTGGGATATGGAACAGTTCAAATACTGGCTGGACGCTATCCGTGAGGCTGGTGTGACAATGCCTGTAGATGTTGGAGTAATGCCGATCCTGGATCAGGCAGCTACCATTAACATGGCTCTTTCACGTAATGGCTGTGTGATGGACAGCGAGCTTTGTAGACTGATCTCCAGAAACTGGCTGTTCCCGAATCCGTTCAACGCAAAAGACGCTGACGGTAAACCATTTGACATGTTCTATGAGGACAAGGTTAAACGATTCAAAGAAGAAGGAATCGAATACACCATCAGACAGATCGATGAGTATCGCGCTCTTGGTGTTGACGGTATCCATCTTTATGCATTAAACAAATGGAAAGATGTATCCGAGATCATTGACAGATCCGGACTTCGTACACTTATCTAATCATCAACGAAATAAATAAGAATTCCGGCACGATGCGGAGGTGTCAGAACAGTATCAGGCACCTCCCTTATGCGCCGGCATAACAGATATAAAATCAGGAGGTGCCCGTTTTATGGCACATGTTATTGCAGTCGCCGGAAAAGGCGGCGTTGGAAAAACTACATTATGCGGAATGCTGATCCAGTATCTCTGCGAAAAGAAAAAAGGACCTGTACTGGCTGTAGATGCAGATGCCAATTCAAATCTGAATGAGGTTCTTGGCGTAGAAGTAGATACGACTCTTGGCGATGTCCGCGAGGAGATCGCACATGCTGAGATGACAGAGAAAAGCCCGATCCCCAAAGGAATGTCCAAGGCAGATTATGCGGAGGTACGTTTTGAGGATGCTCTTGCAGAGGAAGATGATTATGATCTTCTTGTAATGGGAAGAACCCAGGGAAAAGGCTGCTATTGCTTTGTAAATGGTCTGCTTCAGGCACAGCTTGCCAAATACCAGAAAAATTATCCGTATATTGTTGTGGATAACGAAGCCGGAATGGAACATATCAGCAGAGGAATCCTTCCGAGCATGGAGACAGCAATTCTTGTAAGTGACTGCTCCAGAAGAGGCGTTCAGGCAGTTGGCAGGATCGCAGAACTTATTAAGGAATGCGATATGAAGCCTTCCAGAGTAGGTCTTATTATCAATCGCGCGCCAAAAGCAGAACTGAATTCAGGAATCCTTGAGGAAATCCGGAATCAGGGACTCGATCTGATCGGTGTGGTACCACAGGATGAGGCAGTTTATGAATATGACTGCGATGGTAAACCAACCGTTACTCTTCCTGAGGATAATCCGATGAGAAAAGCAGCTTTTGAAATTTTTGATAAATTAGGTTTATAATGGAATATAAACCTTTTTTTAAAAAAGAAAATAACCCATGGGTGGGGATGGGTTCCTGCCCTGGGCTTATTATAAAAAGAAAAATAAAAATAGATGTGCTATTAAAGGAGGTCTATAATGAGTGAATTCAAATTAACTACAGTGGAGGAATTTGAAGCCGCTACAGCCCGTCTTCTCGAGACAGGTGCAAAGGTAGGAGCAGATGCATGGCAGATCCGTGCAAAGAACCAGACTCCGCACTGTAAATTCGGTGAGCAGGGTATCTGCTGCCGTATCTGTGCAATGGGACCGTGTCGTATTACACCAAAGGCTCCAAGAGGAATCTGCGGATGTGATGCTCATGGTATCGTAGGAAGAAACTTCCTTAAATTTACAGCCGGTGGTGCAGCTACTCACTCCGATCATGGTCGTGAGATCTGCCATACACTGTACTGTGCAAAAGAGGGCGGAAATTATCAGGTAAAAGATCCTGAGAAACTGCTTCGCATCGCTAAAGAGTGGGGCGTGGAAACAGAAGGCAAGGATATCTATGATCTGGCTCATGAGATGGCTGAGATCGGTCTTATGGAATATGGTAAACCGTTCGGATATCAGAGATTCCTTGACAGAATGCCTGCAGGACAGAAAGAAAAACTGATCGAGAACGAAATCGCACCACGTGCTATCGACCGTGAGGTTGCAAGCTCCCTGCATATGTCTCATATGGGATGTTCATCTCTTCCGGAGGCGCTTGTAAAACAGTCTCTTCGCTGCGGTATGGCTGATGGATGGGGCGGTTCCATGATGGGAACAGAGTTCTCTGATGTATTATTCGGAACTCCGAAGCCACTTGATACAGAGGCTAACCTTGGAGTAATGGTTGAAGAGAACGTAAACATTGTTGTGCACGGACATGATCCGAGTCTTTCTGAGATGATCTGTGAGTATGCAGACAGCAAAGAAATGATCGATTATGCAAAATCTGTAGGAGCAAAAGGAATCACCGTTTCCGGTGTGTGCTGTACTTCTAACGAGGTAGCTATGCGTCGTGGTGTTCCGATGGCTGGTAACTTCCTGCAGCAGGAGAACGTAGTGCTGACAGGTGCCTGCGAGGCGATCGTAGTTGATGTTCAGTGTATCTTCCCTGCATTAGGACCTCTGAGCAAATGTTTCCATACTAAATTTGTTACAACTTCTCCGATCGCTCAGATGCCGGATTCTGAATTTATCAGATTCAACGCTGAAACAGCAGGAGAAAATGCAAAAGCAATCGTTAAGATGGCTATCGATAACTTCAAGAACAGAAAACCTGAGCTTGTACATATCCCGCAGCTGAAACAGAAAGCTACTGTTGGTTACTCAGTAGAAGCAATCGTCAAAGTTCTTGATGGTGTTACAAACTCTCAGGTTGACGTAACAGGAACAACCAAACCATTACTTGAGTGCATCACTTCCGGTGTTATCCGTGGTGCTGTTGCTATGGTTGGATGTAACAATCCTAAGATCCGTCCTGACTATGCACATATCGAACTGATGAAGAAGTGTATCGCAAATGATATCATTATCATCGCTTCCGGATGTTCCGCACAGGCAGCTGCTAAAGCTGGTCTGATGGACAAATCCGCAAGAGATCTCTGCGGTGCAGGTCTGAAACGTGTCTGTGAGCTGGCTGATATCCCACCAGTACTTCATATGGGATCCTGCGTAGATATCTCCCGTATGATGATCCTGGCTGCTGAACTTGCAAAAGATGCAGGACTTCAGATCAATCAGCTTCCTGTAGTAGGATGTGCTCCTGAGTGGATGTCTGAAAAAGCTGTATCCATCGGTAACTACGTAGTTGGTACTGGTATTGATACATTCCTTGGCGTTGATCCATATGTTTCCGGTTCTTCAGAAATGTGCGAGCTTCTTACAGAGGGAACAAGAAAATGGACAGGTGCTGCTTACACAGTAGAGACAGACATCGAGAAATTAGTTGATCTTATGATCGAGAGAATTGAAGAGAAGAGAACAGCATTAGGAATCTAATCCGTTGCGATCTTTAAAATGTTATAAAAGGTGGAAGACGTAAAATGAAAATAGCAGTAACCGGTAAAGGCGGAGTAGGAAAGACAACTTTCGCAGCAACACTTGCAAGACTATACGCAGATGAGGGAAAAAAAGTCCTTGCGGCGGATGTGGATCCGGATGCGAACCTGGGTCTTGCCCTTGGATTTGACGAGGAAACCTTGGATTCTATTGTTCCAATCTCAAAAATGCGTAAGCTCATAGAAGAACGCACCGGAGCCAACAGCCAGAATCAGTTTTATAAACTGAACCCAAAGGTAGACGATATTCCGGATACTTATGGAAAAACCTGTAATGGCGTAAAGCTGCTTGTCCTTGGAACTGTGGAAACAGGTGGAGGCGGATGCGTCTGTCCTGAACATGTGATGCTTAAAAGAGTGATCAATAACCTTGTGATCCACAGAGATGATGTGGTGATCATGGATATGGAGGCCGGCCTGGAACATCTGGGCCGGGGCACCACGGAGAGCATGGATGAATTTATTGTAGTGATCGAACCAGGGGCAAGAAGTGTACAGACATATAAGAATGTTAAACGTCTTGCAAAGGATCTGGGAGTTTCTCAGGTTAAGGTCGTGGCCAATAAGGTAAGAAATCCGGAGGATGAGGAATTTATCCGGAGTAAGATCCCGGCAGAGGATCTGCTTGGAATGATCCACTACAATACAGAAGTTATAGATGCTGATCGTCAGGGAAAATCTCCCTACGATTTTAGTGAAACTGTAACAGCTGAAATCAGAAAAATCAAAGACAAAATTGATCAGAATTCAATTCTGTAAAAATAGGAGGTATTACAGTGACTTTATTTGATAGAGTATTCGGCGGAAACGATGCTGTATATGGTTTAACAGAGGGTGCTATTGACGGCGCGATCGCTCAGTATGGCGAAGACAAAGCTGTCAGCTTCCCGAATACCGCTTACAGCCTTCCTTGCTACTATGCTGTAACAGGAACAAAAGTTACAACATTAAAAGAATTAAAAGAAGCTCTTGGCGTTGTAAAAACACTTATGACAAGAGAGAAAAGACTGAACGATGCATTCATGTCCGGTGTTGCTACAGCACTCTGCGCAGAGTTCATCGAGGTTCTGAAATATATCGACGGAGCAACTCCTTACGAAGAGCCATGCTATGGACATCTTGGTGATGCTGTTATCCGTGAGCTCGGTGTACCGCTTGTAACAGGCGATATCCCAGGCGTTGCTGTTATCCTTGGTGCGGCTCCTACTACAGAAGAGGGTGTTGCTCTTGTAAAGAGCTATCAGGCACAGGGTATCCTGGTAACACTTGTTGGCGGAATCATTGATCAGGTTGCAGAAGCCGGAATGAAGACAGGTGCCAACGTTCGTGTTATTCCTCTTGGAAAAGATGTTACATCTGTTGTTCATGTAGTTTCCGTTGCGATCCGTGCAGCTCTGATCTTCGGTAACGTAACACCTGGAGATGCAGGAACACTTATGAAATACACAATGGATCGTGTACCGGCATTTGTTAACGCATTCAAACCTCTGGATGATGTGATCGTAGCATGCGGTGCAGGCGCTATCGCACTTGGATTCCCGGTTGTTACAAATGAGACAGAGAATATCTTCCGTGTACCGAAGAGCCTTATCGTTCAGGAGGACGTAAGCAAATTTAACGCTACTTCTCTTGAGGCGCGTGATATTAAGATCAAGATCACAAATATTGATATTCCGGTTGCTTTCGCATCTGCATTCGAGGGTGAGATCATCCGTCGTAAAGATATGCAGGTTGAGTTCGATGGCTCCCGTGTAGACTGTGCAGAGCTTGTACAGACCTGCGATGCTTCTGAGATCGAGGATCACAAGATCACAGTAATCGGACCTGAAGTAGATGAGATGGAATTCGGCAGCAAGAACAGCATTGCATATGTTGTTAAAGTTGCAGGTAAGAATATGCAGTCTGACTTTGAGCCGGTTATCGAGCGTAAATTCCACAACTATATCAACTGTATCGAGGGTGTATACCATACAGGACAGCGTGATATGCAGCGTATCCGTATCAGCATTGATGCATTTAATGCAGGCTTCAGAATCAAACATATCGGTGAGGTTCTTTATGCATCTGTTAAGAATGAGTTCGATGCGGTTGTTGATAAATGTGAGGTTGTTATCTATACAGATCCTGCTGAGTGTACAAGAATCCGTCATGAGGTTGCAATTCCGATCTTTGACAAACGTGATGAGCGTCTTGATACTCTGACAGATGAGTCTGTTGACGTATATTATAGCTGTATCCTTTGCCAGGCATTCGCACCAAGCCACGTATGTGTAGTAACACCTGAGAGACTTGGTCTTTGCGGTGCGGTTTCATGGCTGGATGCAAAAGCTACACATCAGCTTGACCCAGCTGGCCCTTGCCAGATCATCACAAAAGAGCGTCCGATCGATGAGAATCTTGGTTCTTATGAGGACGTTGATGAGGCAGTTCAGAAATTCTCCCAGGGTGCTCTGGAGCACGTTACACTGTACTCCATCATGCAGGATCCGATGACTTCCTGCGGATGCTTCGAGTGTATCTGTGGTATCGAGCCATTCTCCAACGGTGTTGTTATTGCTAACCGTGAGTATGCAGGCATGACACCACTTGGAATGACATTCCCTGAGATGGCATCCATGACAGGTGGTGGAGTTCAGACACCTGGATTCATGGGACATGGTAAACATTTCATTTCCTCCAAGAAGTTCATGAAGGCTGAGGGCGGTATCGAGCGTATCGTATGGATGCCAAAAGAACTGAAAGAATTCGTAGCTGACAGACTTAATAAGACTGCAAAAGAGCTTTACGGAATCGATAACTTTACAGACATGATCGGTGATGAGACGATCGCAGAAGATCCAGAGACACTGGTTGCATTCCTTACAGAAAAAGGACATCCGGCTCTCGGACTTGATCCGATGATGTAATTTATCCGGGAGAAAGGATGTGCGGACATCCTTTCTCTTGTAAACTGTTAAAAAGTTTGTTGATTTTTTAACAGAAATATAGTGCTGCATCTTGCCAATAACTGGTGCTATGTAGTATAATATAAGAAGCTCTGTAGTTTTTAATTATTATTTTTAAGGAGGCTAACGAAAAATGCCGTTTAATCAGAAACCACAAAAGTTCAATGCAAAGATTAATGCTGTCACAATCGGAAGCGGAGATAAGACTGTGACAATTGGTGGGGATTGTACATTCCCATTTTATTCCTTTGACGCAGAGTCAGAGAACTGCCCGAAGATCGGTGTAGAGATCTCTGATATGGGTCTTGAGGGCGTATCTGAAGGTATCAAAGCTTACTATGAAGGCGCTACTACAATGGCTGACATTGCTAAGAAAGCTGCAGCTATGGAGGGTGCTGACTTTGTTGCACTTATTCTTGAGGGCGGCGACCCGAACGGTGTTAACAAATCTATCGATGAGCTGATCGCAGTTGTTAAAGAAGTTGCAGATGCAGTTGACTGTCCACTGGTTGTAGAGGGCTGCAAGAATGTTGAGAAGGATGCAGAGCTCCTTCCGAAGGTTGCAGAGGCTCTTCAGGGCAGAAACGCACTGATCCTTTCCGAGAAAGAGGAGAACTACAAAGCAATCGGTGCAGCAGCAGGTCTTGCTTATAATCAGATCGTAGGCGCTGAGTCTGCCGTTGATATCAACCTTGCTAAACAGCTTAACGTTGTTACTACACAGCTTGGTGTAGATGCTAAGAAGATCGTTATGAATATCGGTAGTGCAGCAGTTGGTTATGGATATGAGTACGTAGTATCTACTATGGACCGTATCAAAGGTGCCGCTTTAGGCCAGGATGATAACATGCTGCAGATGCCTATTATTACACCTGTATCCGCAGAGACATGGAATGTTAAAGAGGCTATGGCTTCCGAGGCTGACATGCCGGCATGGGGACCACAGGACGAGCGTGGAATCGACATGGAAGTTGAGACAGCAGCAGCTGATCTTGCAGCTGGTTCTGATGCAGTTATCTTAAGACATCCGGAATCCGTTAAGACAATTTCCAAGCTGATCAAAGCACTTGCGTAATAAATAGGAGGATAAAGAGCTATGGCACTGAATGGTATTCAGATCTTTAAATTAACACCAAAGAAAAACTGTAAGGAATGTGGATGCCCTACATGTATGGCTTTCTCTATGAAAGTTGCACAGGGCGCTATGAAAATTGAGCAGTGTCCTCATATGTCCGAGGATGCATTAGCATCTCTTTCTGAGGCAACTGCACCGCCAATGAAAACTATCAAGATCGGAACAGGCGACGGAGAGTTTACACTTGGTGGAGAGACTGTTCTTTTCAGACATGAGAAGACATTCGTAAGCAAAACAAGATATGCCGTATCACTTTGCACATGCATGAGTGATGAAGAAGTAGAAGCTAAACTTGCAGAGATCCCACAGGTTGATTACGACCGTATCGGTGAGAGAATGCATGTAGAGCTTGTATATGTAAACTGCGATGAGAATGCAGATGCTGCAAAATTCACAGCACTTGTAGAGAAGGCGAAAGGCCTTGGAAGAACACTGATCCTTGGCTGTACAGATCCTGAAATCGCAAAAGCTGCCCTTGAAGTATGTAAGGACGGCAAACCGGTTCTTAACGGAGCAAACGCTTCCAACTATGAGGCAATGAGCAAAGTTGCTACAGATGCAGGCGTAGTTCTTGGTGTATCCGGTAAGGACATCAACGAGTTATATGATACTACAGCAGCTATCGAGAAACTTGGAAACAAGAATCTCGTACTTGACACAACAGGAGCTGACATCAAAGAGACTTTTGCAAACACTGTACAGGTTCGTCGTGCAGCTCTTAAGAATCAGGACAGAACATTTGGTTATCCTTCCATCGTTAACCTTGTTAAACTTGCGAAGGGTGACAAACATTTACAGGCAGCACTTGCTTCCATGTTTACTATGAAATATGGTTCCATCATCGTTATGGAGCAGATGACATATGCAGAGGCACTTCCGCTGTTCGGACTTCGTCAGAACGTATTTACAGACCCGCAGAAGCCAATGAAGGTAGAGCCGGGCATCTATCCTCTGAACGGAGCAGACGAGAATTCTCTCGTTGTAACAACAGTAGACTTTGCTCTTACATACTTCGTAGTATCTGGCGAGCTGGAGCGTTCCGGCGTTCCGCTTAACCTGGTAATCAATGATGCAGGCGGACTTTCCGTACTGACATCCTGGGCAGCCGGTAAATTCTCCGGAAACAGCATCTCCGAGTACATCAAAGAGAATGTTGAGCCGAAGGTTAAATGCAGAAGACTGGTTATTCCTGGTAAAGTAGCAGTTCTTAAGGGAGACCTTGAGGCTAAGCTTCCTGGATGGGAGATCATCGTAGGACCAAGAGAAGCAGTACAGCTTGTGAAATTCTTAAAAGACCTTGACGCATAATCTTAAGGTTTGAGAAATCAGCTGTCCGGCAATGCCGCCGACAGTTATAAGAGGCTGTGCAGGGTTGCTGCACAGCCATATCCTACTAATATGTAAAGGAGAACACGAGTATGGCAAAATTTGTAACAATTGGGGAGAGACTTTCAACAACAGCACCGGCAGTAAACAAAGCATTTACTGAGAGAGATCCTGAGCCGATCATCAAAAGAGCGAAACAGCAGCTTGATGCAGGTGCTACATATCTTGATGTAAATATCGGACCGGCTGAGAACGATGGCGAGGATCTTATGAAATGGGCAGTACAGCTCCTTCAGTCCGAGTTTGACAACGTTCCGCTTGCTCTGGATACAACAAACCAGAAAGCAATCGAGGCTGGTATTTCTGTATACAACAGAAGCAAAGGTAAACCGATCGTAAACTCTGCAGATGCTGGTGACAGAATTTCCAATATTGATCTCGCAGCAGCTAACGATGCGATCTGTATCGCACTTTGCTCTTCCGGTATGGTTGCAGCAGACAACGACGAGCGTATGATGCACTGCCAGAACATGCTTGAGAGAGGTCTTGGCCTTGGTATGGAAGCAGAGGATCTCTGGTTTGATCCGCTTTTCCTTGTTGTAAAAGGAATGCAGGACAAACAGATGGAAGTTCTTGAGGCAATCAAGATGTTCTCCGAGATGGGTCTGAACTCCACAGGTGGTCTTTCCAACAACAGTAACGGTATGCCAAAACATATCCGTCCGATCATGGACTCTGCTCTTGTAGCTATGGCTATGATGAATGGTCTTACATCTGCAATCGTTAACCCTAACGACCTTCGTCTTATGGAGACAATCAAATCCTGTGACGTATTCAAGGGTAACACACTTTACGCAGATTCTTACCTTGAGATCTAATTTGGCGTGTGAACAAAACAGGAGCGCTGTTTCAGAGGCTGGGGACTTCGGCCTTCAGCCTCTTTTTTACTAATATAGTTTAGTCTAACTCCCAACGCCACAGGTGGAAGACGAATAACTTTTACGAGGCGAGAAAGGTGGTTGCCGAATGTTTAAGGTGACTTTTGCTTTTGAAAATGGCAGTACGGTAGAAGCATTTGCCAATGCGGGGGATAATTTACTGGAGGTTGCTCGTAGTGCCAATGTGGCTATCGATGCACCATGTTCCGGAAACGGAGCCTGTGGAAAATGTCGGGTACAGTTAAAAAGCGGAGAACTGGACTCAAAGAAAACTCTTCATATTTCGGATGAAGAATATGGCGCAGGTTGGCGTCTGGCCTGTATGAGCAAGATCAGTGCAGATGTGGAGGTTCTTGTTCCGGATATTGCATCCGCATATAAGAGCCGAATGAAAGTGGCTGATTTGAGCTCAAAAGAAGAAATCGCTATTTTTGAAAATGCCAAGCATGAAGTTGAGATGGCTGGCATAGAACTTACAAACAGTCTTGATGTTGTGGAACTTCAGATGGATATTCCATCACTGGATGATACCATGCCGGATAATGAAAGACTGACCCGTGCACTTCAGAAGTTTATGAACCTGAAGCGTGTCAGAATTCCGTATGCGGTGCTTAAGAAGCTTCCAGATGTACTTCGTGAGAGTAAATTTTCTGTGAAGTGCGTGGTTCGTACAGCACCAAATGACATGTATGTTTATGATATTTTTGACAGTAAGAAAGATGTTGTGATCGGTGGTCTTGCTGTAGATATCGGTACCACAACCGTTTCGGCAGTCCTGATCAATATGGAAACAGGAGAGATCCTGGCCAAGAGTTCTTCCGGAAACGGACAGATTCGTTTTGGTGCGGATGTTATCAACCGTATCATCGAGTCTCAGAAACCTGGTGGAAAGAAGAAACTTCAGGACGCGGTGATCAAAGAGACCATTAACCCGATGATCCATGAGATGTGCCGAAGCATTCATTTTCCGGAAGAGCAGATCTACCGGATGTGTGTTGCTTCTAATACAACCATGAATCATCTGTTTGCAGGGATCAATGCGGATCCGCTTCGTATGGAACCGTATATTCCTACGTTTTTCAAAACAAATTCCTTGTTTGCATCGGATGTGGGAATTGAGATCAATCCGGATGCACATATTATCATGGCTCCGAATATCGGAAGCTATGTAGGTGGAGATATCACTGCCGGTACACTGGTAAGTATGATCTGGAACAGACCGGAATTTTCTCTGTTTATCGACCTTGGTACTAACGGAGAGCTTGTGTTCGGTAATTCCGATTTCATGATGAGCTGTGCATGTTCCGCTGGTCCTGCCTTTGAGGGTGGAGACATCAGTTGCGGTATGCGTGCTACAGACGGTGCCATTGAGGCATGTACCATTGATAAAGAGACCATGGAGCCGACGTATAAGGTTGTAGGAGATCCTGGAACCAAACCGGTAGGACTTTGTGGTTCCGGTATCATTGATGTGATCAGTGAACTCTTTATGACAGGAATCATCAATCCGAAGGGCAAATTTGTCCGCGAGGGCAAGAGAGTCCGTCACGATCAGTATGGCATGGGAAGCTATGTGATCGCATTTGAGGATGAAGCAGGCTCTGTTAAGGATGTAGAGATCACAGAGGTAGATATTGATAACTTTATCCGTGCAAAAGGTGCTATTTTTTCAGCAATCCGTACCATGTTGAATTCTCTTGACTTCGATGTTTCCATGATCGACGATGTATACGTTGCCGGTGGAATCGGAAGTGGAATCAATATGGCCAATGCAGTGCATATCGGAATGTTCCCGGATATTCCTCTTGAGAAGTTCCATTACATTGGAAACTCTTCTCTTACAGGTGCTTATCTGATGCTTCATTCCACATCAGCAGAGAAGAAAACTTATGAGCTGGCTTCCAATATGACTTATCTGGAACTTTCCACAGTTCCTACGTATATGGACGAGTTTGTAGGTGCATGCTTTATTCCGCATACGGATACACATCTGTTTCCGTCTGTTATGGAAGAACAGCAGAAGAGATAATACAGACTAAAATGGCAGAGGTAAAACATGGCTTTTAGTATAAATGACCTGAATTATGAAAAAGACAGCAAGGAAAGGATGCCCTGGGAACATTATACAGAAGAGTTCCAGAAAGCAGACCCGGCAGAGATTGCCGGGAGGCTTTCTATTCCCTATGATGAAGAGACAAAACAGCTGACTCTGAAATTTCTGGGAACGGTGTATCATATTTCCTGGCCGGATTTTCAGGTAACTCATGAGAAAGATGATATGGGATTTTATCCGTTGGAAGAAATGATCTATGCGAAGATCCTTACCATACGTTTCCTGCTGAATGGAAATAATTCCCAGGGAAGCGGAAGATTTAAGACCTACAGGGAAATGCCCTGGGGGGAGGTATATCTCCGTCAGTTTGATGGCAGATGTATCAAGCGTCTGGCCTTTACCTATGGAAACAGACTGAAGGATTTTAAGGGGATCATGGAGCACATCCATGCAGCTCCTGTAGATCATGGCGATATTGCCTATCAGGTGGAGATATTCCCCGGATATCTGATCCAGATGATCCTGTGGGAGGGTGATGAGGAATTTCCACCTTCTTCACAGATATTGTTTTCCGATAATTTTCCGGTTTCCTTTGCAGCTGAGGACATGGCTGTGATGGGAGACGTTATCATCGGATCTCTGAAGGCGTTTTTGAAATGTCTTTAAAAAAGTTAAGAACAGGATGGGACCTGTTTTTATAGAAATGCAGTTTTAAGGGATTAAAAACTGTAAAAATACCTAAAGGGAGGTAACATTATGGGATTTAAAAGTGACATCGAAATTGCACAGGAGTGCGAAATGCTTCCAATCACACAGATTGCAGAGAAGGCAGGTATTGATGACAAATATCTGGAGCAGTACGGAAAGTACAAAGCAAAAATTGATTACAATCTGTTAAAAGAGAGTGACAAGAAAGATGGTAAGCTGATCCTCGTAACAGCTATCAACCCGACACCAGCAGGAGAGGGAAAAACAACAACAACCGTTGGTCTTGCAGATGCAATGCAGAAAATGGGCAAAAAAGTAATGGTAGCTCTTCGTGAGCCATCCCTCGGACCGGTATTCGGTGTAAAAGGTGGTGCAGCAGGCGGCGGTTACGCACAGGTAGTTCCGATGGAGGATATCAACCTTCACTTTACCGGTGACTTCCATGCGATCGGTGCGGCAAACAACCTTCTTGCAGCAATGATCGACAACCATATCTTCCAGGGTAATGACCTGAACATTGACCCGAGAAAGATCACATGGAGACGTTGCGTGGACATGAACGACCGTCAGCTTCGTAATGTAGTAGATGGTCTTGGCGGAAGAACAAACGGTATGCCACGTGAAGACGGATACGACATTACAGTTGCATCTGAGATCATGGCAGTTCTCTGTCTTGCAAGCGACATCAAAGACCTGAAAGAGAGACTTTCCAGAATCATCATCGGATACACCTATGGTAAAGTTTCCGAGCAGAAACCGGTAACAGCTGGTGATCTTCATGCAGAGGGTGCTATGACAGCACTTCTGAAAGATGCCCTGAAACCAAACCTTGTACAGACACTGGAGCATGTTCCGGCAATCGTTCACGGCGGACCATTCGCAAACATCGCTCATGGATGTAACTCCGTAACAGCTACAAAGATGGCTATGAAACTTGCTGATTATGCCATCACAGAGGCTGGATTCGGTGCTGACCTTGGTGCTGAGAAATTCCTTGACATCAAGTGCCGTATGGCAGGCCTTCATCCAAGCGCAGTTGTTATCGTAGCTACTGTTCGTGCACTGAAATACAACGGTGGTGTTCCGAAGGCAGATCTGAACAACGAGAACCTTGAGGCTCTTGAGAAAGGTCTTCCAAACCTTCTGAAACATGTAAGCAATATCAAGAATGTATACAAACTTCCATGTGTAGTTGCTATCAATGCATTCCCGACCGATACCAAGGCAGAGCTTGACCTGGTTGAGGCAAAATGTAAAGAGCTTGGCGTTAACGTTGCACTTTCCGAGGTATGGGCAAAAGGCGGCGAAGGCGGCATGAAGCTTGCTGAGGAAGTGATCCGTCTTGTTGAGGAGCCGAATGACTTCACATATGCTTATGAGCTTGAGGGATCTATCGAGGATAAACTGAATAACATCGTACAGAAAGTTTACGGTGGTAAGAAAGTTGTTCTTACAGCAAATGCTCAGAAACAGGCAAAACAGCTGGAAGCTCTTGGATTTGGCAACTGCCCGATCTGTGTAGCTAAGACACAGTACAGTCTGACAGATGATCAGACAAAACTTGGCGCACCGACAGACTTTGAGGTAACAGTACGTAACCTGAAGATTTCCGCAGGTGCAGGATTCATCGTTGCCCTGACAGGTGAGATCATGACTATGCCAGGTCTCCCGAAAGTTCCGGCAGCAACCAAGATCGATGTAGATGAGACAGGTAAGATCACAGGCCTCTTCTAATCGGAACATAAGATCAAAAACTACCGGAGGGGGCTTTTTATAAAAGCCCCCAATGGGCTCTAAAGAGTGCTAAAATAAGAATATAAGGAGGAGAGTCCTATGGGATTTTCTACCAGTACATGTACTGAATTTGTTGAGGTATTAAGCTCCAAGGCACCGGTTCCTGGCGGCGGCGGCGCTTCTGCTCTTGTAGGTGCGGTTGGTACAGCTCTTGGAAACATGGTTGGAAGCCTTACTGTTGGCAAGAAAAAATATGCAGATGTTGAGGACGAGATGTGGGAGCTGAAAAAGAAATGTGATCAGCTTCAGAAAGATTTCCTTCATCTGATCGAGAGAGACGCAGAAGTATTTGAGCCTCTTTCCAAAGCTTACGGAATGCCAAGAGAGACAGAGGAAGAAAAAGCAGAGAAAGCCCGCGTTATGGAGGCTGCTCTGAAAGAAGCCTGCTCTGTTCCGATGGAGATCATGGAGAAATGCTGTGAGGCCATTGAACTTATCGTTGAGTTCGGCGCAAAAGGTTCCAAGCTTGCGATCAGTGATGCTGGCGTAGGTGCTGCATTCTGCAAAGCTGCTCTTAAGGGAGCAAGCCTGAATGTATACATCAATACAAAGTCTATGGCAGATCGTGCGTATGCAGAGGAATTAAACAAAAAAGCAGACGCTATGCTTGAGAAATATACAAAGATCGCAGACGAGACATTTGACAGTGTTCTCGGAAGACTGAAATAGGAGGAACCAGACAAATGGCAAAGCAGTTATTAGGTAAAGAAGTAACAGCAGCTCTTAACGAGAAGATCAAAGCTAACGTTGCAGAGCTTCAGGCAAAAGGTGTAAATCCTACACTTTGCATTATCCGTGTTGGTGAGAATCCAAGCGATATTTCCTATGAGAGAGGAGCAACCAAACGTTGCGAGACTCTTGGGGTTGCATGTGAGAAGATTCTTCTTCCGGAGGACGTTTCCCAGGATGAGCTTCTTGCAACTATCGATAAAGTAAACAAAGATGACAAGATCCACGGCGTTCTTCTGTTCCGTCCGCTTCCGAAACATCTGGATCAGGCAGTGATCGAGAATGCTCTTGCAGCAGAAAAAGACGTTGACTGTATGACAGATCTTTCCATGTCCGGTGTATTCACAGGCAAAAAGATCGGATTCCCGCCATGTACACCACAGGCATGCATGGAGATCCTGGATCATTACGGAATCGACTGCACAGGCAAAAAAGCTGTTGTGATCGGAAGAAGCCTTGTAGTTGGTAAACCAGCTGCAATGATGCTTGTTAAGAAAAATGCGACAGTTACTATCTGCCACACAAGAACCGTTGATATGCCATCCGTTGCAAAAGAGGCTGACATTGTTATCGTTGCAGCTGGCCGTGCTGGTGTTGTTGGTGCTGATTATGTCAGAGAGGGACAGACAATCATCGATGTTGGTATCAATGTAAACGCTGAGGGTAAACTTTGCGGTGATGTTGATTATGCGGCAGTTGAGCCGATCGTTGATGCGATTACACCGGTTCCTGGTGGAGTTGGAAGTGTTACAACTTCTGTTCTTGTAGGTCATGTAGTTGAAGCTGCAATGAGAAAAGCGCAGTAATAAAGGATTGATTATTTAGATATGTACAGATTCCGAAATCGTTTTTGTTTACGGATGATGGTGCTTGCAGGCGTTCTGGTGTTCGGAACGCCTGCAGGTGTTTTGGCAGAGGATGTGGATCATTCCATGGAGGGGCAGATCTCGAAGCCGCAGTCATCCGGAGAGAATAATGCAGATGGTTTTGTGGATGATTCCACAGATAATACTTATGGATATTATACGATCATGGGGTGTACCACAGTGGATGTGGAGGATATGGTGGCGCAGTATGAGGCGCAGAATGTGGAGTATCCTTCGGATGTCCTGACAGAGGGTGGTGCACCGGATATTGATTCGTTTTGCACGATTGTGATAGAGGAGGCGGATGCGGAGGGTGTCCGTGGAGAAGTTGTTTATGAGCAGGCGATGCTTGAGACTGGATGGCTGCAGTTTGGCGGGGATGCCAGCGCGGGGCAGTTTAATTTTTCCGGGCTTGGGACTACGGGTGGAGGCGTTGCCGGAAATTCTTTTCCGGATGTAAGGACCGGGATCCGGGCGCAGGTGCAGCATCTGAAGGCTTATGCCTCATCAGAGGATCTGAACCAGGCCTGTGTGGATAACCGCTTTCAATATGTTGCCCGGGAGAGTGCTCCTTATGTGGAATGGCTGGGGATTCAGGAGAATCCTTATGGAGGTGGCTGGGCTGCCGGGAGGAGTTATGGATATAAGCTTCGGAGCCTTCTGGCGGGTCTGAAAGGTGAGGAGTATGCCTGGCCGGAGAGCACGGAGACGGTGGAGAGGTAGTGGCGGACAGTAGTGGCGGAGGGGTTGGCCGTGGTAGGCTGTCTGGCTATACGGTAGGATGTGGATGAGGGACGGAGGCGGGCTTTGCCCTGTCCTGGTTGATAAAAATGGAGATGTAACCTTGAGGTTTAATTAAGGTTGCATCTCCGTTTTTGGTTTCGTATAAAATATTTCTGGGAATTATCTGGAAAAATATTTCGATATATTAGTTCAGTTCCAGGTTTTCAAGTTCCTGTGAAGGAAGCTTGGGTTCTGAGGTGTCTACGTATTTTTTGAGGGCTTTGGAGGTTTTGGCGAAGCCGGCGTTGGTTCCGGCGCCGCCGATGCAGCCTCCTGGGCAGGCCATGCCTTCGATCATGCAGTTTTTGATCTTACCGGCTTTGGCCAGGGTGAGGACTTTTTTGCATTCGGCAAGGCTTTCTGCGTGTTCGATGTGTACGGGTACGTCGGGGTAGTATTCTTTCAGGCAGTTTTCGATGGCTCCGGCTACACCGCCTGCGATGGCATATCCTCTTCCTGCGGCGGTTGCGGCCTGGGTTTCTTCCGGGAGTTCTTCGCAGGTGGATGGGGTGATATTTTTGGCATCAAAGAGACCCCAGAGTTCTTCGAAGGTGATTACGAAGTCTACGTCACTTCTCACGGAATGGCGCATAGCTTCCAGTTTTTTGGAGGCGCATGGTCCGATGAAGACTACTTTGGCGTTAGGGTGTTCTTTTTTTACAATGCGGGCGGTTGCTACCATCGGGGTCAGCTCCTGGGAGATGTTGTCGATCATGGCCGGGAAGTATTTCTTTGCCATGACGGACCATGATGGACAGCAGGAGGTGAGGAGGAACGGGAGGTTGCCGGTGGCTACTTCTTTGGCATAGTGGTGTGCTTCAGAGATGCAGCCGATGTCTGCGCCCAGTGCTACCTCATAAATGTTTGAGAAGCCCAGCTGTTTAAGGGCGGAGCGGAATTTGCCTGGGGTGACGTCTTCGCCGAACTGATTGATATAAGCAGGTGCAACTTCTGCAATGATCTCAGTTCCTTCACGGAGGGCGTGGGAGAGCTGGAAGATCTGGGATTTATCGGAGATGGCTCCGAATGGGCAGCTGACCATACACATACCACAGGATACGCATTTGTCCTGGTTGATGGAAGCTCTTCCCTGTTCATCACTTTCGATGGCTTTTACACCGCAGGCGCGTTCGCAGGGGCGTTCTTTGTGGGCGATGGCGTCGTAGGGACAGACGGATTTGCATCTTCCGCAGTGGATGCATTTATCCTGGTCGATAAAGGATTTGCCGTCTACCATGGAGATGGCGCCTTTGGGGCAGGTGAGCATACAGGGATGTGCGACGCAGCCGCGGCACATGTTGCTGACTTCGTATTTGTTGGATTCGCATGCGGAACATGCAGATGGGATTACCTGCATAAGAGGTGGTTCGTAATATTTCTCGTCAATGTTGCTGGCTTTTACTCCGTCGGTCAGATGGACGGAACGGTTCTCCGGACGGAGAGAAAGGCCCATGGCCAGGCGGACACGTTCGCTTGCAACAGCTCTTTCGCGGTAGATACTTTCACGGTATTTCGCACGTTCTTCTACGATGTTGTAGGGAATGGATTCAATATCGTGGATTAGGGATTCGTCCGTGGATTCAAATCCGATCTTCGCAATTTCTGTAAAAATCTTTCTTCGGATCTGTTTAACTGGTGTGTCGAGATTTCGCATAGAGTTTCTCCTTTTCAAAATAAGATTAATAAAATGTTTTCCACGCACTTTTCTTTCATATTAAAGTAAATGAGAAATAAAATCAATAACAGGAAATGTTTTTTACCGGGAACATAAAGTAAATTTGTTCCTTTATTATCATAACTGTTAAAAATTGAACATTTTTTGAAAAAAATAGACACAAAACCAGTAAGCCATTGTAAACTTTTCAATATATTCTGAAAAAACCGAAAAAAGCACTTGTGGAAAATGACGATATAAGTTATAATTAAAAGCACAAAAATAGTGCAAAATAATGGTTTGCATAAACGCGCGGCACTGACAAAGTGTTAGAGTATCAACCTGTAATGGGAGCAGGCTGATCAAGTGGAAAATCTATGAGAAACAAGGAGGGAACCGAATGTTAGACCAGACGTATTACAAGAAAACGGATGAGATCATCGAGCACTACGGTCGGAAAGCTGCATCACTGATTCCGATCATGCAGGATATCCAGGCTGAGTATCGTTATCTCCCGGGAGAGCTTCTTACTTATGTTGCGGAACAGATTGGTGTAAAAGAAGCGAAGGCGTACAGCGTAGCCACTTTCTATGAGAACTTTTCCTTTGAACCGAAAGGCAAGTACATTATTAAGGTATGTGATGGTACTGCCTGTCATGTACGTAAGTCCATGCCTGTTAAGGAAGCCATGCTGAAAGAGCTTGGACTGACCCATAAGAAACATACAACGGATGATATGCTTTTTACAGTTGAGACTGTTTCCTGTCTGGGTGCATGTGGACTGGCACCGACACTGACTGTAAATGATGAAGTTCACCCGAAAATGACTCCTGAGAAGGCTGTTGAGCTTTTAAATGAATTGAGAGGTGAGAGCGTATGAGTATAACCAGTATGGAAGATCTGAAAAACAAACAGGCTGAGGTTAAGAAGAATCTTGATGGCTATACCTGCCGTGTTCTCGTCTGTTCCGGTACCGGATGTATCGCTTCCGGTGCTCAGAAGATTTACGAAGAAATGTCAAGACTCTGTGAAGGTATCGAGGGTGTTGCGGTTGAGATGCAGAAGGATGTTCCTCATGTAGGTATCGTTAAGACCGGATGCCAGGGATTATGTGAACTTGGACCTCTTATGAGAATTGAGCCATATGATTATCAGTATGTTCATGTTCAGGTAGATGACTGCCGCGAGATCGTAGAGAAAACCGTGATCTGCGGACTGCCGGTTGACCGTCTGTTCTATCGTCATAATGATGAGGCCTGTCCACATCCAAGCGATATTCCGTTCCTGAACCAGCAGACAAGGATCGTTCTTGAGAACTGTGGTAAGATCGATGCAGAGTCTATTGATGAATATATTTCCGTAGGTGGATTTTCCGCTATGGCGAAGGCTTTCTTTGAGATGACCCCGCAGGGCGTTATTGATGAGATCACAAAATCCGGTCTCCGTGGCCGTGGTGGTGCAGGTTTCCCTGCTGGCAAGAAATGGTCACAGGTAGCACGCCAGCCGGAGAAAGTACGCTATGTAGTATGTAATGGTGATGAGGGTGACCCGGGAGCTTTCATGGATGGTTCCGTAATGGAAGGTGATCCTTACAAGATGATCGAGGGTATGGTGATCGCCGCTTATGCAGTAGGCGCAGAAGACGGTTACATTTATGTACGTGCCGAGTATCCTCTTTCTGTACAGAGACTTCGAATGGCCATTGAGCAGGCAGAGTCTTATGGCCTTCTTGGTGATAATATCCTTGGTTCCGGTATTAATTTCCACTTACATATCAACCGTGGTGCCGGAGCGTTCGTATGTGGTGAAGGTTCTGCCCTGACTGCATCCATCGAGGGTAACAGAGGTATGCCTCGAGTAAAACCTCCGAGAACTGTTGAGCAGGGTCTGTGGGGCAAACCTACGGTTCTTAATAACGTAGAGACTTATGCCAACGTACCGAAGATCATCCTTCAGGGTGCTGACTGGTTCCACACCATCGGTACAGAGGGAAGCCCTGGAACCAAGACCTTCTCACTTACCGGTTCCATTGAGAACACCGGTCTTATCGAGGTTCCAATGGGAACAAGCCTCCGTCATATCATTTATGATATCGGTGGTGGCCTTAAGAGTGGTGCTGCATTTAAGGGTGTACAGATCGGCGGTCCTTCCGGCGGATGTCTGATCGATGATCAGATCGATCATCCTCTTGATTTTGATTCTGTTAAAAAACTGGATGCCATCATGGGCTCCGGCGGACTTGTTGTTATGGATGAGAATACCTGTATGGTAGAGGTTGCACGTTTCTTCATGAGCTTTACACAGCGTGAGAGCTGCGGTAAATGTGTTCCTTGCCGTGAGGGTACCAAACGTATGCTTGAGATCCTGGAGAAGATCGTTGCAGGTAAAGGTGAGCTTTCCGATCTGGATGAGCTGGAAGAACTTGCAAACATGGTTCAGAGTATGGCTCTGTGCGGTCTTGGTAAGAGTGCGCCGCTTCCGGTCATCAGTACTCTGAAGCGTTTCCGTGACGAATATGTAGAGCATATCGTAGATAAGAAATGCCGCGCGAAGGTCTGCACGGCGCTCCGTCAATTCCATATCAATCCTGAGTTCTGTATCGGCTGTGGCAAGTGTGCGAAGAACTGTCCGGCAGGTGCGATTTCAGGAAAGATCAAGCATCCACATGTAATCAACAACGACGTATGTATCAAATGCGGTTCCTGTAAGGATAACTGTAACTTTGATGCGGTTTATGTGGAAGCATAGAAGGGAGGATATCTTATGGGTACAATGACAATTGACGGAAGAAAAGTAGAATTTACCGACGAAAAAAATGTCCTGACAGTCATCAGGAATGCCGGTATCAATATCCCCACACTGTGCTACCATTCAGAGCTTTCCACATTTGGAGCCTGTCGTCTCTGCACAGTTGAGGATGACAGAGGCAGGACTTTTGCATCCTGTTCCGAGCAGCCGAGAGATGGAATGGTGATCTATACCAACTCCGGCCGTATCAAGAAATATCGTAAACTGATCGTAGAGCTTCTGCTTGCAGCACATTGCCGTGACTGTACAACCTGTGTAAAGAGCGGTGAATGTATTCTTCAGGAGCTGGCACACCGCCTTGGTGTACGTAACATCCGTTTTGAAAATACGAGAGAGCAGCATGAGATCGATGAAAGCTCACCGTCCATTATCCGTGATCCGAATAAATGTATCCTCTGCGGTAACTGTGTACGTGCCTGTGAGGAACTTCAGGGAATCGGAGCTCTTGGTTTTGCGTTCCGTGGAACTGAGGCTATGGTCATGCCTGCATTTAACAAGAAGATCACAGAAACACAGTGTGTAAACTGTGGACAGTGTCGTGTTTACTGCCCGACAGGAGCTATTTCCATCCGTACACATATGGACGAGGTATGGGATGCTCTGGCTGATAAGGATACCCGTGTGGTTGCACAGATCGCGCCGGCAGTCCGTGTTGCAGTTGGTGATCATTATGGCCTTGCCAAAGGCAGAAGTGTAATGGGCAAGATCGTAAATGCTCTTCATAAGATGGGCTTTGATGAAGTCTATGATACAACCTTCAGTGCTGACCTTACCATTATGGAAGAGACCAAGGAGTTCTTAAACAGAGTGGAAAAAGGCGAGAACCTTCCACTCCTGACTTCCTGCTGTCCGGCATGGGTGAAATTTATCACCGATCAGTATAAGGAATACGTTCCAAATATCTCCACCTGCCGTTCCCCACAGGGAATGATGTCTGCAGTTATCAAGGAATACTTCCGTGATCCGGAGCATGCAGCAGGCAAGAAAACAGTTATGGTTTCCATTATGCCATGTACAGCCAAGAAGGCAGAGGCAATCCGGCCAAATAGCTTTACAGAAGGCGAGCAGGATACCGATATCGTTATCACAACCACAGAGCTTCTCCGCATGATCGACAACTTTGGTCTTGATTTTGCAACACTGGATCCGGAAGCATGTGATATGCCATTTGGATTTGGTTCCGGCGGTGGTGTTATCTTTGGTGTTACCGGTGGTGTTACCGAGGCCGTTCTTCGAAGACTGAGTCCGGATCACAGCAAGGAAGCCATGCATGAGATCGCAGAGTGCGGTGTCCGTGGTGAAGAGGGAATCAAGGAATTTACCGTTCCGTATAAGGGCATGGATATCAATGTATGCGTAGCCAGCGGCCTTGCAAATGCAAGAACCGTTATGGAACGTGTAAAGAACGGCGAAGCAAACTATCACCTGATCGAGGTTATGGCATGCCGCCGTGGATGTATTATGGGTGGCGGTCAGCCGACCAGATCCGGTGACAGGACCAAGGCAGCAAGAGCAAGAGGCCTTTACAATGCGGACAACACCATGATCATCAAGAAATCTGATGAGAACCCGCTGGTTCTGGAGCTTTATGAGGGACTCCTCAAAGGCAAAGAGCATCATCTGCTTCACAATGAGTTCTATATCAAAGACTGATGTAAGAAATATAAAGAGCTGCTGTTCCCGGTGAACAGCAGCATATAAGAAGCCTCCCGGGCATATACTGTGGTATGCGGGAACTGGTCTTTTAACCAAATCAACTGCGGAGCAGTTATTTGGTTATGAGCAAGTAGCGAAGCGGATTGTGAATATCCGCTTGACGATAGTTCCCGGAACTTACAGGACAGTATATGCAGGGAGGCTTTTTTATATGGAAAACTTTCAGGTTTACCGTGATATCCAGGCGCGGACGGGCGGGGATATCTACATAGGGGTTGTGGGCCCGGTCCGTACAGGAAAATCCACATTTATCCGGAGATTTATGGAGCTGGTGGCACTGCCTGCGATCAGTGAAGGAAAAAAAGCAGAACTTCAGGATGAACTGCCCTTAAGCGGTGCCGGGAAAATGATCACGACTGTAGAACCCAAATTTATTCCAAAAGAAGCGGTGGAAGTATCCATAGGGGAAAACCAGAAAATCCGGGTAAAGCTTATCGACTGTGTGGGATTTCTGGTAAAAGATGCGTCCGGAAATGTGGAAGAAGGCAGGGAACGGATGGTCAAAACGCCCTGGCAGGAAAAAGCAATCCCATTTCATGATGCGGCCCGCATCGGAACGGAAAAAGTGATCAGCCAGCATTCCACCATCGGAATTGTAGTCACAACAGACGGAAGCTTCGGGGAAATTCCCAGAGAAAATTTTATTCCGGCAGAAGAGCAGACGATAAAAGAGCTGAAAGCCCAGGGAAAACCATTTCTGCTCCTGGTAAACTCCCAGACTCCGTACGGTGAGGAAACCGGAAAAATCGTAAAAAATCTGGAAGAGAAATACGGAGTATCCGTTCTGGCAGTGAACTGTGAACAGCTCAGAAAAGAAGATGTGACCAGAATCCTGGAAAAAATCCTTTATGAATTTCCAGTCAGCGAGATTGAACTGTTTGTTCCGAAATGGGTGGAGATGCTTTCTCCGGAACATGAAGTAAAAGCGGCACTGTTAAATGAAATCCGGGAAAAAATGACCAGACTTACCCATGTGCGGGATGTAAACAGAGAATCGATACGTCTGGAGAGTCCCTATGTAGAAGATACACTGCTTGAGCAGATCAGTCTTTCCGATGGAACCGTCCGTGTCCGGATTGCAGTAAAAGATATTTATTATTATCAGATGCTCAGCGAAATGAGCGGAATTTCCATGGAAAGTGAATATGAACTGATCCAGACCATGAAAGAACTGGCCGGGATGAAGGAGCAGTTTGTAAAAGTTCAGGCAGCCCTGGAGGCGGTAAAAGGTACTGGTTATGGGGTCGTGGTACCGGAGCTTTCCGAGATCACCATTGAAGAACCGGAAGTAATTCGCCAGGGAAATAAATTCGGAGTAAAGATCCGGTCAAAAAGCCCTTCCATTCATATGATACGGGCAGGAATCGAAACGGAGATCGCCCCCATTGTCGGCACAGAGCAGCAGGCAGAAGATTTGATAAAATATATCAAGGAAAGCCCGGACCGGGGAGAAAGCATCTGGGAGACCAACATTTTCGGAAAATCCATCCAGCAGCTGGTAGAAGATGGGATCAAAAACAAACTGGCCATGATCAGTGAAGAAAGCCAGGTAAAACTCCAGGATACCATGCAGAAGATCGTAAACGACAGCAAAGGCGGCCTGGTTTGTATTATCATATAAAATATCCTATTTGCATTTGCTTTACAGTAAAAAGGACGTTCTTCAGCAGACGTCCTTTTTCTGATGCTGTTTTTTCCATTCTGAGATAAACTGAAGCTGTTCCTGGTCGGAAAGTTCCTGGGAAGCGGCATCGTTACCTGCTGCGGCACAGCAGAAAAGGATAAAGATCTGGAGTCCAAAGAATACAAGAATAAACAGAAGCATAAAGAAAACCTCCTTTATTTTTTCAGATGTGTTAAGTATTGGAGGAAATAAGGGATTTTATACATTATATGACAGAAACTGAGAAAAATGCATTTTCGGGAAAATACCAAATATGTATTGAAAATGGTTTTATGTGACAGAATTTTTCATATAAGGCACAAAGGTTGAAGGAGATATTGCAACCCAATATTTGCAATGTTATAATCAATACCGGGTATGAATTATTTTAAAAAGGAGGAAGAGGAAGATGAAAAAAAGAAGAGTCAGCAGATTGTTTCTTACAATTGCAATGCTGATCTGCCTGACACTGGGAGCAGGATCTGTGCAGGCGGCAACAACACAGACAACATCCACAGTGACCAGAGCAACGGTCAAAAATGGCTGGATAAAAGAGAGTGCAGGCTGGTGCTACTATGTAAAAGGCAAAAAAATCGTCAGCCAGTTGAGGAAGATTAACGGTGCAACCTATTATCTTGGTGCAAATGGAGCAAGAAAAACAGGATGGTATACGGTAAGATCCGGAAATAGTTATAAGTCCATGCAGTTTGCTTACGATGGAAAGTATACAGGAAAGTCCAAAGCGGTAAATGCCAATATGATGAAAAAAGCCGATGCCGTAATTGCCAGTCAGAAAATATCCACATGTCTTACAACAGATGCACAAAAAAAAGATGCATTGTATAAGCTTTATACATATGCAAAGAAAAATTACACATACAGACGTGTTATGGAGCAGTTTGGCAGAGGAAAAAGCCTCAGCTACGCGCAGAAGACCATGATAAATAAAACAGGAAACTGTTACGGATTTGCATCTTCTTTTGCAGTTCTGGCAAAACGTGCCACAGGATTGCCGGTTCGTGTCTGCTGGGGAACAAGCACGGCATTTGATAAAAACAGATCTCAGGCTCATGGCTGGACAGAGATCAAGATTGGAAATAGATGGTATATTTTTGATACCAACGCAGCAAAGTATTCCACAAGAAAAGATGTAAAATGGTATATGCAGAATTCCTCTTCTGCAACCATGAAAAAAGTCTACAAAAAAACAGCATACGAAGAGATTCTTCTCTGATAAAACAGGAGTAAAATATGAAAAACTGGAAAAAGATTGTGGCAGCAGTGCTCTGCCTCATGTTGATACAGATACCTGTACTCGAACCATTTTTTTCTGCACAGACAGTACAGGCTGCTGCTTCAAAAACAACAGTAAAAAACGGTTTCAAAAGAGAAAATGGTGAATATTATTACTATGTAAATGGACAGAAAGTAAAAAATGCCTGGAAGAATGTGACAGTTACAGACAAAACAACAGGTAAGAAAATAAGCTATCGTCATTATTTTACAGGTACCGGAAAGGCCTACAGAGGAGGAACTTTTTTCGGGGAAAATTACATTACAGTAAAGAAGATTGGTAACAATTATTACGGTTTTAACAAGTATTCTCAGATGGTAAAGGGAATCCGATATTCTGCATATGGGCCATCAAAGGCAGGATTTTATGCATTTACCAATGCGGGAGTGCTGGACAGTAAAAAAACTGCAAGCCTGCGCAGAGCGTTTGTCCGTGAAAAGAGTTCTGCGGCACTTCGAAAACTTCTGGGAAGTCCGAGAAGAACAAAGAAAGTTAGCGGATGCTATGGTGATGGACAGGAATACATGTTGGAGTATACATCTTTCTGGGTCAACACATATAAAGATAAAAAAGGGAAGGAAATCGTTCTGGATGTGATCAGTAAATAAGATTTTTCCAGACGGACAGATACAACTATGGTTTTCAGCTCAATGGTGTTCCTGTGTGTATTTCTTCCGGTCGTTTTTGGTCTGCATCTTCTTTTGCCGGGGATGCGGGCCAAAAACTGCCTGCTTGTTATCGCAAGCCTTCTTTTTTATGCATACGGGGAACCGGTTTATGTAATTTTACTGATTGGTTCTTCAATTGGTAACTATATTTTTGCACGCCTGGTAGGAGAACATTCGAAATTTAAGCGAATTTCGATGGTCCTGGCAGTGATCGTAAATTTAGGTCTTCTTGTCCTGTTTAAATATTCAGGCTTTCTGGTGGAGACCTTTAATTCTGTAACGAATGCAGGAATTCCGGTGCCAGAGATCCGGATGCCTATCGGAATCTCATTTTTTACATTTCAGGCATTGTCGTATGTGATTGATGTTTACAGAGGAAATGCTTCAGTCCAGAAAAACTTTGGAAAAGTGCTGCTTTATATTTCTTTTTTTCCACAGCTGATCGCAGGACCGATCGTAAAATATCATGATGTGGAGTTAGAAATAAATAACCGCAGGCAAAGTCTGGAAGAAACGGGAAAAGGTGTGCGCTGTTTTATTGCCGGCTTAAGTAAAAAAGTTCTGATCGCCAATACCATGGGACTGGTAGCAGACAATCTCTTTGGAGCAGCGGCTTCGCAGATCACTGCGCCTGGCGCCTGGCTTGGCGCACTTTCCTATATGCTGCAGATCTATTTTGATTTCAGCGGATACAGTGATATGGCGCTTGGACTTGGAATGATGTTTGGGTTCCATTTCCGGGAGAATTTTAACTATCCATATGTTTCCGGAAGTATTAAAGAGTTCTGGAGAAGATGGCATATGTCACTTTCCGGATGGTTTAAAGAATATCTGTACATTCCTCTTGGAGGAAACCGTAAAGGAAAATTCCGCACAGTGATTAATAAGATGATCGTATTTTTGTGCACAGGAATCTGGCATGGAGCTTCGTTTAACTTCTTGTTCTGGGGAGCATATCATGGATTTTTTCTGATGCTGGAAGAATATGTTCCGTTCATTGGGAAAAAAGGCGGAAAGGTCAAAAGCGTTTTTCAACATATCTATGCATTGCTGACGGTCTGTATCGGATTTGTGTTTTTCCGTGCAGATACCATGAAACAGGGATGTTTCTGGATACGTGAAATGTTTACGGATTTCAGCTGGAAAACTTCCGCTATGAGTCTTACTCTTCAGCAGCTGACGCCAGTATATTTTATAACGCTGGCAGCGGCACTTGTTGCGGCAGTTCCGGTAAATCAGGTATTGAAAAAGTATAAATGGTATAATGGATTCACCTACGTGCTCAGTCTTGCAGGCTTTTGCCTTTGTATCCTGAGTCTTGCCGGAGGAACTTATAATCCGTTTATTTATTTTCGATTCTAGGAGGAGGCAGAAAACATGAAAAAACTGCAGATTATTTATATTACTGCTTTTTTCGCCGCTTGTCTTGTGCCGTCTCTGGGAATGGCAGTGACAAAGCAGGAAACATCTTCAGAAAACCGCAGGCTGGCAGAGTTTCCGAAGATAAAAACAGAAGAAGGAATCAACACACAGTGGCTGCCGGAAGCGGGTGAATATTTTCAGGAGCATTTTGCGTTTCGAAATGAGCTCGTAACGGCGAATGCACTTCTGAACGGAAAGTTCTTCGGAGTGTCCACAGCCGATGGTGTGATCCAGGGTACGGATGGATGGCTTTATTATAAAGACTCCCTGCAGGATTATCTGGGAGAGGAGCTTCTTTCAGAAAGAAGTCTTTTTAATATTGCACATACGTTGTCTATGATGCAGGAAGCTCTGGAGAAAAAAGGTGTGCAGTTTCTTTTTACTGTAGCACCGAACAAAAATTCTCTGTATGGAGAAAATATGCCTTATTATGACAGCCTGAAAGCATCGCAGGAAAAAAATCTCATAAATCTTCAGGAGTATCTGAAAAAAGAAAATGTTGCCTATGCAGATCTTTATGGAATGCTTTCAGAGCAACAGGAGATCCTTTATCATAAAAGAGATTCTCACTGGAATAATAAAGGTGCGTCCATGGCAGCGGAAACTTTGCTTTCATCTCTGAAAAAGGAGCATATTTCCTATCAGGATGAGCCTTATACCGTTAAGACGGATTTCACAGGTGATCTGGATGAAATGCTTTATCCACTTGCAGTAACTCCGGAAGAAGAGATCTATTATGACAAACAGACAACATTTGCCTATGTGGGTGAAGTTGGAAGTAACTTTGATCCCAGGATCACAACAGTAAATCCGGTAAAATCAGGAAGTCTTGTCATGTTCCGTGATTCTTTTGGAAACGCACTGCTTCCTTTTATGGCAGATGCATACGCAAATGCGTATTTTTCCAGAGGTGTTCCTTATCAGATGAGTGAAGTGGATCAGAAAAATGCGGATACGGTCATTGTGGAACGGGCAGAGAGATTCCTTCCGGAAATGGCACAGTCTCCACCGGTCATGGAAAGTCCAAAACGGCAGGTAACCGTTTCTGAAGAGGAATCTGCATCGGATGGAGTTTATGCCGTGGAAAGTGAGATGCAGGGAACATTCCGGAAGATTACCGGTCGTATCGAAAAGAAATATCTGGATACAGAAAGCAGAATTTATGTGAGAGTGAATCAGGATAAGATTTATGAAGCTTTTCCAATGGATATTTCAACAGAAGACGGGAAAGAAAACAACAATGGATTCTGTTTGTACCTGGATGGCACGCTTCTTGGGACAGACGGGAATCAAATTGAAATTCTTACAGGAAAGGATGATTCAGCTCATGTGATCGGTGAGCTGACGTTATAAAGGAGGATACATAAATGAAAAGAAAAGCAGTACAGATAGTCTTAAGCTTAACATTAACAGCCGCAATGTGCTTTGGTGCACCTGCAATGGCATTTGCCGGTGAAACAACAGCCAAGGAAGAAAGTACGGATAAGACAGAAGCGAAGGATTCCACAGAAGAAAAAGAAGAAGCAAAAGATTTTCAGATCGGGGATCTTACGGTAAAGAACCAGAGCGGGCTTGTTGTAAAATCAGCAGAACTTCAGGAAGCAAAAGAAGATGACAGCAAAGAGAAAGATTCCAGCGACTCCACAGCTGAAAAAGACAGTACCGAAGAAAGCGGACAGGATCTTGTGATCACACTGAAAGATGGAACAGAACGTACATTCAAAAATGTAACACCAGATAAATGGACAGATCCTGTGTTTTATAATGAGTACGAGATCCTTTATATCAGTTATACAGATGAAAAAGGAAAAACACAGGAAGCTGCAGAGGATGCAGAAGAAAGAAAACTGGAAGAAGCTGTGACGGTTTATGCGAAATCGAATGTAAACATCCGTGAGAAAGCAGATGCAAAATCAAAGTCTCTGAAAGTGACTTCTCTTGGAACTGAATTTAAAGTAACAGCAGTATGCCCGGGTTGGCTGAAGGTTGAAGGGGACGGTGTAAAAGGATATGCATCCCATACATACTTTACAGCTAATAAAGAGGAAATCGACAAAATGCTGGCAGAGCAGAAAGCTGCGGAAGAAAAGAAAGCGGCAGACGCGCAGGCAGCAGCAGACGCGCAGGCAGCAGCAGACGCACAGGCAGCGGCAGACGCACAGGCAGCAGCAGATGCGCAGGCAGCGGCAGATGCAGCATCAGAACCCACAGAAGTAGGACGTCAGGCCTATGATGACTGTGATGGAAGCGGACATGGCTATTATGAGATTACCTATTCTGATGGAAGCGTAAGATACGAAGAGTATTAATCATAAGGGGATATGTATGAAAAGATTAAAAGTATTTTTTATGGCAGTTGTTATGATCCTTGCAGTACAGATTGTTTCAGTTTCCGTAACCTGTGATGCACAGGCTGCAACAACTACAACTACAGCCAAAAAGAAAACAGGACTTTATAAAGAGGCCGGAAGATATTACTACTATGTAAACGGAAAAAAGATAAAAACACAGTGGAAAACCATAAATGGAAAGCGTTATTATTTTGGATCAAAATATCATGCGGTGACTTATCACAATAAAATTGGCGGAAAACTTTATGTGTTTGATACGGCGGGAAGACTTCTGACAGGAAGTGGATCACGGATCGTCCGTGTGGGGCAATATTCTTATTACGTAAATAAATATGGAAACCCGTCAAGAGGCTGGCTTTGTCTTCCGGACAAAAATCTGTATTATGCGGATTCCTGGGGACGTTTCTATAAAAACCGTACATTGGAGGGAATTTCCTTTAACAGCAAAGGACAGGCAGTAAAAAATGATATGCGTAGTCTGAAACTGGAATGTATGGGTGTAGTTAAAAATATTACAAACAGTAAAATGTCACAGAGTCAGAAACTGAGAGCATGCTGGAATTATGTAGTAAGCAGAACTTACTATTCCTCTGCATATTATCCGAATTTAAACCAGAATAACTGGTGGAGGGCAACTGCAAGGAGAACACTGGCAACTGGAAGAGGTAACTGTTATGGATATGCCTGTGCGTTTGCTGCTCTGGCCAGAGAAATAGGATATGATCCATATGTGATATGCGGACGTGTCCCGGGTTCTAGAGATGGTGCAGGTGATGGTTATACCAGACACAGCTGGGTGATCATCAACGGACTTCATTATGATCCGGAAGGTCAGGCAAAGGGCTGGCATACTGGCGTTTATGGAAGCTATGGCTATGGAATGGATAATCAGATCCAGAAGAAAGTAAACTTCCGTACAGGTAGTGGGAATTAAATAATTAATAAAAAAGATCCTGGGATTTATCCCGGGATCTTTTTACGGAAAAGGTTCCGGGATAGCTGTTTTCTGAATAAATTAAAGAGAAATCATCTGTCCGGCAGGAGATTTTTTGTTTATGTATAAAAGAAAATATACCGGAAAAGGAATCGGTGTAGCCGTACTGGATACAGGAATTTTTCCGCATATAGATTTTGGCAGGCGTATTTTGGCATTCTGTGATTTTACAGAAGGAAAATCAGGTCCCTATGATGATAACGGACATGGAACCCATGTCAGCGGCATTCTGGGCGGAGACGGCACGGCATCCCAGGGCAGATATAAGGGGGCTGCTCCCGGATGTGGCATTGTTGCGCTTAAAGTGCTGGATCGTTTCGGGAATGGAAGCCGTGAAGATGTACTTCAGGCTTTTCAGTGGATTGAAGATTTTGGAAAAATTTATAATATCCGCATTGTAAATATTTCGGTAGGAACAACTTCGCGCAGTATGAATGAACAGACGGATCTTCTTGCAGGCGTGGAACAGCTGTGGGATAAAGGTTTTACGGTAGTGGCAGCTGCCGGGAACCAAGGGCCTGGGGATGGCACAGTGACAGCACCGGGAAGCAGCCGGAAGATTATTACCGTAGGATCCAGTGATATGCTGCAGGGAAATAAGGCAGTTTCCGGAAGAGGACCTACGTTTGAGTGTGTGTGCAAGCCTGATCTGGTTGCACCGGGGAATCGTGTAACTTCCTGTGCGCCGGGGATTCCCTACACGTACCGGATCAAGAGTGGAACTTCCATGTCAACGCCGCTGGTATCCGGAGGAATTGCCTGTCTTCTGGAAAAAGAGCCGCAGCTTTCTAACGTGGAAATAAAGATGTTGTTAAGAGAAAGCACGGATGATATGGGACTTCCCAGAAATCAGCAGGGGTGGGGAAAATTTAACTGTGAAAAATTAATAAAAAACTAAATTATTATACAATTCTTATAAACATAGTGTGGTAAAGCATAAAAGCGTTGACGGAAATGAAAAATATGAGTACAATGTACAGTAAAAGTGCCAAAGAAAGATTCTAAAGGAAAGAGCACCTGGAATCCGGACAGGAGAATAAACCTCAAAAGGAGAAAATAATATGGAAAAAATCAAAATGCAGACACCTTTAGTTGAGATGGATGGAGACGAGATGACACGTATTCTGTGGCAGATCATCAAAGACGAACTTCTCACACCATATCTGGAACTGAATACAGAGTATTATGATCTTGGCCTTGAACACAGAAACGAGACAGATGATCAGGTGACGATTGATGCGGCAGAAGCAACCAAGAAATACGGAGTTGCAGTAAAATGTGCTACCATCACACCGAATGCAGCCAGAATGGAAGAGTATGATCTGAAAAAAATGTACAAGAGTCCTAATGGAACGATCCGTGCTATTCTTGATGGAACCGTATTCCGCGCTCCGATTGTAGTAAAAGGAATTGAGCCATGTGTAAAGAACTGGGTGAAACCGATCACACTTGCACGTCATGCATATGGTGACATCTATAAAAATACAGAATTTTATATTGACAAACCGGGAGATGCATATCTCGTATTTGAGGGCGAGGACGGAGAAGAGCGTAAAGAACTGATCCAGCATTTTGACGGAGCAGGTGTTCTCCGCGGCATGCACAACCTGGATGATTCCGTAAAGAGCTTTGCAAGAAGCTGCTTTGATTATGCACTGGATACCAAACAGGATGTATGGTTCGGAAGCAAGGATACCATTTCCAAGACATACGATGGAAGATTTAAAGAGATTTTCCAGCAGATCTTTGAGGCAGAGTTTAAAGATAAATTTGAAGAAGCCGGCCTGACTTACTTCTACAGTCTGATCGATGATATCGTAGCCCGTGTTATGAAGGCAGAAGGTGGATTTATCTGGGCCTGCAAGAACTATGATGGAGATGTTATGAGTGATATGGTTTCTTCCGCATTCGGTTCTCTTGCAATGATGACTTCCGTGCTGGTATCTCCGAAAGGATATTTTGAGTATGAGGCTGCTCACGGAACAGTTCAGAGACATTATTACCGTCATCTTGAGGGAAAAGAAACCTCCACAAACTCTGTGGCAACAATCTTTGCATGGACAGGAGCAATCCGCAAGAGAGGAGAGCTGGACGGAAATGAAGCACTTGCTGATTTTGCGGGAAAACTGGAAAAAGCAACACTGGATACCATCGAGAGCGGAAAGATGACAAAAGACCTTGCGCTGATCACTTCCCTGAAAGATGTACAGGTACTGAACAGTAAAGAATTTATCCTTGCTGTCAAAGCAAGACTGGATGAGTTAATGGCATAAATAACAGAAATTTTCAAAATTTCCAGTAATTTCATAAAAATAAAAAAGCTGCACCGGAAGATCCTAAGATGGATTCCGGTGCAGTTTTTTATGGTGGATATAAAAAATATACCCTGTTTAGAATCAGATCGAAGCGTCCATGGCCTGCTGTACATGATCTACGAGAATCTGGCGGATTTCCGGATATTCGCCAAGACCCTTCAGTACGGGAGTTACCTCATACCCTTCCGAGGAAAGGCGGTTCATCCAGGAATCCGGATCTTCACCGGCCAGATCGTTCTGTGCATGATCGCCTGCTACGATCATAAAAGGAGCAAGGACAATCTTTTTTGGCTGAAAGCTGTCCGCAGCCCGGAGAAGAGAATCCAGGGCAGGATAAGCCTCAACAGTTCCGAGAAAGATATTTTTATGGCCCATATCTTTAAAACGATAATCCAGGGCAGCATAAACAGAATTTGCATAATGCTCGGTTCCGTGTCCCATGAGAACAAGGGCTGTTTCCTGGTCCATATCCTGAAACTCACCAGCAACAGCCTGGACAACAGCCTGGTTATCTTCTTCTGTGGTAAGAAGGGGATTTCCGAAAACAATACTTGAAAAACGGTCACGGAAAGAAAGGGCGTCTGCTTTCATCTGGTCGTTTTCAATTCCGTTGATTACATGAGTAGGCTGTACGATCACATCAGTAATTCCATCGAGAAGCATCTGTTCCATGGCTTCTTTTACGGTGTGTATAATGATTCCGTCACGTTTTTTTAATTTGGCAATGATCATCTTGCTTGTCCAGGCACGATAGACCGGACAGACAGGAAACGCATCGGCGATATCACGTTCGATGGCGTCGATGGTCCGTTTACGGGTGTTCTCATAGCTTGTACCAAAACTGACTATGAGGATTGCTTTTTTTGAAGCTGCATTCATACAGGGATTTCCTCCATCCTGAAATATATTTTCCGCATTTTCTACCTGAAGTTATTATAAAAGGAGGGTACAGGATTGTCAATCGTAGTTGACTTTCCGGGCGGAAATGTTTATCATTATAAAAGACTGCGGACATATGAGAAATGTACGGGAATACAGTTATATAATTGCGAATATTCGCTTGACATATCGTTGGTGGATGAAACCACCTGGAAACAAAGGAGAACGAAAGACATGAGTATATTCATGCTTGGAATTGACCATAATATGGCACCTGTGGATATTAGAGCTCTTTTTGCCTTCACCAGGAAGAATACCGGTGAGGCACTGCTTAAGCTGAAAAAAGAGCCGGGGATCTGTGGGTGTATTATTCTGTCAACCTGCAACCGGCTGGAACTCTGGGTAAGCACGGAAGAAAATGAAAAACCGGAACTCTATCAGTGGCTTTGCAGGCTGAAGGGAATTGAAGGGGAAGAATACCGAAAATACTTTATCAGCCGAGAAAATGAGGAGGCTGTAGAGCATCTTTTTTATCTCACAAGCGGACTGAAATCTCAGATTCTGGGAGAGGACCAGATCCTTACCCAGGTAAAAGACGCGTTGAGTTTTGCAAGGGAAGAGTTTACTACAGACAGCGTTCTGGAGGTGCTGTTCCGGATGGCTGTAACTGCAGGAAAGAAGATCAAGACAGAGGTTCCTTTTTCCCACGGAAATCCTTCTGTGATCCATCAGGCAATCCGCTTTCTTGAGGAGGGCGGATACCATGTAAGAAATAAAGTCTGTATGGTAATCGGAAACGGTGAAATGGGAAAAATGGCAGCACAGACACTCAGGGAGGCCGGTGCGGATGTGACGGTTACAATCCGTCAGTACAGAAGCGGAGTGGTAAACATTCCGGTTGGATGCAGCAGAATCAACTATGGGGAAAGAATGGACTATCTGCCGGAATGTGATCTGGTTGTCAGTGCGACGGCAAGTCCCAACTATACACTGACGGAAGAACTGTTTGAGGATGTACGGGTGGAACGGCCAATGATTCTTATTGATCTGGCAGTCCCGAGAGATATTGATCCGGAGATCCGAAAGAAAGAAAATATCACACTTTATGATATGGACAGCTTCCGTACCAGCGAAACACCAAAGGAACTTGCAGATAACCTGGAAGCAGCAGGAAAAATTGTAAAAGAACAGATGGAAGAATTCTTCCAGTGGCTGGATGGCCGTGATATTATTCCCCGTATTCAGGAAATCAAGGCTGATGCTGTGGAAGATCTGAACTTAAGAATCGAAAAAATATTCCGGAAAACTCCTATGGAAGATTCAGACAGGGAGAAGTTGAAAAAAGCAGTGGATACGGCAGCCGGAAAGGTTGTGAACAAGCTGATCTTCGGACTTCGTGACAGCCTGAACCAGGATGTTTTTCTGGAATGTGTGGAAGGACTGGAGAAACTTTATGAAGAATAAACCGTATTTCCCCATGTTTATTGATCTGTCAGACAAGAATATTGTTGTGGCAGGCGGCGGTAATATCGCCACCAGACGGGTAAAAACACTTCTGAAATTTACAAGGAATATCACAGTCGTGGCAACAAAAGTTACACAGGAACTTATGGATCTTGGAAAAGCCGGGACCGTAAATTTACATATCCGCCCTGTAAAGCGTTCTGATTTTGCCAGTGCCTATATGGTAATTGCGGCCACCAATGACTGGAAATTGAATGATGAGATCCACCGTGTCTGCAGGGAGGAGGGCATTTATGTAAATGTAGCCTCCGACCGTGAATCCTGTGATTTTTATTTCCCGGGTATCTATATGAGAGATGAAATGGTAGTAGGAGTTACAGCCAGCGGTCTTGACCACAAAAAGGCAAAGCGTGTCAGGGAAGAAATTCAGAAAGCGCTGGAAAAGGTACTGAAGGAGCAGGATGATGAAGACGAAGAAAAGTAAGATTATAATTGGCAGCAGGGAGAGTAAACTTGCGGTACTCCAGAGTGAAATGGTCCGTGATTATATAAAAGAAAAAAATCCGGAAATGGAAGTGGAAATCCTTACCATGAAAACCACCGGAGATATCATTCTGGACCGCACCCTGGACAAGGTTGGCGGAAAGGGACTTTTTGTAAAGGAACTGGATAAAGCACTGATGGATGGAAGAAGTATCCTTTCTGTGCACAGCCTGAAAGATATGCCTATGGAAGTTCCGGAAGAACTGCCCCTTCTGGCCTTTTCCAGAAGAGAAGATCCAAGAGATGTACTGGTACTTCCGGAGGGAGTTTCCGAGCTGGATAAAAGTAAGCCTCTCGGATGTTCCAGCCTGAGACGTACACTTCAGCTTAAGAAGCTGTATCCGGATATGGAGGTCAAAAGCATCCGTGGAAATCTTCAGACAAGACTCCGGAAACTGGATGAAGGGCAGTACAGTGCACTGATCCTGGCTGCAGCCGGGCTTAAGAGACTTGGACTGGAATCCAGGATCAACCGGTATTTTACAGCCGATGAGATCATTCCGGCAGCAGGCCAGGGAATTCTTGCGGTACAGGGACGAAAAGGTGAGGATTACAGTTTCCTGAACGGTTACTGTGATGAAGAGGCCTGGGCCGCAGGAAGAGCAGAGCGTGCCTTTGTAAAACTTCTGGATGGAGGATGTTCTTCTCCGGTAGCTGCCCATGCAGAAATTTCCGGAGATGAGCTTTATCTCAGAGGACTTTATTATAATGAAAAAGACGGTTCCTATGTAACAGGAACACTGTGTGGCAATAAGGCAGATGCGGAAAGCTTAGGCAGAGAACTGGCAGAAACTCTTCGGAAAAAAGGAGAAAACAGATGAAAACAGGAAAAGTATGGCTGGTAGGAGCAGGTCCTGGCGACATCGGCCTTTTTACATTAAAAGGCCTGAAAGTGCTGGAGCAGGCAGATGTGGTTGTATATGACAGTCTGGTAGGTCAGGGTGTTCTGTCGAGAATCCCGGAAAACGCCAGACTGATCAATGTAGGCAAACGTGCCAGTCACCACATCATGCGGCAGGAAAATATCAATCAGGTGCTTCTTGAGGAGGCGCAGAAGGGGCTTCGTGTGGTGCGGTTGAAAGGTGGCGATCCATTCCTCTTTGGAAGAGGTGGAGAGGAACTGGAGCTTCTTCGGGAGAATGGGATCCCTTACGAAGTCGTTCCGGGAGTTACTTCTTCCATTGCAGTACCGGCATATAACGGGGTTCCGGTAACGCACAGAGATTTCTGCTCTTCGGTCCACATCATCACAGGGCATAAAAGAGCCGGAAAAGAATATGACATTGATTTCCGTGCGCTTGTTGATACAAAGGGAACTCTTGTATTTCTGATGGGTGTGTCGGCACTTCCGGATATCTGTGCCGGTCTTATAAATGCAGGCATGGAAAAAGATATGCCTGCGGCAATCCTTCAAAAAGGCACTACAGCAGGACAGAAACGGATCGTGGCTACCGTTTCCACCCTGGAAGAAGAGGTAAAACGCCAGGGAATTGAGACACCGGCGATCATTGTAGTAGGTAAGGTATGTACGTTGGCAGAGAAGTTTGACTGGTATGAAGAACTGCCTCTTGCAGGCTGGAAAGTTCTTGTCACAAGGCCAAAAGAACTAGTTTCCAGAACTGCGGACAAACTCCGGGAAAAAGGCGCAGAGGTTCTGGAACTTCCGGCAATCCGTACGGTACCCATGGAAGATCAGAGCCGTTTGTATGAAGCAATGGATCACCTGGAAAATTATCAGTGGCTTGTATTTACCAGCCCTACAGGGGTGAGGGTATTCTTTGAGGAACTCGTCCGCCATGGAAAAGATATCCGTGCCATGGGAAAGATCCGTCTGGCAGTGATCGGTGAGGGAACCAAAAAGGCTCTGAAAGAAAGGGGCCTTCTGGCAGACTTTGTGCCGTCTGTATATGACGGGGATACCCTTGGAAAGGAACTTTCAGAGATCCTTTCCGGCGGAGAAAAAATTCTCATCCCGCGGGCGGAAAAAGGCAACGAAAAGCTTACTGAATTTCTGGCACAGGCAGGGGCTGAGGTTGAGGATATTCCAACCTATCAGACTCTTTACGAAAAGAGCCAGCTCATCGATGAGAAGAAGGAATTTGAAACAGGACAGATCAGCTGTGCGGTGTTTACAAGTGCCTCCACTGTGAAGGGATTTGTAGAGGGAACAAAAGGACTGGATTATTCAAAGGTTAAGGCGGCCTGCATCGGCAGACAGACGAAGGCGGCTGCTGAGAGCTTTGGAATGAAAGCATATATGTCAGAAAAAGCCACCATTGACAGTCTTGTCAAGCTGGTGGAGGATATGAAAAGGAGCGAATGATCATGGAACTGACAAAAAGACCAAGAAGATTAAGAGGTAGCGAAAACCTTCGTAAGATGGTACGTGAGACAAGAATGGATAAATCTTCTCTTATGTATCCTATGTTCGTAATGGAAGGAGAAAATAAGGAAGAAGAAATTCCGTCCATGACCGGGCAGTACCGTTACAGCCTGGACCGTCTTCCGTATAAACTGGAGCAGCTTTCCAAAGCAGGTGTTGGCAGTGTAATGTTTTTTGGTATTCCTGACCATAAGGATGAAGTGGGCAGCGGCGCCTATGATCCGGAGGGGATCGTTCAGAGAGCTCTTCGCATTGCAAAAGAGAAATTTCCGGAGCTTTATTATGTAACAGATGTATGCATGTGTGAGTACACTTCCCATGGCCATTGCGGCGTTCTCTGCGGTCATGATGTGGATAATGACAAAACACTGGATCTTCTTGCAAAAACAGCACTTTCCCACGTAGAGGCAGGAGCGGATATGGTAGCACCTTCCGATATGATGGACGGCCGTGTTGCAGCAATCAGGGAGTGCCTGGATAAAGCCGGACATTATACAACTCCGATTATGTCCTATGCGGTAAAATATGCTTCCGCATTTTATGGCCCGTTCCGTGAGGCAGCAGATTCTGCTCCGTCTTTTGGGGACAGAAAAAGCTACCAGATGGATCCGCACAACAGCAGAGAAGGCCTGAAAGAAGCCCTTACAGATGTTGAGGAAGGCGCAGACATCATCATGGTAAAACCGGCTCTTGCATATCAGGATATGATCTGGCAGGTAAAGGAAGCCACCAATGTACCAGTTGCGGCATACAGTGTCAGTGGTGAATATGCCATGGTAAAAGCTGCAGCCGCAAATGGCTGGATTGATGAGGAAAGAATCGTAGGCGAGATGGCTACCGGAGCATTCCGTTCCGGCGCACAGATCTATCTTACCTACTATGCAGAACTTCTGGCAAGACTTATGGATGAAGGGAGAATCGGCTGATGACAAAATCAGAACAGTTATTTGAGCGTGCGGTAAAAAGAATTCCGGGAGGTGTAAACAGCCCGGTAAGATCTTACGGAGCCATCGGTGAGGCACCTCGTTTTATTGAAAAAGCTGATAAATGTTACATCTATGATGTGGACGGAAACCGTTATGTGGATTACATTGATTCCTGGGGCCCGATGATCCTGGGGCATAATTTCCCGGAAATCCGTGAGAGCGTGATCAAGGCCTGCGAAAATGGCCTGAGCTTTGGATGCGCTACGGAAATTGAAGTGGAGATTGCAGAATTTATCTGTGAGCATATTCCGCATGTAGATATGATTCGTATGGTAAACTCCGGAACAGAGGCTGTTATGAGTGCCATCCGTGCGGCAAGAGGTTTCACCGGAAAAGACAAGATCATCAAATTTGCAGGCTGCTACCACGGACACAGTGACTGCCTTCTGGTAAGTGCCGGTTCCGGTGTCATGGCAAGCGGTATTCCGGACAGCGCCGGTGTTCCCAAGGGCTGCACACAGGATACCATGACTGCAACCTACAATGATGCGGCCAGCGTGGAAGCGCTTCTCAAACAGGAAGAGGGAAATGTGGCGGCAGTGATCGTGGAGGCAATAGGAGCAAACATGGGCGTAGTTCCTCCGAAACCAGGTTTCTTAAAGAGACTTCGCCAGCTTTGTGATGAGCATAACTGTCTGCTGATCTTTGATGAGGTAATCACAGGATTCCGTCTTGCCTTTGGCGGAGCCGCAGAGTATTTTGGCATTCGCCCGGATCTTGTCACCTATGGAAAAATCATCGGCGCAGGAATGCCGGTAGGTGCATATGGCGGCCGCAAAGAGATCATGGATCTGATCTCACCGTGTGGTCCTGTATACCAGGCAGGTACCTTAAGTGGAAATCCGGTTGCCATGGCAGCAGGATTCACACAGCTGAAATATCTCTATGAGCATCAGGAGATCTATAAAGAGCTGGCAGTAAAAGGAGAGAAACTTTACGGAGGTCTGAAAAAGATCGTGGAGGAAAAAGGCCTTCCATATCAGGTGAATTATGATTCTTCCCTGGCAAGTATCTTCTTTACAGATCAGGAAGTAAAAGATTATGTTTCCGCAAAAACTTCCAACCTGGATCTTTTTGCAAAATATTTCAAGGGAATGCTGAAACGTGGCATCCATCTTGCGCCGTCCCAGTTTGAGGCAATGTTCCTTTCCACAGCACACACAGATGAAGTGATCGACGAAACTCTGGAAGCAATGAGAGGCGCCCTGGGAGATCTGTAATTTCCGCAAAAAAATGATTTTGCACAGGAATTTACACAAAGATAGTAGGATGGTAACTTGTTCTTCAAAAAACTTTGTGATAAAATAAACACAAAAATACGTAATGAATGTGAAAGCAGGAGGCCAGAGCTTATGGGAAAAAAGAAGTACGTGGCTTACGTGGGAACATATACCCATGGAACCAGTAAGGGAATTCAGGTATACGATGTAGATGTAGAGAACGGAACACTGACAGAGCGCAGTGAGGTAGAGGTCAGCAATGCATCTCATCTGGCAGTTTCCAAAAACGGTAAATATCTGTACTCCATCGAGGATGAAGGTGTGGCTGTATTCGAGAGAGATGAAAATGGAGATCTTTCCCGTATTAACAGCGTAGATATTAACGGAATGCGAGGCTGTTATCTTGCAACAGATGTAGACGGAAGATATCTTTATGTAGCAGGTTATCATGATGGTAAGGTAACAGTTGTACATACACATAAAGACGGACGTCTGGGAAGTGTTATGGACGGTGTTTTCCATAAAGGACTTGGAAGTGTGGCAGAACGTAACTTCCGTCCACATGTAAATTGTGTCCGCCCCACACCGGATAACAAATATCTCTGTGCGGTAGATAATGGCATTGATCAGGTTAAGATCTACAGGATCAACAAGAAGAAAGATAAACTGGAGCTTGTTGACATCCTCCGCTGCCCGAGAGAGAGTGGCCCTCGTATTATCCGCTTCAGTGATGATGGAAGATTTGCATATCTTCTTTTTGAGCTCAGCAATGAGGTTAAGGTATACAGCTATGACGGAAGCGGCAAGAACCCGGAGTTCCAGCTGCTCCAGAGTATTACCACTCTTGGAAAAGAAGACGCCAATGATGCGATTCACAACGCAGCATCAGGCATGTCTCTTTCTGCGGATGGCAAATATCTTTTCTGCACAACTGCAGGTGAGAACACAGTAACCATGTATGCGGTAGACCAGGAAACCGGCCTTCTGACCAAGAAATTTACCCTTCCGATCAGTGGTGATTATCCGAAAGATCTTATGATCTTCCCGGATAACAAACATATTGCCATTGCAAATCATGGAAGTAACAGTATTACTGTTTTTACAGTAGATTACGAAAAAAATATTATTATGATGAATGAGAAGCCAAGAAAGATCGAAACACCGAACAGCATCCATATCTGGCCGGTGCCGGGAGATGTGGATGGCATCTGCAAATAATTCTTTTCGGTAAATGACTGCAACGGCCAGATATCCGGATACAAAAACAGACTCAGGGATAAGCAATAAGATTCCCTGAGTCTGTTTTTTGCTGGAAAAGCATTTGGCATTACGGATGAATCCACGGATCTGCCGGGAATGAGGGCGGTTTTATCTGCGATAGAATTCGTGGATGCGGTCCATGCGTGCGCTCATATTGGCAAAAAGTGCATCGGTGATGGTGAGAGCTGCCATGGCTTCCACAACAACTACGGCACGTGGAACAATAACAGGATCATGGCGTCCTTTGATCTCAAGCTCCAGATTTTCGCCGGAGCTGGTTACGGTGGACTGGGGCTGGCTGATCGATGGTGTTGGTTTGATATGGGCACGGAGGATAATGTCACTGCCGTCACTCATACCGCCCATGATACCGCCTGCATGGTTGGAGGTCTTGGAAATGATGCCGTCTTTCTGGACAAAACCGTCGTTGTCTTCGGAACCGGTAAGACGTGTCACATTAATACCGTCACCGATCTCAACAGCTTTTACAGCACCGATGGACATGATCGCATGAGCAAGAGTGGCATCCAGCTTGTCAAAAACCGTATCACCCAGACCAGCAGGAACATTTTTGATCCGGCATTCGATCACACCGCCTGCACTGTCCTGGTTATTGAGACACTGCTCGAGATAGGCGGATGCTTTTTCTGCCGCATCGGCGTCTGGCATACAGAGGGAATTGTTCCGGATCTCTTCTTCTGAGAAAGACTGGATTTCCACAGGACCGATGGATTTCGCATAGGTGGTAAAAGTAATACCAAGTTCATTTAACAGCTTGATGGCAATGGCACCGGCTGCCACACGGCCGGCGGTTTCCCTTCCGGAAGAACGTCCGCCTCCACGGTAATCGCGGAAACCGTATTTCTGGTCAAAGGTAAAGTCTGCATGACCGGGGCGGTAGGAGTATGCAATATTTCCGTAATCCCGGGAACGCTGGTCGGTATTGCGGATCAGAAGAGAAATCGGTGTGCCGGTAGTTTTTCCTTCAAAAACTCCGGAAAGGATTTCAACCAGATCCCCTTCTTTACGGGCAGTTGTGTAGCGGCTCTGGCCGGGTTTCCTCCGGTCAAGAAAAACCTGGATATCTTCCTCGCAGAGAGAAAGACCTGCGGGGCAGCCGTCGAGAACTGCACCGATAGCCTTGCCATGAGATTCTCCCCAGGTAGTAACTACGAATTTTTTTCCGAATGATGACTGACTCATTTGTATAACTTCCTTTCGTTGGAATTCTGGAATCATTATATAGGAAGCCGGAAAAAATGTAAAGAACGTGGAAAACAGAATGAATTTTTATGTAAAGAGCATGTGAAATCATTTAAAAGCTTTTTTAAAAAGAAAATGTATGAATTGACAAAGCTATTTTGACTATTTATAATAAAAATGAATTTTGCCCTGGCAAAAGAAAAGCAAAAGAAGGGAAGTGGGAATCGTGGTAAGGATTTACAAGACAATAGACGGAGCCATCCACCAGATACAGGAACCGGAGGAAGGCTGCTGGATTGCGCTGACGAATCCGACGGCAACAGAGATTTTTGAATTTTCCGAGAAGTTTGATATAGAGGTTGACGATTTACGATCCCCTTTGGATGAGGAAGAACGGTCACGTATCGAAGTTGAGGATAATTATACACTGATCCTGGTTGACGTTCCTATGATCGAGGAGCGTAATGACAAGGACTGGTATGGAACCATACCGCTTGGTATCATTGTGACAGGGTCTATGATCTTTACTATCTGTCTGGAGGACACACCGGTTCTGACCAGATTTATGGAAGGAAGAGTCCGGAGCTTTTTTACCTATATGAAGACCCGTTTTATTTTCCAGATCCTTTACAGAAATGCAAGTATGTACCTGCGTTATCTGCGTATCATTGACAAGAAAAGTGAGCAGGTGGAAGAAAAACTGCATCTTTCCACAAGAAACGAGGAGCTGATCGAGCTTCTGGAACTGCAGAAATCCCTGACTTACTTTATCACATCCCTCCGGTCCAACGAGGTTGTGCTGGAGAAGCTTCTGAAGATAGACAGTATCAAGAAATATCCGGAGGATACGGATCTTCTGGAAGATGTCATCACTGAGAACAAACAGGCTATCGAAATGGCCAATGTGTACAGCGGAATCCTGAACGGAACCATGGATGCCTTTGCATCTATTATTTCCAATAATATGAATATTGTTATGAAAGTACTGGCGATCATTACCATTGTCATGAGTATTCCGACCATTGTGTTCAGCGCTTACGGAATGAACGTGGCTGGTTCCGGTATGCCGTTATCACAGAGTCCATGGGGCTTTCTGATCATTATCCTGTTTTCTGTGGCGATCAGTGTTGTGGCAGCGATCATTCTTTCCAAGAAGCGGTTTTTCTGATTTGCTGAAAGGAGAATTTAATGAAGTTTATCGACAAACTGGAACGTAAATTTGGAAGATTCGGGATTCCGAATCTGACCATTTATATTATCGGATGTTATGTACTGGGTTATATTCTGACCGCAGCTGCACCGGGAGTTTTGAGCATGCTGAGCCTGGATATGTCCATGGTCATGAAAGGTCAGATCTGGAGACTCGTAACATGGGTGATCTATCCGCCATCCAGCGTGGGAGGAATGAGTAATCTTCTCATGTTCGTGCTTGCAATTGCTTTTTTCTATTATCCGATCGGTACCTCTCTGGAACGTACCTGGGGAACTTTCCGATATACTTTGTATATTTTTTCGGGACTTTTGTTTACAGTTATTGCAGCGGCGCTTTTGTATGCAGTTACCGGCGGTTATGTGACCGTTGGGGGAATGATGCTTCCTTATGGAAGTATTTTTACCACATATTACATCAGTCTTTCTATTTTTCTTGCCTATGCAGTCACATATCCGGATCTTCAGCTGCTGCTTATGTTTGTGATCCCCATCAAGATGAAATGGATGGCATTTGTATATGGACTGTTTATTGCGTGGGATATCGTATCATATCTTAGAGTTGGACTTTGGGTAGGCGTTGTGCCGATTGTAGCATCACTTTTGAATTTTGTGATCTTTTATTTCAGTACGCGGGATATGAACCGTTACAATCCGAAGGAGATTCACAGGAGACAGCAGTTTAAGAAGGCCATGGCTCCGACCAGAACGGGCTATGGACCAGATGGAATTGCCAAGCATAAATGCGCGATCTGCGGACGTACCGAAAAGGATGATCCAAATCTGGAGTTCCGTTTCTGCTCAAAGTGCAAGGGAAATTATGAATATTGCCAGGATCATTTATTTACGCACAAACACGTACAGTAAAACGTAAAAAAAGAGGGAGTATATTCAATTATGAAAAGAACAAAGATTATCTGTACACTTGGACCTGCCAGCAACAACAGGGAAACTCTGAAAGCTCTTATGGAGAATGGAATGGATATTGCCAGATTCAACTTTTCTCACGGAGACCACGAGGAGCAGAAGGGCCGTGTGGACATGATCAAAGAGCTTCGTGAGGAGCTGGATATGCCGATCGCGATGCTTCTTGATACAAAGGGACCGGAGATCCGTACCAGACTTTTAAAGGACGGACAGAAGGTAAAACTGGAGTCAGGAAACCAGTTTGTACTTGGAATCGGTGATTTTGAAGGTGATGACAAAAAAGTTGCCATCACATATGAGACACTTTATAAAGACGTGAAACCGGGAAACAAGATTCTTATTGATGATGGTCTGATCGAGCTGGAAGTTAAGGCGATCAAAGGAACCGATATCATCTGTGATATCTTAAACGGTGGTGAGCTGGGAGAGAAAAAAGGCGTAAATGTTCCTTACGTAAAAGTAAATCTTCCGGGTATCACAGAGCAGGATAAGAACGATATCCTTTTTGGTATCGAGCAGAAATTTGATTTCATTGCGGCATCTTTCGTCCGTTCCGCAGAGGTGATCCGTGAGATCCGTAAACTTCTGAATGATAACGGTGGAAAGGACATCGGTATTATTGCGAAGATTGAGAATGCAGAAGGTGTTGAGAACATTGATTCCATCATTGAAGCATCGGATGGTATCATGGTTGCCAGAGGAGATCTTGGCGTGGAGATTCCTGCAAGCCAGGTGCCGCACATCCAGAAAGAGATCATCCGTAAATGCAATGAACATTATACACCGGTTATCACAGCAACACAGATGCTGGATTCCATGATCCGTAATCCGCGTCCGACACGTGCGGAGGTAGCGGACGTTGCCAATGCGATCTACGATGGAACCGATGCGATCATGCTTTCCGGTGAGACAGCAGCTGGTAAATATCCGGTTGATGCCCTTCAGATGATGGCAGAGATCGCAGAGATGACAGAGCCGCATCTGGATTATAAGGTATTTATTGAGCACCGCTCCATGGATGGAAGAGAGAAAATCTCCAGCGCAGTTGCACTTGCAACAGTCCGCACTGCGAAGAATCTGAAGGCAAATGCTATCGTGACACCGACCATGAGTGGAAATACAGCCAGACTGATTTCCAATTTCCGCCCGAAGGTTCCGATCTATGCCATTACACCGAACTCAACCATCCAGCACAAACTTCAGCTGATCTGGGGTGTAACACCTCTGAAAGGATATCAGAGAGATACCACGGACCATATCATGTCTCAGGCTATGAATGTTGTCCGCAGCCGTCATCTGATCCATAAAGGAGACCTTGTTGTATTTACAGCAGGAGACCCTGCGACCAACATGACAAACGGTCATGGTGCAGTGACAAATATGATGCACGTGATCGAGGCAGAATAAGACCGGGGGTTCTTAAGGAACAGCGGTCGGAAAACAGGAGATACAGTTATTATGAAAAAAGTACCATTTGTGACACTTGAGAAACTCAACGAGATTACCGAAAAATATCCGACACCTTTCCATCTTTATGATGAGAAGGGAATCCGTGAGAATGCAAAAGCCCTGAAAGAGGCTTTCGCCTGGAACAAAGGATTCAAGGAATTTTTTGCAGTAAAAGCAACACCGAACCCTTATCTGATCAACATTCTTCAGGAGTATGGCTGCGGCTGTGACTGCTCCTCCGCCACAGAGCTTATGATGGCAAAAGCAGTGGGCTGCAAGAAGGGCGATATCATGTTCTCCTCCAACGATACACCGGAGAAAGAGTTCAAATATGCAGATGAGATCGGTGGAATCATCAATCTTGATGATATCACACATATTGAGAGCGTAGAGAGAGCTCTCGGAAGAATTCCGGAAGTGATCAGCTGCCGTTATAATCCAGGCGGAGTATTCAAGATCAGCAACGGTATCATGGATAATCCTGGAGATGCAAAATACGGAATGACTACCGAGCAGATTTTTGATGCATTCCGCATCCTGAAATCAAAAGGTGCCAAAGAATTTGGAATCCATGCATTCCTTGCCAGCAACACCGTAACCAACGACTACTATCCGATGCTTGCAAAAGTTATGTTTGAGCTTGCCGTAAAGCTTCAGAAAGAGACTGGCGCACATATTAAATTTATCAACCTTTCAGGCGGTATCGGAATTCCTTACAAACCGGATCAGGAGCCAAATGACATCCGCGTGATCGGTGAGGGTGTCCGCAAGGTTTACGAGGAAGTTCTTGTTCCGGAAGGAATGGGTGATGTTGCGATCTACACAGAGCTTGGCCGTTTCATGATGGGACCGTATGGCTGTCTTGTTACAAAAGCCATCCACGAAAAACATACACATAAGGAGTACATCGGTGTAGATGCCTGTGCGGTAAACCTGATGCGTCCGGCTATGTATGGTGCTTACCATCACATTACCGTTATGGGAAAAGAGAACGAGCCATGTGACCATAAATATGATGTGACAGGTTCCCTTTGTGAGAACAATGATAAATTTGCCATTGACCGTATGCTTCCGAAGATCGACATGGGAGATCTCCTTGTGATCCACGATGCAGGCGCTCATGGTTTTGCAATGGGCTATAACTACAATGGTAAACTGAAATCTGCAGAGATCCTTCTTCATGAGGATGGCAGCTTTGAGATGATCCGCCGTGCCGAGACACCGAGAGATTATTTTGCAACATTTGACTGCTTCCCTGTTTTTGAGAAACTTCTTCAGGATGAAGACGAACTGAAATAAAAGATAGATTAACCAAATCAAGTAAGTAGCGAAGCGGATTGCGAATATCCGCTTGACCCGGATACGGATTGTGAATATCCGTCTTAAGCTGTGAAAAAAGGCCTTCCATGCATGTGGATAATCATGCTGGAAGGCTTTTTTGATCAACAGGATTTTGTTATTTTTGGCTGCCGGAAATTTCTGCCAGAGCTTTTTTAAACTCAAAGAAAAACAGGATGGCAGTGAAGGTAACAGCCAGGATATCTGCAACCGGCTCAGCCATATAAACTGCATTTGTTTGATCAGCACGAAAAATATTGGGCAGGATATAGATCAGCGGGATGACCAGGACAAATTTCCGGACAATAGCCACAATGATGGAATCCTTGGCTCTGCCAAGGGAGATAAAGGTCATCTGGCAGGCAATCTGGATACCAAAGATAAACACAACTGCCATATAGATCCGGAGAGCTGTCTTTGTGAAAGCAAGTAATGTACTGTCCGAAGTAAACATTCCGGCAAAGATCTGCGGGAAGATCATAATGATCAGCCACAGGATCACGGAATAAGAAACACTTGTTTTTACAAGAAGCTTAAATGTAGAACGTACACGCTTTTCGTTACGTGCACCATAGTTGTAGCTGATGATAGGCTGTGCACCCTGACCAAGTCCCTGAAGAGGAAGCATGGCAAACTGCATGACGCTGGTGAGGATGGTCATGGCTCCTACGGCAACATCCCCGCCGTATTTTAAGAGTGAGGAGTTGTAGCAGACAGAGATAATGCTTTCACTGAGCTGCATGACAAAGAGAGAAGAGCCAAGAGCCATACAGGGCAGAATGATATCGGCTTTCAGTTTCATGGCGCTTTTCCGAAGCTTCAGGAAGGTCTTTTTTCCAAAGAGGAATGAGAGGACCCAGATGCAGGAAAATGCCTGGGAGATCACTGTTGCCAGAGCAGCACCGCGGACACCCATGTGGAATCCGAAAATAAAAACTGGATCCAGAATAATATTGGAGACTGCACCGATCAGTACGGAGAGCATTCCTGTTTTTGCGAATCCCTGGGCTGTGATGAAATTATTCATGCCAAGGGTCAGCTGTACAAAGATGGTTCCCACTGCATAGATATTCATGTAGCCCACTGCATAGTCGATGGTATTTGCGCTGGCGCCGAAGGCAAGGAGAAAGCTGCGGTTTCCGAGAAACAGGATAACAGTCAAGATCAGGGAGATGATGATCTGCATGGTGAAGCAGTTTCCGAGAGTCTGTTCAGCTTTTGAGGTGTCATTTTTACCCATAAAGATGCTGGCTCTGGGAGCACCTCCGTTTCCGACAAGAGCAGCAAAGGCAGATACGACCATAATAAGCGGCATACAGACACCTACACCGGTAAGGGCAAGAGCACCCTCTCCGGGAATATGACCAATATAGATACGATCGACGATATTGTAGAGCATATTGATGAGCTGTGCAGCAACTGTGGGAAGTGCAAGCTGCAGAAGCAGCTTTCCGACAGGCTTGGTTCCTAAAAAGCTTTTGTCTTTTTCCATTTTTTGTTCCTTTCGTGATTTTTTTGTATCATATAATAAAGACCTGACAGATCTCTCCGTCAGGTCTTTTATGCGAATGCCGCTGGCCGGACTCGAACCGGCACGGATTGCTCCGCTTGATTTTGAGTCAAGTGCGTCTGCCAATTCCGCCACAGCGGCATAACCGTTTATTATAATAGCACAGCACCAGTTGGTTTGCAAGGATTTTTTCAGAATAAAGGGATTATTTGGAAATATTTTCAATTCTAAAAAGTTTATGAAATCGGAGGCTGGCTCCTTGAAATTGACTGAAAAAAGTGGTAGAGTGTGCTACAAGGCTGTACCACCTGATATAGCACTGTGGATATAGCAATATACTATAAGATAACGGAGGAGACTGCATGAATCTGAATTCCAAAAAACCAGAGAAGCGGCCGTTGTATGTATATTACATCATCGCGGTCGTAATTATTATTCTGCTGAATGTTTTTGCTCTTCCTGCCCTTTCTGAGCGAAGTGTAAAGGAAACCGATTACACCACCTTTCTGAAAGCCGTAGACAGAGGAAAAGTATATGAGGCAACCATTGATTCTGATTACATTTACTATACGATGAAAGTAGATGGAAATGATGTCTATTGTAAGACCGTATCGGTAGATGATCAGGATCTTGTATCCCATCTTTATGATGCAGGTGTAAGCATTGAGGGTACTGCACCTCAGAGGCAGTCCCTGCTTTTGTCCCTGATCCTGGGATATGTATTTCCGATTGCCATTTTTGTTCTGCTGGGACGCTGGCTCAGCAAGAAGATGATGAGTTCCATGGGCAATGGTGGCCCTGGAGGCATGATGTCCTTTGGTAAAAGTAATGCCAAGGTTTATGTAAAGTCCTCCACAGGAATTAAATTTACAGACGTGGCAGGCGAGGATGAAGCCAAGGAGCTTCTGACGGAGATTGTGGATTTCCTCCATAACCCGGCGAAATACAAAGAGATCGGTGCTTCCATGCCAAAAGGTGCCCTGCTTGTGGGCCCTCCTGGAACCGGTAAAACTCTTCTTGCCAAGGCTGTTGCCGGCGAGGCAGAGGTTCCGTTTTTCTCCATTTCCGGTTCGGAATTTGTGGAGATGTTTGTTGGTATGGGTGCTGCCAAGGTTCGAGATCTTTTTAAACAGGCCAATGAGAAAGCACCATGTATTGTGTTTATTGATGAGATTGATACCATCGGTAAGAAACGTGACGGATCTGGAATGGGCGGTGGAAACGATGAGCGTGAGCAGACACTGAACCAGCTTTTGACAGAGATGGACGGTTTTGACGGCTCCAAGGGTGTTGTGATCCTGGCGGCTACCAACAGACCGGATTCCCTTGATCCGGCACTTCTTCGTCCGGGACGTTTTGACAGAAGGATCCCGGTTGAGCTTCCGGATCTGCAGGGACGTGAGGAAATCCTGAAAGTCCATGCCAAGAAGATCAAGATCGCAGACAGTGTCCGTTTTGACGAGATCGCCAAGGCTGCAGTTGGGGCTTCCGGTGCAGAACTTGCCAACATTGTCAATGAGGCGGCTCTCCGTGCAGTCCGTGACGGACGGAAATTTGCCACACAGGCGGATTTTGAAGAGAGTATTGAGGTTGTTATTGCCGGATACCAGAAGAAGAACCGAGTGCTTTCCAACAAGGAGAAACTGATCGTTTCCTATCATGAGGTTGGGCATGCGCTGGTTGCTGCCAAGCAGACGGATTCGGCACCGGTTCATAAGATTACGATCATTCCACGTACTTCTGGTGCATTGGGTTATACCATGCAGGTAGATGAGCAGGAACATTTCCTGATGTCCAAGGAAGAACTTGAGAATAAGATCGCTACCTTTACAGGTGGCCGTGCAGCGGAAGAACTGATTTTCCATTCCATTACCACTGGTGCTTCCAATGATATTGAGCAGGCGACCAAGATTGCCAGAGCGATGATCAGCCGATATGGTATGAGCGATGATTTTGATATGGTTGCCATGGAGAATGTGAGCAATCAGTATCTTGGCGGAGATGCCAGCCTGACCTGTTCTTTTGAGACGCAGACACTTCTGGATAAGAAGGTTGTGGAGCTTGTAAGACGGGAGCATGAGAAGGCTACGAAGATCCTGACGGATAATATAGGAAAGCTTCATGAGATTGCCAAGTATCTGTATGAGCATGAGACAATTACCGGTGAGGAGTTTATGAAGATTCTGAATGAAAAACCGGATGAGATTGAAGAAATTCAGGAAAATGAAACAAGACAGTAAGAAGAAAGCGGGGCCCTGGGGCTCCGCTTTTGCTGTAAAAATATAAATTGTTCAGATTGTTTACCAGATTTCCGGATGTACCTTAGAACAGGTGAGAGCCAGGCTTCCCGGGCCGATGTGGCAGGAGACGCTTAATGACAGAGGGAAGATATTGATCTCACCGATGTCCGGGAAGGTGGCGAGAACTTCTTTTCGGAATTCCTGGGCTGCTTCCAGGTTGTGGGAGTGGATGACATCCAGGTTGATCTTTTCTCCGAAGCGGTTTGCGATATCATCTTTGATGGCTTTGGTCATGGTGTTTTTGGCCTGGTTCATGGTGCGGGCTTTGGAGAAGGCGTCCAGTTTTTCGCCCTGGATCTGAAGAACCGGTTTCAGGCGGAGCAGGGTTCCGATAGCTGCAGCAGCAGGGGTGATGCGTCCGCCCTGTTTCAGGTATTTCAGGGTTGCTACAGTGATATAAATGCTGGAATCGAAGCGGGTTTCTTCCAGCCAGGTTCCGATTTCATCGGCAGAGAGGCCGTTTTTGGCCTGCTGGATGGCTTCTATGGCGGAATAGCGTAAGGTTCCGGAGATTCTCTGGTTGTTTACAACGCGTACATGGCCATCATAGTCCTCCGCCAGCATGCGGGCGGTCTGCATGGAACTGGAGAGACCGCTGGACATGGGAATATGTACGATCTCGTCATAGTCTTTGAGCAGGCTGTCCCACAGTGTAGTTACGGATTCAGGAGTGGGCTGCGAGGTGGATACGTGACATTCGGGGTGCTGCTCAAGATACTGGAAGAACTCGGCCTGGTTCATGTCGATATCTTCAAGATATTCTTTTTCATCTATAAAAAATGGCATTGGAAGCATGTAGATGCCAAGGTCTTTTGCCTGGGATGGAGATATACCGCAGTTGCTGTCTGTAACGATTGCAATAGATTTCATAGTGATGGTCCTCCTTGCTGGATTTGCATATTCGGTCGGTGTTCTTGTTTTCTGACCGGGATATCTCAAGTATATCACAGGAAACTGCCCTTGTCATTCACTGTTTAATTAGCTATAATGATAACATTCTGGGAAACGTTTGAACGCAAAGTGCTGAATATTGCGTTCATGAACATGCAGTAAAGTGGAATAGGAATATCTGCTTTACGTAATTGAGAGAAACGGAAGATCGATGTCCGTTGTGCTGAAAGAGAGGAATTTATGAATTGTCGTATTGCAGAGGGAATGGTGAATAAATACATCAATCATACGTTGCCATTGAATGATCTGGAGGATTTTCTGGAGCATATTGAGAATTGTTCTTCCTGTTACGACGAGCTTGCTACGTATTTTATTGTGCATAAAGCCATGCAGCAGCTGGATGAGAAACAGGAGGATACGGTTTTGGATTTTAAAGAACTTCTGGAAGAAGATATCCGGAAGTCAAGAAGATATATCCGCAGAAAGAAATTCCACAGAGCAGTTGTGGCGATTGCGTTTTGTGCATTGATTGCTGTACTGGTGGTTTTTCTCTTTTTTGTGATCCTGGAACTGAAGGAGGGAATTTAATTTTGAGTGAAAAAATATTACTGATCGATGGACATAGTATTTTGAACAGGGCATTTTATGGCCTGCCGGATCTTACCAATGCAGAGGGACGCCATACAGGAGCAGTATATGGATTTCTGAATATTATGTTCAGAATTATGGAAGAAGAGAAGCCGGAGTACCTTACCGTTGCCTTTGACCTGAGTGCACCTACGTTCCGGCATAAGCGTTACGAAGCTTATAAAGGAACCCGAAAACCCATGCCGGAGGAACTTCGGGAACAGGTTCCGCTGATCAAAGAGATGCTTGCTGCCATGGGGATCAACATCATGTCGTTGGAAGGATATGAGGCAGATGACCTTCTTGGCACAGTTGCAAGAAGAAGTGAAGCGAAAGGCATGGATGTCACCATTCTTTCCGGAGACCGGGATCTTCTTCAGCTTGCCACGGATAAGGTTCTGATTCGACTTCCGAAGACCGTCCGGGGCAAGACTACCATTGAGAATTATCATACTGCGGAAGTGCTCGAAAAATATCAGGTAACGCCGCCGCAGATCATAGAACTGAAAGCTCTGATGGGTGACAGTTCCGATAATATTCCGGGAATTCCAGGCGTTGGAGAAAAAACCGCAACCAAGATGATCGTGCAGTTCGGTTCCATTGAGAATGCCCATGAGCATCTGGAAGAAGTGAAGCCCAACAAGGCGAAAGAATCTCTCCGTGAACATTACGATATGGCACAGCTTTCCAAAGAACTTGCGACCATCAATACAGACAGTCCGCTGGAATTCTCCTACGAAAAGGCGAAAGTGGAGAATCCCTATACTCCGGAAGCCTATGAACTGTGCAAACGACTGGAATTTAAAAACATGCTGAACCGTTTTGATCCGGTTACGGCAGCAGATTCCTCCATGGAACTGGAATTTTTTACCTGTAATGATCTTTCCGGGGTGGAGGCCCTGTTTGAAAAAGCAGCGAGGAAAGAGCAGGTGGGTATTTCCGTTCTTGCAGACCCGGATCAGGTGTATGCCGTAGGACTGGTCCTGGATGAAAAAGAAATCTATCAGATTCCGGTGGGAGGACTTCTTACCGGGGATTACCTTTGTGGAAAGCTGAAAGCCCTGGCGGATAGTACAGTGCTCTGTGCCATGGACATCAAGGCAGTTCTCAAACATGTCCCGCTGGAAGAACCGGAAAAAGTTTTTGACACAGGGGTTGCGGCGTACCTTCTGAATCCGCTGAAATCTTCCTATACCTATGACGATATTGCCAGAGAATATCTGGATGGCATGATGCTCCCGGCAAAAGAAGATCTTCTTGGAAAAACTTCCCTGAAAAAAGCCTGGGAAGAAGAAATGGAATGCCTTGGAAATTATGCCTGTTATCAGGCCTTTGTTCCATGTATGGCCCGTGGCGTTCTTCTTGAAAAACTGGACGAAACAGGCATGCGTAAAGTTTACGATGAGATCGAGCTTCCTCTTGTCTTTACTCTGGATTCCATGGAAAAATGGGGAATTTCCGTTAAAGGTGAAGAACTTAAAAGTTATGGCGAAAAGCTGAAAGTCCGCATCCAGGAGCTGGAAAAAACCATCTGGCAGGAAGCAGGGGAGGAATTTAACATCAATTCCCCGAAACAGCTGGGTGTGATTCTTTTTGAAAAACTGGGACTTCCCGGTGGAAAGAAAACCAAGACGGGTTACTCCACCGCAGCGGATATCCTGGATAAACTGGCAGCGGATCATGCTATTGTAAAAGATATTCTGGAGTACCGTCAGCTGACCAAGCTGAAATCCACTTATGCAGATGGTCTTGGAAATGTGATTGGAAAAGACGGACGAATTCACTCCACTTTCAATCAGACAATCACGGCAACCGGACGTATCAGCAGCACGGACCCAAATCTTCAGAACATTCCGGTACGTATGGAACTGGGAAGGCTGATCCGCAAGGTTTTTGTGCCGGAGGAAGGATTTGTATTTCTGGATGCGGATTATTCTCAGATTGAACTTCGTGTACTGGCCCATATGTCCGGCGATGAAAAACTGATCCAGGCTTACCGTGAGGCAGAGGATATCCACCGCCTTACCGCATCCCAGGTGTTCCATGTACCGCTGGACGAGGTGACACCTCTTCAGAGACGAAATGCCAAGGCGGTAAACTTTGGAATTGTTTACGGCATCAGTTCCTTTGGATTGAGCCAGGATTTAAGTATTACCAGAAAAGAGGCAGCTGCCTACATCGAAAAATATTTTGAAACCTATCCGAAGATCAAGGGATTTCTGGATGGCCTGGTAAAAGAAGGCAGGGAACATGGTTATGTGACTACCATGTTTGGCAGACGAAGACCTGTGCCGGAACTGAAATCCAGCAATTTCATGCAGCGTTCTTTCGGAGAACGTGTGGCCATGAATTCCCCGATCCAGGGTACTGCGGCGGACATCATCAAGATCGCCATGAACCATGTTTATGAACGGATGAAAAAAGAAGGCCTGCACTCAAGACTGGTGCTTCAGGTACACGATGAGCTTTTGATCGAGACAAAGAAGGAAGAAATCGAGATCGTTTCCCGCATTCTGGAAGAAGAGATGAAGGGAGCCGCAGATCTTGCAGTGGAACTTGAAGTGGATATGCACCAGGGCGACAGCTGGTATGAGGCGAAATAAATGAGAGTGATCGGAGTAACCGGCGGAGTAGGCGCCGGAAAAAGTACAGTACTTGGAATCCTGGAAGAAGAGTTTCAGGCATATGTGATTCAGGCAGACCAGCTTGGCCATATTTTGATGGAACCGGGAGAAGAATGTTACGATGCGGTGATCGCATTGTTTGGAAAAGAAATCATAAAAAAAGATAAAACTATTGACCGGAGAAGGATTTCTGATGTAGTATTCACAGATAAGGATATGCTTTTGAAATTAAACGGGATCATTCATCCGGCCGTAAAACAGAGAATCCTCCGTCTTCTTGGAGAACAGAAGGAAGCGGGAAGAGGAATCTGCGTTGTGGAGGCTGCTCTTTTTCTGGAAGAAAATTATCAAGAATTCTGTGATGAAGTCTGGTATGTGTATACAGAAGAAGAGGTCCGGATCCAGCGCCTGATGGAAAGCCGCGGCTATTCCAGAGAGAAATCTCTTGGCATTATCCGAAACCAGGTATCTGATCAGGTTTTCAGAGAACACACGGATTATGTGATCGAAAACAACGGAGATCTTTCAGATACCCGGAGACAGATCAGAGAAGGGATAGAGAGAAATGAGACTTTGTAGTATTGCCAGCGGAAGCAGTGGCAACTGTATCTATGTGGGCTCTGAGGAGGCACATGTCCTGGTAGATGTGGGGATCAGCGGGAAAAATATCGAGAAAGGCCTGAATACCCTTGACCTTACCGGAAAAGATGTGGACGGAATCCTGATCACCCATGAACATTCCGACCATATCAAGGGCCTGGGAGTGATCTCCAGAAAATACGGAATTCCCATTTACGCCACAGGCGGGACTGCAGATGCCATGCTTCGGATGAAATCCCTTGGAAAAATGCCGGAGGGACTGATCCACGAGATCCGGGAAGACGAACCTTTTGAGATCAAAGACCTGACAGTAAATCCTTTTACCATTTCCCATGATGCGGCACAGCCGGTAGGTTACCGCCTGAAATGTGGAGAACATTCGGTGGGAATTGCCACAGATCTTGGAAAATATAATGATTACATTGTAAAAAATCTGGAGAATCTGGATGCGGTGCTTCTGGAAGCCAACCATGATATCCGTATGCTCCAGGTTGGAAAATACCCTTATTATCTGAAACAGAGAATCCTGGGAGACAGAGGCCATCTTTCCAACGAGAATGCAGGCCGCCTGCTTTGCCGGATTCTCCATGATAATCTGAAAGCTGTTTTTCTCGGCCATTTAAGCCGGGAAAACAACTACGAAGAACTTGCCTATGAGACTGTTTGCTCGGAGGTAACGCTTGGTGACAACCCGTATCGTTCCAGGGATTTTAAGATCCAGGTAGCGAAGAGGGATCACATATCAGAAATAATCACAGTGTAGAAAGGAAAAAACGATGAAGAAGACAATTATCACAGTAGTAGGAAATGACACAGTAGGAATTATCGCAAAGGTTTGTACATACCTTGCAGAGAATCAGGTTAACATTCTGGATATTTCTCAGACCATCGTTCAGGGGTACTTCAACATGATGATGATCGCAGACACAGCAAAATGTGAAAAAGATGGCGGCACACTTGCAAAAGAGCTGGAAAATCTTGGCAAAGAGATCGGCGTTGTGATCCACTGCCAGCATGAAGATATTTTTAACATGATGCATCGAGTATAATAAAATAACGGTATACCGTCATTTAACCTATAAACTGTGAAGCAGTTTATGGGCTATGAGCAAGTAGCGAAGCGGATTGCGAATATCCGCTTGACCATCAATCATCAGGGAGAAAATAAAATGATCAATATTTTTGAGGTAAACGAGACAAATAAAATGATCGAACAGGAGAATCTGGATGTGCGTACCATTACTATGGGTATCAGCCTTTTAGACTGTATCGATCCTGACCTGGATGCACTGAATCAGAAAATATATGAGAAGATCACCACAAAAGCCAGAAACCTGGTAGCGACCGGTGATGAGATCGCAACCGAGTACGGGATCCCGGTTGTAAATAAACGAATTTCCGTAACACCGATCGCTCTGGTTGGTGGAGCCGCATGTAAGAAACCGGAAGATTTTGTGACCATCGCAAGAACACTGGATAAATGTGCCAAGGAAGTTGGAGTGAACTTTATCGGCGGATATTCCGCACTGGTAAGCAAGGGAATGACTCCGGCAGAGGAACTTCTCATCCGCTCCATCCCGCAGGCAATGGCAGAGACAGAGCGTGTCTGCAGTTCTGTAAACGTTGGTTCCACCAAGACCGGTATCAATATGGATGCCGTAAAACTGATGGGCGAGATCGTCCTTGCAACCGCAGAGGCGACCAAAGAGCAGGATTCCCTTGGCTGTGCCAAGCTTGTGGTATTCTGTAACGCACCGGATGATAACCCGTTTATGGCAGGTGCTTTCCACGGTGTTACAGAAGCTGACTGCATCATCAATGTAGGTGTCAGCGGCCCTGGCGTTGTAAAAAAAGCCCTGGAGCAGGTTCGTGGAGAGGATTTCGGAACACTTTGCGAGATGATCAAACGTACCGCATTTAAGGTAACACGAGTTGGACAGCTGGTTGCACGTGAGGCATCCAGACGTCTGGATGTGCCGTTTGGTATTGTGGATCTTTCTCTTGCACCGACACCGGCCATCGGTGATTCCGTAGCGGAGATCCTGGAGGAGATCGGTCTTGAGAGAGCCGGCGCACCGGGAACAACTGCAGCACTTGCCCTTCTTAATGACCAGGTGAAAAAAGGCGGTGTTATGGCAGCAGCAGCTGTAGGAGGCTTAAGCGGTGCCTTTATTCCGGTCAGTGAGGATCAGGGAATGATCGATGCGGTAAACGAAGGAGCTCTTACTCTTGAAAAACTGGAAGCCATGACCTGCGTATGCTCGGTCGGCCTGGATATGATCGCAGTTCCGGGAGATACCAAAGCTACCACACTGGCAGGTATCATTGCAGATGAGTCTGCCATCGGTATGGTAAACCAGAAGACAACTGCAGTACGTCTGATCCCGGTAATTGGCAAAGGCGTAGGCGAAACTGTTGAGTTTGGCGGACTTCTTGGCTATGCACCGATCATGCCGGTAAATTCCTTCTCCTGCGATGCGTTTGTACAGAGAGGTGGAAGAATCCCGGCACCGATCCACAGCTTTAAGAACTAAGGTACTGTTTACTTTATGACCGGCAACACGTTTCGCGATGCACAGAATTTCTGAAATTAATTTCATTTCGGGGTTGACAGACTCACGTTGATGTGCTAAAGTAAACACAACTTAAAAAACAAACCAGTGAGAAAGAGAAGTAAACATTTCAGGAAGCTTCGCAGAGAGCGGTGATGGTGGGAATCCGCAGGGAACCAGATGTTGAATGGACTTTCGAGGGCGGCCCGAACTATTTATCTGTACAGTAGGCGTCGACGGGAACCGAACCCGTTATCAATGAGGAGTGTATGTTAGTACACCGGAAAGTGGACGATTCGTCAATTTGAGTGGTACCGCGATAATAAAGAACTTTTATTACCGTCTCAAGCATAATATAAGCTTGAGACGGTTTTTGTGTTACAGGAAAAAGAAATTCTGTTGCATAAAAGTTGTTCCGGAAAAGCAGACCGCAGGGTGTACAAAAAGTAATCATAAGCGGAAATAAGAAGGGAGAACAAAATTATGAAAAAAAGAATGTTAGTAATCGCAGCAGCAGTAGCAGCAACAAGTATGATGATGTCCAGCCCGGTTATGGCAGAGGATTTTAAAGTAGGTATCTGCAATTATGTAGACGATGCTTCTCTGAACCAGATTGTAGATAATATCCAGTCCCGTCTGGAAGAGATCGGCAAAGAAAAAGGTATCACATTTGATGTATCCTATGATAACTGCAATGCAGATGCCAGTGTTATGGAACAGATCATTTCCGATTTCCAGGCAGATAACGTTGACCTGATGGTAGGTGTGGCTACACCGGTGGCAATGCGTATGCAGTCTGCTACAGAGGGAAGTGATACACCGGTTGTTTTCTCCGCAGTATCCGATCCGGTTGGCTCCGGCCTTGTAGATTCTCTGGATGCTCCTGGAGCAAATATTACAGGAACCAGTGATTATCTGGATACTTCTTCTATCATGAAACTGATCCAGGCACAGAATCCGGATGTAAAGAAAATCGGTCTTCTTTATGATGTAGGACAGGACTCCTCCACAACAGCGATCCAGGAAGCAAAAGATTACCTGGATGAGCAGGGAATCGAATATGTAGAACGTACCGGAACGACTACCGATGAAGTCCAGCTTGCGGCAGATGCACTGATCGCAGATGGTGTGGATGCCGTATTTACACCTACAGACAATACCATCATGACAGCAGAGCTTTCTATTTATGAGAAATTTATTGACGCAGGAATCCCTCACTACACAGGTGCTGACTCCTTTGCATTAAATGGTGCTTTTGTAGGATATGGTGTTGATTATGCAAATCTTGGACAGAAAACAGCCGATATGATCGCAGATATCCTGGTAGATAACGCAGATCCGGCCAAAACCGCTGTGGAAACATTTGATAATGGTACTGCAACAGTTAATACAGAAACCTGCAAAGAACTTGGTCTTGATTTTGATACCGTAAAGAAAGCATTTGAGCCGCTCTGCACACAGGTAAATGAGATCACAACCGCAGAGAGCTTCGATGAAGTAGACGCAAAATAAATAACCGTTCACCTTGTAGAACAGTTATGAAATAAATCCAATTGGAGGAAATCACTGTGACGATTGCAACTATGTTCTCCCTCGGGGAGACTGCTCTGAAGCTTGGACTGATCTGTTCCCTGACAGTTCTTGCTCTGTTTCTTAGTTATTCTATGCTGAATGTCTGCGACCTTTCTACAGATGGCTGCTTTACTTTTGGAGCCGCTGTAGGAGCCGTAGTAGCTGTAAGCGGACATCCGTTTCTGTCCATAGTGGCAGCTATGGCAGCAGGTGTTACGTCGGGATTTGTAACTGCCATCTTGCAGACAAAGCTGGGAGTAGACAGCCTGCTTGCAGGTATCATTGTAAATACGGCCTTATATTCCGTAAATATTGCGGTCATGGGAGGCTCTTCTCTCATTAATATGAACCGGACAACCACGGTATTTACCATGATGAAGGATGCACTTGCAGGTACACCTTTAAAAGGCAGAGAAGATATTATCATTGCAGCCATCGCAGTGATCCTTGTGATCGTATTTCTGGTATTTTTCCTGAGAACAAGACTTGGTCTTGCAATCCGGGCAACCGGAAATAATTCCGATATGGTAAAATCTTCCTCCATCAATCCGGTCTTTACAACTGTGATCGGCCTTTGTGTGGCAAATGCATTTACCGCACTTTCCGGATGCCTTCTGTCCCAGTCACAGAAATCCGTAGATATCAACATCGGACAGGGTATGGTCACCATCGCACTGGCATCTCTGCTGATCGGAGGTACTCTTCTTGGTCATGGAGGAATTTTTGTAAGGGCGGTAGGAATGGTGCTTGGTTCCTTTATCTTCCGCCTTGTGTACACCATTGCACTTCGTTTCAATATGCCGGCGTTTATGCTGAAACTGGTATCTTCTGTGATCGTTGTTCTTGCAATTTCCGGTCCATATCTTAAGAAACAGTGGCCGCAGATCCGAAGAAGAATGACTCATACAAAAGGAGGCAGATGATCCATGTTAAAAATCAGCCATATTTCAAAAACATTTAATCCGGGAACCGTAAACGAAAAAAAGGCAATCGAAGATCTTTCCCTGGAACTGAAAAAAGGCGACTTTGCTACGATCATCGGTTCCAATGGTGCGGGAAAATCAACACTTTTCAACGCAATCTGCGGTGATTTCCTTACAGATGCAGGCTCTATCGAGCTGGACGGCAGGGATATCACATTTATGCCGCAGCACGCACGTGCAAAAGAAATCGGCCGTCTTTATCAGGACCCGATGCGCGGAACTGCTCCGGGTATGACGATCGAAGAGAATCTTGCGCTTGCAGCCGGGAAGGGCGGATGGCTTTCCCACACAACCCGGCAGGAAAAAGAACGTTTTCGTGAGGAACTGAAGAAACTGGACATCGGCCTGGAAGAGCGGATGAGTCATCCGGTAGGACTTCTTTCCGGTGGGCAGAGACAGGCCTTGACACTTCTGATGGCGACCATGAACCCGCCGAAACTGCTTCTTCTGGATGAGCATACTGCAGCACTTGACCCGGGAACTGCAGAGAAAGTCCTGAATCTCACAAAACGGATCGTGGAAGAACATCAGCTGACCTGTCTGATGATCACACACAATATGCAGTCAGCAATTGATCTTGGAAACCGTATTTTGATGATGGATTCCGGTAATATCGTACTGGATATCGGAGGAGAAGAGAAAAAGAACATGACTGTGGACGGTCTTCTTGAGAAGTTTAAGACAGGAGCCGGCAAGGCCTTGGATAATGACCGTATTCTTTTGTCGGAATAATGAATGATAAGTAGAAGAGCCATCACTATCTGAAACAGGTGGTGGTTCTTTTTTTGTGGAAAATTCTTGAGTATATCACGTTACCGTGGTAAAATAAATGAAATCGCTTTGTGATTTTATTTATGAGCAAGTAGCGAAGCGGATTGCGAATATCCGATTAACTTTATTATGGAAGAGGGACGAATGATATGCAGTTTTCAAAAAGACTGGACCGATTTGGGGATGAAATTTTTGCTGCTCTGAACAACCGGCGCATGGAGCTGGAAGCCCAGGGCATGAAGATCTATAACATGAGTGTGGGAACCCCGGATTTTAAAACTCCGGAATACATCAAAAAAGCCGTAGCAGAAGCGGCCATGGATGACAACAACTGGAAGTACAGCCTCCGGGATCTGCCGGAGCTTCTGGAAGCAGTCTGTACTTATTATAAAAAACGTTTTGATGTGGAACTGACACCGGATATGGTAATGACCGTTTATGGAAGCCAGGAAGGAATGGGACATCTCGGCATGGCCCTCTGTGACGAAGGAGATACCGTCCTTCTTCCGGACCCGTGCTATCCGGTATTTGCAGCAGGAAGCCTGATGGCCGGAGCGGTTCCTTACTACTATCCACTGGTTGCGGAACATGACTTTCTCCCCTATGTAAAAGGAATCCCGGAAGAAGTGGCAAAAAAGGCCAAATACATGGTGGTATCCCTTCCGTCCAATCCGGTAGGAAGTATAGCCACACCAGGACTTTACGAAGAAATCGTGGAATTTGCGAAAAAATATGATATTCTCATTATTCATGATAATGCATACAGCGATATTATCTTTGACGGAGCATTTGGAGGAAGCTTCCTTGCAACACCAGGGGCAAAAGAGATCGGAGTGGAGTTCTTCAGCCTTTCCAAATCCTTCAATGTTACCGGTGCAAGGCTCAGCTTTCTGGTAGGTCGGCCGGACGTGATCGCAGCACTTCGCAAGCTGAGAAGCCAAATTGATTTCGGCATGTTCCTGCCACTTCAGAAAGCCGCTGTTGCAGCACTTGAGGGACCGCTGGACAGCGTAAAAGAACAGTGTCAGATGTACGAGGAGAGAAGAGATGCCCTCTGCCAGGGACTTCGCAACATTGGCTGGGAACTTCCAAATGGAAAAGGTACCATGTTCGTCTGGGCAAAGATCCCGGGTGGCCGCACGGACAGCATGGCATTTTGTATGGAACTGATGGAAAAAGCCGGCGTCATCGTAACACCGGGAGCAAGCTTCGGTCCTCACGGAGAAGGCTACGTACGTTTCGCTCTGGTACTTCCGCCGGAGAAGATCCGGGAAGCAGTGGAAGCGATTGGGAACAGCGGAATTACCGTTACAAAATGATCCGCGGTGACTTCTGAAATTCATGGATAAACGGCTGGCCTGTTTTCCGGCAGAGAAGCATCTCATAAAGACCGGAAGCTTTGCAGGTTTTTTGGAAAATATCCAATCCGTCTTTATCAAGAACAGAAGAAGCATCGGCAGATTTGGTCAGGAGAGGAATGGAAGCATTTCGTTTGATCTGGCCAAGGAGTGGCGTACTGTTTTTGCAAAAACCAAGTACCTGGGCATAGGGGATATGTCCGGGTGCTTTTTCTTTCAGATCAAGAAAGATCCGGACAAGACCACGGCAGATGGCGGAGCGGGTGATATCTCTGGTTTTCAGAAGATCCGCAAACTGGGAAAAACTTTCATACTGGTTCCGGTATTTTAAGATCCGGCGGATCAATGCATCGGAAAGATCCGGATACTGACGCAGCGTTTCTTCCGTTTCCAGAAGAAGCTTATAGTGCAGAGGAAGATCCAGAGTTGTTTCCGAAAGCCAGCAGCCCTTTTTAAGCGCAGAGGAAAAAACCGGAAATGCCGCAGCCGGAATAAAACGGGAAAAATCCATGGCGTCCTTTTTGGCGGAAAGAAGTTCCCGGATACCGGAAGCAGACGGGAAAAAATCTCCGGAAACATCCGAGAGATCCGCATCGTGATACCCACTTCCTTTTCGGAGAAGCGCATGGGGACGGATGGAGCTGTTCTGGCGCAGCAGGGCTTTGCAGTATTCAATACCAAGAATATTGTTGGGCGAAGAAAGGATAGAATCCATCTGCTCCGGAAAAATAAAATGTCCGTCACCGGAAGACACATCAGAGATGGCAGATTTTGCAACATAACTTGTCAGCGCACGGCTTCTTGCCAGAGGAAAACTCATTCCGTCACGCAGGTTTTTCTGAAGAAAATCTCTGTATACAGGCGGTTCCGCAACAAGAATACGAGCTGTTTCCATAAGGATCTCCGTATCGCCGCATTCGCTTCCAAAACAAAGTTCATCTACGCACCCAAGTCCATCCAGAAGACTTACGCCGCCTGCGGCAAAGCCCTCCGCACTGGCAGTGGAAACCTGGATGGGAAGCTCCAGGACAAGATCGGCACCGCCAAGAAGAGCCATCTCCGCCCGGAGATATTTTTCCATAAGCGCAGGTGCGCCTCTCTGCACAAAATCTCCGCTCATGGCGACGATCACATAATCAGCACCAAGAGTTTCTCTGACATAACGGATCTGATATTCATGCCCCCTGTGAAAAGGATTGTATTCTGCAATAATTCCAACAACTTTCATATAAAAAACCTGCCATTTCTGAAAAGTTAAATTTTACTCAGAGCCTTACCACGAGACAGACTGCATATACCTGCCTGGCACTGCGTTTTTCCGTAATGAAGCTATTCTAACATAAGCACTGCAAAAAGTTAAGTCATACATAATCCACTTCGCAGCCAGCCCGTAAATTGCACCTCAAAAAATACGCCGCACATCCATTTTCTGACAATGAAAAGCTTGAAATACAAAGTGTAAGGAGGTATAATAAACACAGTGTAGTGCCCGAACAGACACTAGCGTTTTTGTTACATCAAGAAAGGAGCCATTTAATCATGGGATTTGTTGAACTGCTTAAAAAAAGAGCAAAAGAAAGCGTAAAAACAATTGTACTGCCAGAGACAGAGGATATGAGAACTCTTGAGGCAACTGACAAGATTCTGAAAGAGGGAGTTGCCAAGATCATCCTTATCGGTAACGAGGAAGAGATCAATAAGAAAGCAGCAGAAGGCGGCTTTGATATTTCCGGCGCACAGATCGTAGATCCGGAGACATCTGACAGAACTCAGGCATACATTGATAAATTCGTAGAGCTGAGAGCCAAGAAAGGAATGACACCTGAGAAAGCAAAAGAGATCCTTCATACTCAGTACCCATACTATGGCGTAATGATGGTTAAAATGGGTGATGCAGACGGTATGGTATCCGGTGCATGCCACTCTACAGCAGATACACTTCGTCCATGCCTTCAGATCCTGAAGACAAAACCGGGAACCAAGCTTGTATCCGCATTCTTCCTGATCGTAGTTCCGGATTGCGAGTATGGTGCAAACGGTGCATTCGTATTTGCGGATTCCGGTCTGAACCAGAACCCGACTCCGGATGAACTTTCCGCAATCGCAGCATCTTCCGCTGAGTCCTTCAAGCTTCTTGTTCAGGAGGAGCCGATGGTAGCTATGCTTTCCCACTCCACCAAGGGAAGTGCAAAACATCCTGACGTAGATAAGATGGTAGAGGCTACCAGAATCGCCAAAGAGGAGCATCCGGAGCTTAAACTTGACGGAGAGTTCCAGCTTGACGCTGCTATCGTTCCAAGCGTAGGCGCATCCAAAGCACCTGGAAGCGAAGTAGCAGGTAAAGCAAATGTCCTTATCTTCCCAGACCTTGATGCAGGTAACATCGGATACAAGCTTGCTCAGCGTCTTGGTAAAGCAGAAGCATACGGACCTGTTACACAGGGTATCGCGAAACCTGTAAACGACCTGTCCCGTGGATGCTCTGCAGATGATATCGTAGGTGTTGTAGCGATCACAGCAGTACAGTGCCAGGCAGAGGATAAATAATCCGGTTATCATCCTTACATATCATGTTAGGGGCAAAACACCTTTTGCCCCTAACCTTATATTATAAAAAATCAGGAGAGTAAATATCATGAACGTATTGGTTATCAACTGTGGAAGTTCTTCATTAAAATATCAGTTAATCAACTCCGATACAGAGGCAGTCCTTGCAAAAGGTCTCTGCGAGAGAATCGGTATCGACGGAAGACTGGTATACCAGAAAGCCGGCTGTGACAAGGAGATCACAGAGGCAGCTATGCCAACACATAAAGAGGCAATCCAGATGGTACTGGATGCACTTACCAATGACAAGACAGGCGCAATCGGAAGCCTGAAAGAAGTTAACGCGATCGGACACCGTGTCGTACACGGCGGTGAGAAATTCGCTTCCTCCGCAGTGATCACAGATGAGATGATCAAAGCCGTAGAAGAGTGCAACGATCTTGCACCGCTTCACAACCCGGCAAACCTGATCGGTATCCGCGTATGTGCAGACCTTATGCCAGGTGTACCACAGGTAGCAGTATTTGATACCGCTTTCCATCAGACAATGCCGGCTAAGGCTTATCTCTACGGACTTCCGCTTGACTTCTACAAGAAATATAAAGTAAGAAGATACGGTTTCCACGGAACATCCCACAGCTTTGTATCCAAGAGAGCTGTTGAGTTCCTTGGCCTTGACAAAGATAACTCCAAAGTTATCGTTTGCCACCTTGGAAACGGATCCTCTATCAGCGCTGTTGTAAACGGTAAATGTGTAGATACCACAATGGGTCTTACACCACTTGAAGGTGTTGTTATGGGAACACGTTCCGGTAACATCGATCCGGCTATCATGGAGTTCATCGCCAAGAAAGAGAACCTTGATATCGAGGGCGTTATGAACGTACTCAACAAGAAATCCGGTCTTCTCGGACTTTCCGGCGGACTTTCCAGCGACTTCCGTGACCTTAACGAGGCAGCTGAGGGTGGAAACGAAGATGCAGCAAACGCAATCGACGTTCTCTGCTACGGTATCGCTAAATTCGTAGGCGGATATGTTGCAGCAATGAACGGTGTTGACGCGATCGTCTTCACAGCAGGTATCGGCGAGAACGCAATCCCGGTACGTGAGAAAGTTGTAAGCTATCTTGGATACCTTGGTGTAACACTTGACAAAGATGCAAACGGACATCGTGGCGAGGAGATCGTAATCTCCACACCAGATTCCAAAGTGAAAGTTGCAGTTATCCCGACAAATGAGGAGCTTGCAATCTGCCGTGAGACTGTAGCACTGGTATAATCAGCCGCTTCAGTACTGACACAGATGGTATAAAACCGTTCGGGCATAGCCGGAAATCAGGCAGAATATTACTGCGAACCAGCAGTATACATTCGGGGGCGGACAGTTAAAAGTCCACCCCCGAAATTTACCCCGAATTTCCGATTAAGCCAACAGTAACAAAAAATTAAAAAAATGTAATATTTTCCCGAAAATAGCGTTGACAAATCACAAGACCATATGTATAATGGATTGAGTGTGGATAGGAGAGACTTATGCAGATTCATTTATTAGACATTTCTTCCTGTGATGGCAAGACGATCCAGGAATCAGTTGTTCCTGAACTGGAGAAGATTGATTTTCAGATGGGAAGTTTCCCGGTACTTGCGAAAGAACCGGTAGAGCTTACGATCACCAATACCGGTGACAAGGTTCTTGAACTTACAGGAACCGGTAAGATTACAGTTGGAATTCCATGTGACCGCTGTCTTGAGACAGTAGCCGTAGAGATATCACTGGAATTTAAGAAGAAGCTTGATATGAAGCTTTCTGATGAAGAACGTGTCAATGATCTGGATGAAAGCAGCTATCTCACAGGTATGAACCTGGATGTGGACCGGTTGGTCTATCTTGAGGTATTGATATGCTGGCCTTTGAAGGTCTTATGTAAAGAAGACTGTAAAGGTATCTGCAGCCGCTGCGGGAAGAACCTGAACGAAGGTCCCTGCGGATGCAAGGAGGAGCCTAAGGATCCCCGCATGGCAGCTATCAGTGATATATTCAGTAAATTTAAGGAGGTGTAACCTATGTCCATTTGTCCTAAGAACAAATCTTCCAAAGCTAGACGTGACAAGAGAAGAGCGAACTGGAAAATGAGCGCTATGAACCTTGTTAAATGTAGCAAATGTGGAGCACTTATGATGCCACACAGAGTTTGCAAAGCTTGCGGAAGCTACAATAAGAAGGAAATCATCAAAGTTGAGGACTAATTTTGATTGGTCAGTCAATATATGATGCAGAAAAGAGTCTGGTATGCTGAGATAAGTATACCGGCTTTTTTTATACTCTAAGGGGAAATAAAAATATGAAAGAGAACAAAAATCAGAAAAATACCGCCGTAAACCAGATCACAGAGGGCGTGATCTGGAAACAGCTTCTGTTTTTCTTTTTTCCGATCTTGTTTGGAACTCTGTTCCAGCAGATTTATAATACCGCCGATACGGTTGTGGTAGGCCGTTTTGTGGGAAAAGAAGCGCTGGCTGCAGTCGGTGGTTCGTCCAGCATGATTGTGAATCTGATTGTAGGATTTTTTGTGGGCCTATGTTCTGGTGCGGCTGTGGTGATTTCACAGTTCTACGGCGCAAAAGACCACAAAAATCTCAAAAAAGCGCTTCACACATCCATGATTTTTTGTCTGGCAGCCAGCATAATTGTGGGAACAGCAGGATTTATCCTGGCAGAGCCGATCCTTCACCTGATGAAAACACCGGCAGAAGTAATTCCGGATTCTGTACTGTACCTGCATATCTATTTTGCGGGAACTTTTTTCAATCTGGTTTACAACATGGTATCCAGTATCTTAAGAGCAGTAGGAGACTCCAAAAGACCCCTTTATGTGCTGATCATCACCTGCCTTTTGAATATTCTTCTGGATGTTGTGTTTGTTGTAATCTTCCATATGGGAGTTCTTGGCGTTGCACTTGCAACAGTCAGCTGTCAGGCAGTCAGTGCCATTCTTGTAACCTGGTTTTTGATGCGGGCAGAAGATATTTACCGTCTGGAATTCCATGAGATCCGTTTTGATCTCCGGTCTCTTGGAGCAGTTTTAAGGATTGGACTTCCAGCAGGACTGGAATCTGTGATGTACAACATTGCCAATCTTACTATTCAGATTTTTGTCAATGAGCTGGGAACGGATACCGTGGCAGCCTGGGGAACCCTGGGAAAAATTGACGCGGTATTCTGGATGGTCTGCAATGCCTTTGCTATCTCAATTACCACCTTTGTGGGACAGAACTACGGTGCCGGAAAATACCACCGCATGCGAAAAAGCGTCCGTGTCTGTATGGCAATGGCATATATTACCGCATTTATTGTAAGTGGTGCAATTGTTCTGTTTGCGGGATCAATTTACCGCCTATTTACCACAGATCAGACAGTGGTGAAAATTGGAGTCCATATGATCCGGTTCCTGATCCCATCGTATGCGCTTTATGTTGTGATCGGAATTCTGTCCGGCGCCCTGCGTGGTGCCGGAAGAGTTCTGATCCCCATGATTCTGACATGCGGAGGCGTCTGCATGATCCGGATTATCTGGCTGTTTGCCTTTGTAAAATCCCATCCCGGAATTAACAGCATTATGCTCAGCTATCCGGTGTCCTGGGTAATTACTGCGGTGCTGTTTGTCATTTACTATTTCCGGCGTTTTCCCGGTATACAAAAAAAGAAATAACCATATAAAAAGGGTGCTGATTCTGCGTGATAGCAGTGATTGGCACCTTTGTTTTTCTCGAAAAATGTCGATTTATTACGAATTGATTTCATTGCCTGAAAAGAGAAAAAGCGGTATTCTGGACGCATATAGATGGATATTTAAAACAGCACAAAAGGGGATGAATCACATGCACAATCTGCGAAAAACAATAAGATATGGGATTTTATCAATACTTGGAGTGATTGTTATGGGGATCTGCATGAGGTACGCCATAAAAACGGCAATGGCAGCAATCACAGCCCTGACGGTGGGAATCCGAAACCGATCCGGAAAGCGGGGTGGCAGCCATAGAGAAGAAAAATAAGCTGTGGACTCTTATTTTCGGAATTACAGTGATTTTATCCATGACGGCATTTTTTCTGATGTACCGCATGAACAATGAATATACGGCCAGAGGAGAGCAGCCCATTCAGGGAATTCTCTGTCTGGATGAGGAAAAAGCAGCGGGGAAACTGCATTATCTGGCCAGAGAATGGCAGTATTTTCCGGGGAAACTTCTTACTCCAGATATGCTGAAAGAAAACACCGGATATTATAGCCGGTATATTTCCATTGGAGAATACGGAGGAATGGAACTGGGTGACAAAAATGCCTCTCCCTATGGCTGCGGAACCTATCGGATGATTCTGATTCTGCCGAAAAAAGAACAGACATGGGCCCTTTCTCTTAAGAAGGTCTTTTCCGCATACCGGATTTATATCAACGGAGAACTGGCAGGAGAAGTGGGAGATCCGGATGAAAAAACTTATAAAGAGCAGATTATGAACCGTGTTTTTACATTTCAGGGATCTGAAATGGCGGAAATTGTCATAGCAGTGGCAGACAAAAACCATGTCAAATCCGGAATTCAGTATATTCCGGTGTTCGGGTCCCCGGTTCAGATCAATATGCAGAGAGGATTGCGGGTACTTGGGAGCGGATTTGCCATGGCATTTTGTATTTGCGTCATGTTTGGAGTGCTTACAGTACATATCCGCACCAGGACATATCTGTCTCTTATGATTGATGTCTGGATTGTGGCAGCTTTTCTTCTGGAAATTTTTGTGGATATTCTTCCCTCAGCAGGAATTTTCTATGAAGCATCCTGGATCAGAGAAGCTGTCAAATGGGTTGCGGCGTTTTATATGCTGGTAAATACTTTCGGGGAAACTGACTGCGGATATGGGAAAATTGTTCTGGTGGGAACAACGGTTTACGCCTGTTCCCTTGCAGCAGATCGGATCTGGCCTCTTTACGAACCTATCATCGGAGGCCGGTTTCCGGAGACTGGAGGGATGGTACTGGCCATTGCGTTTGCCTGCGTGCTGTGGAGAGATCTTTCAGAAGCGTACAAAATCCGTCTCACCTATGAGATATACAGCAAACAGACAGAACTGCGTCTGCTTGCTCAGAAAAAACATTACGAAAAACTGAAAGCGCAGATGGATGAAACCAGCCGTGTCCGTCATGATATGCGGCAACATCTCCGGGTGCTGGCTGCCCTTCTGGAACAGAAACAGTATGAGGAAATGCAGACGTATCTTTGCCGGTATACAAGGGAGTTTCAGGAGAGGCTTACATATCAGACCTACTGTAAAAATCAGGTAACCGATGCAATTCTTCATTATTATGAGGAGATCTGCCGGGAAAAAAGAATCTCTTTTCAGTGCCAGGTGGAGGCACCGGAGAATACAGGAATCGAAGATACAGACTTCTGCCGGCTTTTTGGAAATCTGCTGGAAAACGCAGTTGAGGCAGCCGAAAGGTGCCCGGATGGCAGCCCGAGATTTATCCGGGTACAGATCCGGGCCAGAAATAATAAACTGCTGATCGAAGAAGAAAATAGTTGTACAGGTTCTCTTCGAAGAGGCAGGGACGGAATTTTCTCCGGAAAACATTCCGGACAGGGAATCGGAACCGCATCCATCTCGGAGATTGCGGCACGTTATGGTGGTCTTGCAGACTTTCAGGACCATAATGGGATTTTTAAGGCAGAGATTTTCCTTCGCCTGACGAAAAAAGATACTGAAGATAAGCTTTTCGGATAGCGGCAGAACCACGTTTCCGGATCTGGACAGTTTCTCCGTTATCCAGAAGGAATCCGTCGTCGGTGGCTTCCTGGATGCGGTCCATATTTACCATACATCCACGGTAACAGGAGAGAAAATTGTGGCAGTCACGGATCTGCTCCTCAAATTTATGGAATGTAAGGTAAGAACGCAGCGGGCCGGCATCTGTATGCAGGCAGACGGCATTGCGGAATGTATCTGCATACAGAATGCTGTGCAGCGGCACACGCACAGGAACACGGTCAGAAATAATTTCGATATATCGTGCATGAAGAGCCTCTTTCAGACGAAAAGAATCCAGAATCTGACACAGCTTTTCCGGCTGAAAAGGTTTCAGAAGATAGTAGGCGGCATTTACGTCGTAGCTTTCCACCGCAAATTCACTGCTGGTAGTCACAAAAACAAGAATGCAGTCATCAGACTGATTTCGGATTCTTCTGGCTGCTTCCATGCCGGTAATGCCATCCATATAGATATCCAGAAACAGGATCTGGAAATTTCCGGGCCGGTAATCGTCAAAGAAAGCCTCCGCACTGGAAAAGTACCGGATTTCCGTGGGAATCTGTCTGTTTTCAAAATAAGAAGTAATAATACGTTTCAGCTGTTCTGCGTCCGATGCAATGTCATCAATAATAGCAATATTCAAAATCTGTAACCTCCGGAGAAATAAGTGTAAAGGTAGTATAGCATAACTTTTCGGAATGTCCAGAGGCAGTTTACGATTTTACATAAGTTTTACGGGGGAGATTTTGTAGAGAAATGTCGTAAGATCTCATATTCTCTCAAAATCATTAGTGAATTCTGGAAAAAGAGTGCAAGATATCATGGAAAACGTCATTTCGTCACAGGTTGGTTGTCATTTGCCGGGAAATTTTTTACAATGATGTCATCCAAAAAGAAAGGCGGTAGATATACGGAAAGTAAAAAAGAAACCTGGCGACATGAGAAACTGTCAACAAAAATCCAGACAAAATCCTTAAAAAAAACCTTACAACAACGGCTGTATTTCAGAGCATGAAACGCAGCCGTTTTCCCCGTTCCCAAAATACATGCTTCTTGACGGAAAGCAGGAAATTCGTTATTATTCGTTGTAGAGTGAAAAAGCCAATGCGGATATCTTTATCTGCAGGAACTTACGAAAAAAGAAAATGGAGAAACACACATGAACATTCTTAATATAGAACATATCCACAAGATTTTTGGAGACAAGGTGATTTTTGACGATATTTCCTGTGGCATTGACCAGGGAGAAAAGATCGGGATCATCGGTGTCAACGGAACGGGAAAAACTACCCTGCTCCGGGTAATAGCAGGAGAAGAAGAACCGGATGAGGGCCAGGTGATCACCCAGAACGGGATCCGTATCAGCTGGCTTCCCCAGACTCCGGAATTTCCACAGCATATGACCATTCTGGACTATGTGGCAGAGGGTAAGTGGCAGAAAGACTGGAGTACAGAGAGCGAGGCACGCCGTATGCTGAACACTCTCGGAATTACAGATCAGAACAGCAATATGGACAATCTATCCGGCGGTGAGAAGAAGAGAGTGGCGCTGGCCAGAATGCTTTTAAACCCGGCAGACATCCTGATCCTGGATGAGCCCACCAACCACCTGGACGGGGAGATGGTTACCTGGCTGGAAGATTTCCTCAGGAATTTCCGTGGAACCGTGATCATGGTTACACATGACCGATACTTTCTGGATCGTGTAGCCAACCGTATCCTGGAGATCAGTCACGGGAAATTATATTCCTACGCAGGAGATTACTCCAGGTTTCTGGAATTGAAAGCCCAGAGAGAAGAGATGGAGCTTGCCAGCGACCGTAAACGCCGTAGTGTCCTTCGGATGGAACTGGAATGGGCGGCGAGAGGCTGCCGGGCCAGAAGTACCAAGCAGAGGGCAAGGCTTGACCGTCTGGAAGCACTGAAAGCAGGAAAAACTCCGGTAAAAGATCAGAATGTAGAGATGGACTCCGTGGAAACCCGTATGGGCAAAAAGACCGTAGAGTTCCATCACGTGAGTAAAGCCATAGAAGGCCGCCTTCTGATCAATGATTTTGATTATATTGTTCTAAGAGATCAGCGCCTTGGAATCATCGGCCCCAACGGCTGTGGAAAATCCACCCTCCTTAAGATGGTAGAAGGACTGGTTGCTCCGGATTCCGGAGAAATTCAGATCGGCGAAACCATCCGCATCGGATATCTCGCCCAGAACGTTCCGGATATGGATGGAAGACAGCGAGTGATCGATTATATTCGCGAAGTGGCAGAATATGTTCCGACGAAAGAAGGAAGAATCACCGCCTCCCAGATGCTGGAGAGATTTCTTTTTGACCCGGCCATGCAGTACACACCTGTAGAAAAACTTTCCGGAGGAGAGAAGAGAAGACTGTACCTTCTGAAAGTCTTGATGGAGGCACCGAACGTCCTGCTCCTGGATGAGCCAGGAAATGATCTGGATATCCCTACTATGACTATCCTGGAAGATTATCTGGATTCTTTTTCCGGTATTGTGATTACCGTATCTCATGACCGTTATTTCCTTGATAATGTAGTGAACCGCATTATGGCATTTGAAGGGGATGGACAGCTGGTACAGTATGAAGGCGGATACACCGATTACCTGGAGGCGAAAGCCAGAAAAGGACAGACTCTGGAAACACGTTCGAATATGGCAGGCAGCAGCCAGAACGAAACGCCGGAACCGGAAAAAAAGAAATCCTCTGCAGATACCTGGAAACAGAACCGGAAACAGAAGCTGAAATTTACTTATAAAGAACAGAAAGAATTTGAAACCATCGATGATGACATTGCGGCACTGGAGGAACGTCTGGAACAGATCGACAAAGAAATGGCAGTCAATGCCACCAACGCCGGAAAACTCCGGGAACTTTCCGAAGAACAGCAGGAAACCCAGCAGAAGCTGGATGAAAAAATGGACCGCTGGGTGTATTTAAACGACCTTGCGGAACAGATCGAGGCGCAGAAAGAATAAGATATATCAGCAGAGAGCTTATAGCATTTCGGGGAATACCGCTATAAGCTCTCTGTTTTCAACTGTTTTATTTTCAGGGTTTGCGCGAAACGTATTGACTTCCCGGGCAGAATTTTAGTATCATAAGTAACGGTACATTTGTTTTGGTACTCTGCAGTGAAAATCCTTGTACCGCTGGGTCTGAGGATTTTCACTACAGTGTACCATATGCATTCCGAAAAGGTTTTCGGACAGAGAAAGGACAACATATGTCAGAAATGGTAAAAGTCGTTGTAGACGCAATGGGCGGTGACAATGCCCCTGTAGAGCCGGTAAAAGCAGCAGTAGAAGCCGTAAAAGAGAAACAGAATATCCAGGTCATCCTCACAGGACAGGAAGACGTGATCCAGGCAGAACTTCAGAAATACCCGGATTATCCGAAAGACAGAATCCGTGTAGTACACGCTTCCCAGGTGATCGAGACCGCGGAGCCTCCGGTAATGGCGATCCAGAAAAAGAAAGATTCCTCTATTGTAGTAGGTTTAAATCTTGTAAAAAAACAGGAAGCAGATGCCTTCGTATCTTCCGGAAGCACCGGAGCTGTTTTGGTAGGCGGCCAGGTGATCGTAGGCAGGATCAAAGGTATCCAGAGACCGCCTCTTGCCCCGCTGATCCCGACAGCCAAAGGCGTTTCCCTTCTGATCGACTGCGGAGCCAACGTAGACGCTAGACCGAATCATCTGGTACAGTTTGCACAGATGGGTTCCATCTATATGGAGAACGTGGTTGGTGTTAAGAAACCAAGAGTAGCCATCGTAAATAACGGTGCGGAGGAAGAAAAAGGAAATGCCCTGGTTAAAGCCACATTCCCTCTTTTAAAAGCATGCAAAGATATCAATTTCATCGGAAGCATTGAGGCAAGGGATATCCCGGCAGGATACGCAGATGTAGTTGTCTGCGAAGCATTTGTGGGAAATGTGATCCTCAAGCTTTACGAAGGCGTGGGAGCTACTATGGTATCCATGATCAAAAAAGGCATGATGACAAGCCTCCGAAGTAAAGTAGGAGCCTTGATGGTGAAACCGGCCCTCAAGGAAACCCTGAAAGCTTTTGACGCCAGTGAATACGGCGGAGCCCCGCTTCTTGGACTGAAAGGTCTGGTAGTAAAGAGTCACGGAAGCGCGAAGAGTGTGGAGATCCGCCATGCTATCTTCCAGTGCGAGCAGTTTAAGGAAGAAAAGATCAACGAAAAGATCGAAGAATTTATTGCAGCTGAACAGAAAGCACAGGCAGAAGCAAAAACCGAAGAAAAATAAAAAACAGAAATCAAAATACGGGGTACAGACAGATAAGTCCCGAAAGTATTACAGACAGAACAGGAGGCGAGCAGTCTTGGAACTGGAAATACTGAAAACAATCATCGAGAAAACTCTGGGAAAGACCATGGGTACCATTACCGAGAAAACTACGTTTGTAGATGATCTGGGAATTGATTCTCTGGATTTCTTTCAGATCTTCATTGATCTGGAAGAAACTTATGATATCCATATTGATCAGCAGGAAGCAGAAGAGATCGTTACCATAGGAGATGCAGTGGAGACTCTTCGCCGCGCAACGAAGGGAAAAAGAAATGGAAAATAATTTAAAAAAACTGGAACAGACCATCGGATATCAGTTTACCGCAAAATCTTTGCTGGAACAGGCAATGACGCACAGTTCCTACGCCAATGAGAAACATCTTGGAAAACTTGGCTGCAACGAGCGCCTGGAATTTCTGGGGGATGCAGTGCTGGAACTGATCAGCAGTGACTTTCTGTACAAAAAATTCCGCAACAACCAGGAGGGAGAACTTACCAAAAAGCGCGCCAGCATGGTGTGCGAAAAGAGCCTTGCCTACTGTGCAAGAGAATTCGGCCTTCCGGAGTTCATTCTTCTTGGAAGAGGCGAAGAGATGATGGGCGGCCGGAAACGTGACTCCATCGTATCCGATGCTCTGGAATCCCTCATTGGAGCCATGTATCTGGACGGCGGTTTTGAACCGGCCCAGACATTTGTGCTGAAATTTATCCTCAATGACCTGGAAGATAAGAGAATTTTTTATGACAGCAAGACCGTACTGCAGGAGATGGTGCAGGAAGGTGGAAACCATCCGGTGGAATACCGTCTTCTGAAAGAAGAAGGACCGGATCACAGCAAGAGCTTTACCGTAGAAGCCCTGATCAACGGAGAGAGTATGGGAACCGGAACCGGCCATACCAAGAAAGCGGCAGAGCAAGCCGCAGCCCTTGAGGCGATCCGCAGGATCAAATAAACAGCAGGTGTCCAATGTATCTGAAAAATATAGAGGTGCAGGGATTCAAATCTTTTGCACAGAAAATCAATTTTGAATTTCATAACGGGATCACCGGTATTGTAGGGCCTAACGGCAGTGGAAAAAGCAACGTCGGCGATGCAGTCCGCTGGGTTCTGGGCGAGCAGAGTGCCAAGCAGCTGCGAGGCGGAAACATGCAGGACGTTATTTTTTCCGGAACAGAACTCAGGAAGCCCTTAAGCTTTGCATCCGTAGCCATTACTCTGGATAACAGCGACCATAAGCTTCCGGTGGATTTTGAGGAAGTGACCGTAACCAGAAGACTGTACCGCTCCGGGGAAAGTGAGTACCGCATCAACGGAAGCTCCTGCCGTCTGAAAGACATCAACGAGATGTTTTATGATACCGGTATCGGAAAAGAAGGCTATTCCATCATCGGCCAGGGCCAGATTGACAAGATCTTAAGTGGTAAACCGGAAGACCGCCGTGAGCTTTTTGATGAGGCAGCAGGAATCGTCAAGTTCAAAAGTCGAAAAAACACCACTCTGAAAAAACTGGAAGAAGAGCAGCAGAATCTGGTCCGTGTCACCGATATTTTAAGCGAGTTGACTAAACAGCTGGAACCTCTGGAACGTCAGTCTGAAACTGCAAAGATCTATCTGGCAAAAAGAGAAAGCCTAAAAGAGCTGGATGTGAACATGTTCCTTCTGGAATATGAACACACCGGCAAGCTGATCAGAGAGCTGGAAGAAAAGACCAGAATCGCGGAAAATCAGTTACAGGAGGCAAAAGACGCCCACAGCCGCACCAAAGACGAGTATGAACGCCTGGAAAAATCTCTGGAAGAGCTGAACCAGCGTATGGATGCTCTCAGGGAGGAAAGCCGGGACCGTGCCATCCGCAAGCAGCAGCTTTCCGGTGAGATCAATGTCCTTCATGAACAGATCCTTGCAGGTGAGCAGAATGACAGCCATTATCGCAGCCGCCTTTTGGCCATTCAGGAAGACACGGAGAAAAAATCCGCAGACAGAGAGGAACTGGAAGAGCAGAGGGCAGATCTGCAGGCAAAGCTTCGCGAAGTCAACAGAGAGCTTTCCGATGAACAGGAAAAACTGGATAACATCCAGAGCAACATCGAAGAATGTACCCAGGCAGTAGAAGATGGAAAAAACGAGATTATCGAAATCCTCAACTCCCGTGCCAACACCAAAGGTAAAGCGCAGCGTTTTGATGCCATGATGGAGCAGCTGGATATCCGGAAGGCCGGAATCAGCCAGAGAATGCTTTCTCTGAAAACTCAGGAAGAAGAGCAGCAGTCGGCCATCACTCAGGCAAAAAAAGAGTACGATACAATCACCGAATCCATTCAGGCCATCAGGGAAGAAGGAAGTAACCTCACAAAAGAGATCAAAGCCATCCAGGAAACTCTGAAACAGCAGAATACAGAGCTGGAAGAAAGCCAGAGAGCCTACCACAGAGAGGCTTCCCGTCTGGAATCCTTAAGGAATATTACGGAACGCTACGATGGCTATGGAAACAGCATCCGCCGCGTCATGGAGCAGAAAGACCATGTACCGGGCATCCGTGGCGTTGTGGCAGATATCATCCATGTGGAGAAAAACTACGAGATCGCCATTGAGACGGCACTTGGCGGAAGCATCCAGAATATTGTCACAGACAATGAACAGACTGCCAAGGAGATGATCGAATTCCTGAAGAAAAACCGGTACGGACGTGCTACGTTTCTTCCCTTAAACAGCATTTCCCAGAGAGGCGAGTTCACTCAGCGGGGAGCTTTAAACGAACCGGGAGCCATCGGTCTTGCAAGTGGTCTGGTAAGTGCAGACAAAGAGTACACAGGACTGATCGGCTATCTTCTTGGAAAGGTACTGGTTGTGGACAATATTGATCACGCCATTGCCATTGCCAGGAAATACCGCCACAGTATCCGGATGGTAACTCTGGAGGGCGAGTCCTTAAGCCCGGGTGGTTCCATGACAGGTGGAGCTTTTAAGAACAACAGCAATCTTCTCGGCCGCCGCCGTGAGATCGAAGAACTGGAAAAGAAAGTGAAAGAACTGGCGGCCAGGTACAACGAAATCCGTCAGTCCATGGAGGATAACCGCAGTAAACGAAACGAAATGCGGGATACCGTAAATTCCCTGCAGCAGAAATTCCAGGAACAGTCCATCGGGCAGAATACAGCCAGGATGAACATCGAGCAGCTGGAGAAAAAAGCAGAAGAAATCCGGGGCGGTTATGCAAGGATCGAGCGGGAACAGGAAGAAATCCGCCGTCAGACAAGAGAAATGCAGGCAGATAACGCTCAGATCACACAGGAACTGGAAACTTCCAAAAAGGACGAGGAAGAGCTGGAAACCTTCATCGAAACCCGCCAGAAAGAACTGGAAGACTGGAAAAAAGATGAGGCACAAACCCTGGAAACTCTGGAAAAGATCCGTCTGGACGCATCCGCATCCCAGCAGAAAGAAAGCTTCATAAAAGAAAACCTGAAACGACTGAAAGAAGAGATCGATGTTCTTTTAAAAGAAAAAGAAGAAATCCTGGATTCCCTGGAAAAAGGCAGCCAGGAAACAGCACAGAAAAGAAAAACCATCGAGAATGTCCGTGTAGAGATCGAGAGCTTTGCCGCAAAAGAAGAAGCATCCGAAAAACAGCTTGAAAAGCTGCAGCAGGAAAAAGAAGAAAGTACAAAGAGTCATAAAGAGTTCTTTGAAAAACGGGATGAGCTGTCCAATCAGATCAGTCTTCTGGATAAAGAATGTTTCCGTCTGAAAACCCAGGCGGAAAAGATCGAGGAAAACCGGGAAGCCCGTATTTCCTATATGTGGGAAGAATACGAGATTACCCCGAATAATGCGCTGCAGTACCGAAAAGAAGAACTTGGTGATCGCCATGTGATGAAACAGCAGATCCACAAATTAAAGGATGAGATCCGGGCCCTTGGTTCTGTCAATGTCAATGCCATTGAGGATTACAAGGAACTTCTGGAACGCCATACCTTCTTAAGCGGCCAGTACAACGATCTTCTGGAAGCGGAAAAAACGCTGGAACAGATCATTCAGGAGCTGGATGAGGGAATGCGGAAACAGTTCACCGAAAAATTCGGAGAGATCCAGAAAGAATTTGACAAGGCATTTAAGGAGCTGTTCGGCGGAGGCCGGGGAACTCTGGAGCTTGCGGAAGATGAGGATATTCTGGAGGCCGGAATCAAAATTATTTCCCAGCCGCCCGGAAAAAAACTTCAGAACATGATGCAGCTTTCCGGTGGAGAGAAGGCACTGACAGCCATTGCCCTTCTTTTTGCCATCCAGAACCTGAAACCATCACCGTTCTGTCTTCTGGATGAGATCGAGGCAGCCCTGGATGACTCAAACGTAGGCCGTTTTGCAGGATATTTACAGAAGTTGACGAAGAACACACAATTTATTATAATAACACATAGACGTGGTACCATGAATGCTGCAGACCGCCTTTATGGAATTACCATGCAGGAAAAAGGGGTATCAACGCTGGTATCAGTAGACCTGGTAGAGAACCAGCTTACCCGGTAGCAGAGGGGATGAAACAGTATGGCAGAAGAAAAAAAAGGATTTTTTAAACGTCTGGTAAGCGGACTTACCAAAACGCGAGACAATATCGTTGCCGGATTTGATTCCATTTTCAGCGGTTTTTCCAGTATTGATGATGATTTTTACGAAGAGCTGGAAGAGATCCTGATCATGGGAGACATCGGCATTAACGCAACCACCTCCATTCTGGAGCACCTGAAGGAACAGGTGGCTGAACAGCATATCAAAGAGCCGTCCCAGTGCAAGCAGCTTCTGATCGACAGTATCAAGAAGCAGATGCAGGTGGAGAGCACAGAATATGAATTCGAGAACCGGAAATCCGTGATCCTGGTGATCGGTGTCAACGGAGTCGGTAAGACTACCTCCGTTGGTAAACTTGCCGGTAAACTGAAGGATCAGGGAAAGAAAGTAATCCTTGGTGCGGCAGATACGTTCCGTGCGGCAGCAGGAGAACAGCTGACACAGTGGGCTAACCGTGCAGGTGTTGAGATCATCGGCGGACAGGACGGTGCAGACCCGGCATCGGTTGTCTATGATGCGGTGGCAGCAGCCAAGGCCAGAAATGCGGATGTTCTGATCTGCGACACAGCAGGAAGACTTCACAATAAGAAGAACCTTATGGAGGAGCTTCGCAAAATTTACCGTATTCTGGAACGTGAGTACCCGGAAGCATATCTGGAAACTCTGGTAGTCCTTGACGGAACCACCGGCCAGAACGCGCTTTCTCAGGCAAGACAGTTTGCCGAGGTAGCCAACGTTACCGGAATTATCCTTACCAAACTTGATGGTACAGCCAAGGGTGGAATTGCCGTAGCGATCCAGTCCGAGCTTGATATACCAGTAAAATACATCGGAGTAGGCGAGAGCATCGATGACTTGCAGAAATTCGACGCAGACGCATTTGTAAACGCCCTCTTTGACGTAGAAGAAAGGAGCTAATTATGCTTACATTAGAAAGCTTTGAAGAAGCGGCAGCAAAAGTAAAAGAAGTGACACAGGAAACAAAGCTGATATACAGCAGTTATTTCTCTGATATGACAGGAAACAAGGTTTACCTGAAACCGGAGAACATGCAGCGTACCGGTGCATATAAAGTACGTGGCGCATATTATAAGATCAGCACACTTTCTGACGAAGAGAGAAACAAAGGTCTGATCACAGCATCTGCAGGAAATCATGCACAGGGTGTTGCCTATGCTGCACATAAATACGGAGTAAAAGCCGTCATTGTCATGCCTACCACCACACCACTGATCAAGGTGGAGCGTACCAAGAGCTACGGAGCGGAAGTCATCCTTCACGGAGATGTTTACGATGAGGCATGTGCCCATGCGCTTCAGCTTGCAGAGGAGAACGGATATACCTTTATCCATCCTTTTGACGACCCGGCAGTAGCCACCGGACAGGGAACCATCGCCATGGAGATCGTACAGGAGCTTCCACTGGTAGATTACATTCTCGTCCCAATCGGCGGCGGCGGACTTGCAACCGGTGTTTCTACCCTTGCAAAACTCCTCAACCCGCATATCAAAGTCATCGGCGTGGAGCCAGCAGGAGCAGCCTGCATGAAAGCATCTCTGGAGAAAGGTGAGGTCGTAACCCTTCCTCATGTAAACACCATTGCAGACGGTACCGCAGTGCAGACCCCTGGAAAAAATATCTTCCCGTATATCCAGGAGAACCTGGACGATATCATCACCATCGATGATGACGAACTGATCGTAGCTTTCCTGGATATGGTAGAGAACCACAAGATGATCGTGGAGAACTCCGGACTTCTTACCGTAGCAGCTCTCCGTCACCTTGACGTAAAGAACAAGAAGATCGTTTCTATCTTAAGTGGCGGAAACATGGATGTGATCACCATGTCTTCCGTTGTACAGCACGGACTGATCCAGCGTGACCGTATCTTCACCGTATCCGTCCTCATCCCGGACAAGCCAGGCGAACTGGTACGTGTTGCAAGCGTCATCGCCGAGAACCAGGGAAATGTCATCAAACTGGATCACAACCAGTTTGTAAGCACCAACAGAAATGCAGCTGTAGAGCTTCGGATCACCATGGAAGCATTTGGCACCGACCATAAGAATCAGATCGTAGCAGCGCTGGAGAAAGCCGGATGTAAGCCTAGGGTTGTTAGAGCGATACTGTAAGAAAGATAGAACGAATATAAAAGCGAATATGGAAAACGTCTCAGAGTCATAATGAACCTGGGACGTTTTTTTATAGAAATTCATGGCAAATTCCGAAATGGGAAAACTTTGTTATGCGGAGAGTCGAAATTTGTCGATGAAAATAGAATGAAATTTGTAATGAAATGTAGTAAACTGAGTAATAATTGAAAAGATGACCGAACAACTCCGAACAAAATGGTTGCGGATCAAAAAAAGGAATGTTATACTAAATACTACAGAGAGAGGTCTTGCGTATGAAAATGCATATACATGGTCAGTTGAGAAAATATTTTGATTTAATGGCGAGTATTGTGCGAAGAGTGTTAGATAAACATGAATTTTCTGAAAAAGATTTTCGAAGTGTTTTCGAAAATCAGAATGGAGAACCTTATTCGGTTTTAAAAAGACGTTTTCCTCAGTTGATGAATGATAATTGTACATATAAAGAAATTGAGATTACAGATTTAACGGATGCATTTTTGATTGGTGTACAGTCGCTTGCCTCTGGGTGGAATAATCTTTATTATGATGTGATATTACTCTATTATATGGATCGCGCAATAGAAAGATGCTATAAAAGAAATCGAACATTTAAAAGTGAAGTAGAAGAATATACTGCGTTAAATTTTAATAGTAAAGAAACAGGGATTTTAATTATTGAAAAAGTAAAATGTAAATGGGAACATACTCAGATCCGTAACAGTTTTGAGGCGGTTTTGAAGAATTTCTATTATGTGGATTGTTATGCACTAAAAAATACAATAACCGTTAATTATGTGTTTGATTCCTCTTTGGCTTTTGAAGATAAAAGCAGTTTGAAATTGGCAATTTCTCCCGTGACAAAAGAAAAAACAGTAGAATTCAGTGCCCCTTATGAGCGGAAAAATGAAAAAACAAATGCTGGGCAGAAACTTTTTAGAGTAGAGCGTGTTGTAAATGAAGATCATATTACTGAAAAAGTTTTGAATAATATTTTAAAAGCGGGGGAAGATCAAGTAGATGTCCTTGTTTTTCCTGAGATGTTGGGAACACAGTGTATGTTGGATAAAATTAAAAAGAGTTTAGATGGAAAGGAACAGGAGATTCCGCTTTTGATTGTATTCCCTTCTATTTGGGAGAAAACAGATAATGATGAAATGAATCAAAATCAAAGCAGCGTATTTTTACAGGGTGAAGAACTATTTAAACAAAAGAAATATGCAGATTTCAAATATTTCTCAAATGGAGCATTTGTATATGAAGATATTAACCGAAAAAGAAATGAAGAAAAAGTAATTCATATTCTGCATATAGAAGACCTTGGAAGAATATGTGTCATTATATGTTATGATTATTTAGAGGAGGAGAATCGAGAAGGGATTGTCAAAAATTTTCATCCTACATTGATCTGCAGTCCTTCATTTTCAACAGGAAGCTTTGATTTTCGAATTCTGGCGCAACATAATTTTTCAAGAAATTGTAACTGGATTTGGTGTAATACATGTTCTGCCTTGCATACAGCTGACGAAAAAAAGAAAAAGAATTTTGATATTATTGGGCTTATCACGAAATTGAGTAAAAATTGTGATTTGAGTGCAGAAGGTACATTTCAGGAAGTATATGATGGAATAACAAAATGTCAGAAGAACAGTTGTGATAACTGCATTTATTGTACGGAAATTCCATTGAATATTTTGGAAAATGAGGTGACGAAATGAGTGAAATGGAATATTACATTACGAAGTTAAAAGAAAATATTAGCCGAGATAATGGAAAAGGAGCAGTTGCAGACAGGGGTGTAGAAGATTTATTTCAGGATTTGCTGATTTCCATTTCAGATTCGTATTTAGAAGCATACGAAAGAAATAATCTGGAAAAAATGAAGCAACTGTTAGAAGAACAGCGCAAATTGAGAAAACAATTGACAAAAGAATTGAATAAATCTGCGAACCAAATTCTTATTATTTCAGCCCAAATAGTGGATCAATATAATACTTTTAATAAAATTTACCAAAATCTTATTGCTGATAAGAATATAAAAGTAGATGCTGAATTTATAGAAGTGCAATATAAAAATGCCAGGAGTATCATGGAATTTTTATATAGACATTCACATGTAAGACATAAAGATTTAATAGAACTGGGGATTTCAAGAAGCTCGGTTACAGATACGCTAAGATCTCTGGAGAATGCTGGACTGGTTGATAGAATTCAATGTGATAATTGTGCTTTTTATAATTTATCCAGTGAAGGACGAAAATATATTCGGAGCAAGGTGGAAAATATTGATCGGGAAATAACAATAGACGCAGAATTAGTCACTGAGAGAACTCATAAAGTGACAGCTCTTAAAGCACAGAGAGTTTGTTATCAGTATACATCATATGATAATTCACGATATTTATATGCTATTGATTTTAATGAAAAAGATAAAGAAGAACGTGAAAAACTACAAAGAAAATTTACAGGTTCAATGTGAGGGTGATATATGGAATATTTAATTGAAAATATAAAAAAAATGAATGAGATAGAACCCAACTGGCTGGTTATTGTCAAAGAAGAACTGGATAATGATGCTGTTCCTCAGAATAGAGAACTCGCAAAGAAATATAACGAATTATGGAAAAATTTGAGAATTGCTTTAAAAAGGGATCGTATTAGAGCAGAAGAAGTATTTGGGAATCAGATTGGAGACAAAGGAAACTGGATTTTAAAGTCTGTGGAAGATTCTTTGGAAACTTACTTCTCATTCGAACAGCTTCGTATAATTCAGGAGAGAAGTTTATCTGAGGCAGAAGAAATTCTGAGATATCTATTTGAAAATGTGATTATTTATTATAATCCTAAATTTCCACGTAAATATAGAGATTTTGGATTTGAGACTGTTTCCAAATTTCTGGATATGACAATAGGATTAAATGGATTAGTGGATTTTTATATTCGTAGTCGATATACCATTGACATTATAAAAGAAGATTTGGCAGATGAAACAGGATTGAAAGAAGAATTATGTGAACTGGTGGCAGGGATAATAAAAGAAAATTATCAGACTTTACAGATGGGACTTATTATGAGCTATTTGAGGAAAAAGTTTGATGAAGATAAAGAAGGGCGTAATGGAAAAGACGAAAATTAAAATAAACAAAACCGAAATTGAACTTCTAGAATACATCCCAGATTTCTACTCCATAGCAGAAATCACCAACCCACTGCTGTCCGAAATGAGACCAGGAATCAAGACGTGGGTATCTGAGGACGTATTTGAAAAAATGCAGGTCTCTATCTGGATCGTAAATGACATCAGAGTAAATGCATTCGCAAAGAGATACGAAGGAAAAAACTACATAGTACTGACAATAGGACTCTGTGTCGCTTTCTGGAAAGAAGTCGAAGAATTCATCGGTAATAAAAATTTCAGAAAAGTATTTCACCTGTCAGAAGAAAAAGAAGACAGTTATAAAAAAGAGCTATATCAGTCCATGCTGAATTTTATCATTGCCCATGAATTCGGACATATTGTCCATGGACATGTTCTGGCAAATTCAGAAGACAATTTCATAGAAGAATTATATGCAGACGAGACAACAAATAAAGATAACTGGCTCACACAGCTGAGAGAATTTGACGCAGATTATTATGCCGCAATGCTGAATACGGCCATTACACTTGGATATTGGAAAGAAGACAGGAAGGTATTAAGTGCAACCTTTGATCTTTTGTTTTTATCTTTTTATTTATGCTTCGATGTCTTTGCAAAAAACTCCAACAGAGATTTCTCGAATTATCAGGAAAAAGATATAGAATCATATGATCATCCATACCCCGGCATCCGGATGTATTACTGCAGTATTGCGATCTGTGATTTACTTATAAGAATTAAAGGAGATAATGAGCTTATCCGGGAACTTATCAGCAGCGGATTCGATGCGATGATTTCCTACGAAAAACGGGCTCTTGGAAAAGAAAAATACCGGGACAGCTACTTTTCCATTGCAGGAACCCAAAAAGGCGCTATGCATATTCGGGCACTGGTAAATGGCTGGAATGAACTGGTAGATGAATATAACCGATATTCGTATGTTACAATTTATAAAAATGACAATGTCGAATCCCTGTCATATTTCCTCGGAGAAGACGGAGAGTTTCTTCGCCAGGGAGTATAACTTTACGTGAAAAAGGTTTCATGATATCATATTCGTAGTAAATAATGATATCGTGAAACCATTTTTGTTTTGGGAGGAACCTCAATGCCAGAAAAAAAGAAACTTCCGGTAGGAATAGACAATTATGAAAAAATAATCAAAAACAACTTCTATTATGTCGATAAAACAGAAATGATCCACAGCCTTATCCAAAACTGGAGCGAAGTAAACCTTATCACCCGCCCACGACGCTTTGGAAAAACTCTGAACATGAACATGCTGCAGACATTCTTTGAAATCGGGACAGATCCAACAGTATTTGACGGCCTGAAAATCTCCGAAGACAGAGAATTCTGTGAAAAATATATGGGACAATTTCCCGTAATCTCCATCAGTCTGAAAAATGTTGAAGGAATGAACTTTGAGAGCGCCTGTGCGGCAATGAAATATGCGATCGGTGCAGAAGCCTTAAGATTTTCTTTTCTGGAAAAAAGCCCTGAGTTATCAGAAACAGATAAAAAAATGTATAAAGCTCTGACAATGGTTTCTAACATAGGCGATTTCCAAATGTCATACTCAGCAATGGAAAAATCACTGTTAACCTTATCTTCCTTACTTTGCAGACATTATGGAAAAAAGTTATTCTTCTGATTGATGAATACGATGTACCCCTGGATAAAGCTTTTCAGAATAGCTACTATGAGGAAATGGTATCTCTGATCCGAAACATGTTTGGTAATGTATTAAAAACAAATTCGAATCTTTACTTTGCTGTATTAACTGGCTGTCTGAGAATTGCCAAGGAAAGTATATTTACAGGCCTGAACAATTTTGAAGTATTATCGGTACTGGATGTGCAGTACGACGAATACTTTGGCTTTACCGATACAGAAGTACAGGACATGTTAAACTATTACGATTTATCCGGACACTATACAGAAGTCAAAGAATGGTACGACGGCTATCAGTTTGGAAACACAGAAGTATACTGCCCGTGGGACGTAATCTGTTACTGCAAAAAATTATATGCAGATCCCAACACCAAACCGGAAGATTATTGGTCCAATACCAGTGGAAACGCAATTGTACGAAGATTTATCAACAGAGCAGACAGTCAGACAAAAAACGACATCGAAAGACTGATCGCAGGAGAGACTGTAACAAAGGAAATCCACCAGGAACTGACATATAATGAGCTAGACAGCAGCATCGAGAATCTGTGGAATGTGCTTTTTACCACCGGCTATCTGACTCAGAAAGGAAAAACAGCAGAAAATCAGTTCCGTCTGAAGATCCCCAATCTGGGAGTAAAAAATCTCTTCATAAAGCAGATCAGAGAGTGGTTCCGGCAGACCTCAAGGCAGGATGGCGACACCCTGAATCAGTTTTGTAATGCTTTTTCAGAACAGAATCCGGCACCGGCTACAGTGACATTCTGATAGAAATACCAGAAAGCCGGACCGGCATTGTCATTGAGGTAAAGTATGCCGAAAATGGAAAAATGAAGGACGCCTGTATAAAAGCTCTGAGTCAGATTGAAGAGCGGAAATATGCTGCAAAATTGGAGGACGATGGCATGCGGTCGGTTATTAAGTATGGGATTGCTTGTTATAAGAAGGATTGTAGGGTGGTGATAGGTACTTCATAATGCAGAAGATAAAAATTAAAATATGAACTATATTAGGGCCGAAAAAACTGGTGGATGAAAAAGGTAGCCTCAGAGACCAAACCATTCTGAGACTACCTTTTATAATATTAAAAACTTGACGTAAAACAAGTAAAATCATATAATAAAACAAAAAGGAGGTTATGCATGAGTACCCGTATCATTCACGAAAAACAAGACCTGAAATATCTTCAATGGTCACAGATCCGATCCTCATCCGGAACAGCAGGTTCTTTTCTGAAAGCAACAGACGACTTACAAAAACCAAAGAAATACTATAAGTTATCTAATTATGATGGTATAAATGGAATAATAGGACACGAATGTGTAAATGAACTAATTACAGACAGACTTCTGAATATTCTGGGAATAGAGCACCTTCATTACGATTTGATTCATGCAGAAATAACCGTAAATGATAAAAATATAGATACGTACTTATGCATGTCCGAAGATTTCAAGAAAATAGGAGAAAACAAAGCAGCACTGGATACATTCTATGAAGCAGAACATCTGGCTCATGAAACACCAATGGAATTCTGTATACGCAATGGATGGGAAAAATATGTATATGAAATGCTGGTGGTTGATTTCCTTATTTTAAATCGTGACAGACACGGGGCAAATATCGAGGTATTACGCAATTCCGAAGAAAAAACGCTGCGTCTGGCACCAATTTTCGACCATGGCTTATCGTTGCTGTTCAGTTGTCATACAGAAGAAGCGGTCGAAAAATTTGATATTATGCAGGACAGGCCGGTACAATGTTTTGTTGGCTCCTATTATGCACAGCAAAACCTGCAGCTGATTCCCCGGGAGAAAATGCCTCAGCTGCATCCCTTACAGGAAAAACATAAAGCAATATTATTGGAAGGACTAGATGGCATTATTCCCCGGTATTTACAGGGAAAAATCTGGAACATGATCTGGAAAAGGTGGTTATACTATGAAGATTTTTGTAATCAGAAATGAAGAAGACAAAACAAGAAAAAATCTCGCCTATCTCATCTATTATGAAAAAGACAAGCGATTTTATATAGAACTCCCGGATGATGCAGACATCTGGGAAACACCCCTGATTCTTTCCTCCCGCCTGAAACGCGGCGAAAAGACCATAAATGCATACTGGAGCAAAATCTGGGTTCAGCAGAGGATTATCCCTCAGGATCGGCAAAATCTCGGAAGAATCCTGAAAGACAATGGCCTGGACAGCTATGACGAGTTCAAACTCCTTGCCATGACCGACGGCCGCTGTGCACAGGACTATTATTATCTGACACCCGTTGCCGAAAAAGATCTCCCGGACTATATCAAAAAAAGAAATACCATAAAAGTAAAAGATGTATTCCCACTGAAAAATTATACATTGTTGATATCCTTTTACGATGACTCCGTCCGGAAATGTAAATTAGAAGATCTGGTCGGCTCAGACAGACACTTTGCACCAGTATTAAACAATGAAAAAATCTTCCGCTCAGTCAAAGTAGAAACAGGAGGCTACGGAATCTGCTGGGGAGAAAGCGAAAGCCTGTGCATCCCAAGAGAAACGCTTCATAAAGCAGGGAAAAAGATTCCACTTACCAGTAGCGAACTTCAGAGCATGATAAGCGACCATATTATAGATTCCGCCCAAGCAGCAGAAGAACTGGGATGCTCCAAGCAGAATATCGACGACCTTGTAAGAAGGGGAAAGCTGACGGCTGTGAAGGAAGGGCAGAGGTATCGGTTGTTTATGAAGAGTGATATTGAACAAAGGAGATGGAAATAAAATATATGAACAGACCCGTTGACTGGAAAGCATTCGAATACAAATTTTCCACAGATCCCCGCCCCGCCTTCGAAGGCCTCGCCTACATCCTTTTCTGCCATGAATTCAAACAGACCTACGGAATCTTCCGATACTACAACCAGCCCTATATCGAAACACAGCCCGCAAACACAGCCGATGGCCATAAAGTTGGATTCCAGGCCAAATACTATGACGCAGGAACGCAGATGTCATCCAAAGAACAGGACCTGAAAGACGCAATCAAAGGGGCAAAAAACAAATATGCCGGAATCGACCGGATAATTTTCTATATCAATAAAGAATTCTCCGCCAGCAATGCCAAAGACAAAGACAAACCAAAACATCAGCTCAGAATTGAAAAATACGGAAAAAATCTGGGAATCGAAATCCAGTGGAGAGGCCAGAGCCACATAGAAAAATGCTGGCAGAAGAAGAAGAACTGAAATACGTAAAAAATATGTATTTCAATGCAAAAGACGGAATTGACCGGTTTCACGAAAACCTCATAAATCACAAAAACTCCATTCTGAAACACATCCATTCCACAATCCAATATAACGAAAAAGAGGTAAAAATTCCCCAGGATTACCAGAAACTCACAGACTTCCAGGAATCAGACACCCAGGTAATGATCATCCACGGGGCAGCAGGTGCCGGAAAATCAGCCACAGTAAAGGACTTTCTTGAAGCAGAGAAAAACCAGAAAGAGAAAATCACACTAATGTTTTCCGCATCCGATCTGGACGTAAAAGAAGAAAATCTGTTTCTCTATGATGGAAATTACGGCTTGCAGGATTTATTCGGACTATACAAAAATGAAGAACACAGACTATGCATCATCGATTCCGCAGAAAAATACTGCACTGCAAAATATCCGGAAGTATTCGGAGACATTCTCCAGCAGTTTCTGGCTCGCGGATGGAAAATACTGATCACGATCCGAACCTTTTATAAAGACAGTTTCTGCAATACATTCCTGAAAAATACTACATACAGTGAACAGGAAATCCCGAAACTGAAAAAAGAAACACTGACAGAAATAAACACCAGCTATCCCTTCGTACTGCCCACAGACCCAAAAGTACAGGATCTCCTGTGTAATCTGTTTTATCTGAACTTGTATCTGAATATGGATCATAGCTCAGAAGATGAAAACATGAACGTAACTCTGTTCCGTGGCGCAATCTGGAACCAGGTCATCCGCAACGATTTTCAGCAGTATAACAACCTGCCGGTAAAAAGAGAAGCCTTCATCCAGCAGATGGTCTGTGACATGCTGGCACATGAAAGATACACCTATCCCCTGAAAGCTACCGATGGTTTCGAAACCATTTCCGCACTGGAAAACAGCGGAATCATCATACCGTACCAGGAAAACCGGAAAAACTGGATGATGAGTCATGATGTATATGAAGAGATCGTAACCAATCACATCTTTACCGAACGCCTGGAACAGGACACCTATCCAGAAAAAACATTTTTCGCGGATCTTGGAAATTCCCTCCGCAGTAGAAAATCATACCGTATCTGGCTGGAAAGCCGGCTATCAGATGGGGATGAGCGGATACTGGAATTTCTTCTTGGGCTTTTTGACGATGAAGAGCTGGAACAGCAATGGAAAGATGAGACACTTATCGCATTAATGAACTCGGAAAGTGAAGAAGGATATTTTATTCTGGTTACTCTGTTAAGCCGGTCTGAACAGGGGCTTTTTACGAGGATGATGTTTTTGTTGAATACGGCCTGTAGAGGTAGCATAGATCCGGAAATGCTCAAGCTGATTAACAACGGCCAGAAAGGAATACAGGTTAATCAGTACCGGTATACAAGACCAAGAGGCACAGCATGGGAAACTCTTCTGAAATATACATATGAGAATCTGGAGAGAATTGACTGGTCGGAAAAAAATCAGCAGGTAGTAACAGCGGCATTGTATACATGGATACAGGCAGTACATGAGGGAGAAGCAACAAGAGCAGCCGGGCTGATTGCGCTGTATCTGCGGAAAAAGATTTATGCGGAGACAAAGTACAAATATGGTTTGGAAAATAATGATACCTTTAAAAAAATTAATGATATTATTCTGAATGCGGCAAAAGAAATAAAAACAGAACTGGATGAACTTCTTACAGAAGCACTCCGGACAAATGCAGTAAATTACGGATCAGAATATTATCTGTTGGTTCAAAAAGCAATTTCCAATATAATGGATTGTGGAATGATACATGTAGCTATTCCTGAAACTCTGATAAAATTGCTAGAAAGTTGTTGGATCGAGTCAAAGCCGGAGATAGAATGGGATGCTCATCCTCGACTTGAAACGGATTTTGGTTTGAAAACATATTATGGGTATGAATATCGTCCGGCAAGTGCATTACAGACACCGGTTTATAAGGTTTTAATTGTAAAACCACAATTGGGTATGAAGTTTGTGCTGAATCTGTTGAATTGTTCTTCGGAACACTATCAGAATTCTTCTTTAAAAGCAGAATGCAAGGAGATAGAACTTATCTTTTCTGAAGAAGAAAAAGTAAAACAGATCTGTAGTGAAAGACTTTGGCAGATGCATAGAAATTCTGATTCAAATCCAGATGTTCTGGAATGTGTTTTAATGGCGCTGGAAAAATGGCTGCTGGAGGTTGCCAAAAGATTTCCTGAAAAACTAGTGAATAAATTTTGTCTTTTTTTGCTGAAAAACAGTAATAATGTGGCGATTACAGCAACAGTGCTTAGTGTTGTGGAAGCTTATCCGGAAAAATTATTTGGGATAAGCTGTATTTTGATCAGAACAAAAGAAATTTGTTATTATGATACTTGCAGGGGAGCCGCAGAAATAAGGGCGGGTCTGATGAGTGGTTTTCTGCCGAGGGATAAAGTATTTGAGGAGGAAAGAGTTACAAGCAATAACTTTGAATTTCGAAAAATAACATTTGAACAGGTAATTATGGATTACCAGATAAAAAGAGGAGATTTGTCAAGAGAAGAATTTGAAAGGAGAATATCTACGCTCTATAGTATTATTGATCAGGTGACAGAGGATATAGAAAACTGGGAGCCAATCTATCAGTATGCGTATTATCAGATGGATCTGAGACGATATACTATAAATCAAGAACAGGAACCTGTTGAAAAAAATGGTCGGAAATATCTGGAATTAAAACCACAGATGCCGGAGAAACTCACAGAATTACGTGAAAATGAAAAGAAGGAGAGAGAAGCGTTTTATCAACATCAACATACAGAACTTTATGTGTGGTCTTATGCACGTTATCAGAAGCGAACAGAGACTTACAGAAGTTATACGAAATATGAGGAAAAGCCTGAGACAGCATATACAGAGATGAGGGAAATTTGGGAAGAAAAAAATGATGCAGAAGGAGCGGTGGATCTATCTACGGCAATATATACATGTGCTGTACTTTTACGGGATTTTAAAGAAAAATTATCTGAAAAAGCAGTTGCCGACTGTGGGGAAATGGTACAGGAGGTGGTCACACAATGGCTTCAGTCAGACAGTGATTATCTATTAAGCAGTGCAATTGAGGCGGTGCTTCCGGAAATAGTCAGATGGGTTTCGTGTGAAGATCTGTCAGCAGATTGGGAAAATCCGCTGTATTGGGTTATAGGAATTTTACTGGAACATAGGGGGGAGACATTTTCGTCTTGTATTGCGAATATTTTGTGGAAACAGGATCAACATGCAGCGTTGAAGGTTTTATACACTTATGTACATTTGTTTCCAATTTATCGAAAAAAATACTGGCAGTATGGGAAAACAGGACGGTTAAAAAGATTTCTTGATGAAAATAAAGATCTCATAGAACAGGATTTTAAAGAAGAAATATCAGATATTACAAAGATAAATATAGACGTTCTTGATTTTGACTCATTGTTATCTTTTCATGAATTATTAAATAAAGATGATGAGAAAATTTTTTCATTCATTGTAAACATAGGAAAGAAAATCTGGGGAAGGATTTTTGATAAAGATGATGAGAGTGATAAAAGGCTTACAGGAAAGCAAGCATATGTAAGATGGTTGGCTGATTATGCACTATGTTTATCACCAGACAAACAGAAGAAATTGTTGCAGTGTATGATGCCTTGTGTCTCTATGGAAGATACATTTGCTTACTGGATATGGGAAATGGTTGCCTGCGAGGTGGAAAGAACCAGGTATGCGGCTTTCTGGAATATCTGGAATTTGCTACAGCCAGATATTTTCAGAAAATGTGATAAAGTAAAAGAATTGGAAAAAAGTGGAGATGTACTGCATTTTAAAGAAAGAAAAGCATTTGACCAGTTAATAAAAAATTATCTTTTGACATCTGGTATATGGCCGAAAGGTCTGACATCCTGGGATTCCCTGAAGCATGAAAACGCGGATTTTTACAGAAGGGCAGCAGTCAGAATAGGTTATCATCCGATTGTTTTGGATGCTATTGCGTATATATTAAATTCCATAGGAAAAGATACATTTTCCAGAGAAGGTGTGGAATGGCTGAGTATTATCATAAAAAATAATCCTCATCTGAAAAAAGCGGACTTGCCGGTGCATACACGGTATTTTATAGAAGAATATATGAGTGAGCTGGTAAAAAGAGAAAAAGTTACGCTACGGAGAGAGGAACACAGGCGGAAACAGGTATTGGTTGTTTTGGACTTTCTTGTGGAGAGAGGGTCTGAGGTTGGGTTTGGGTTGAGGGAGGATGTGGTGTGAGAAGAAGAGCTGGTTTGAAAACACTGCAATCTCAGTAAAACAGACGGGATAAAACTTTACGCAAAAATGGTTTCATGGTATCATTATTCATTATAAGTGGTAGATACCTAGATACCGTGAAACCATTTTTTGTGTAAATAATAGAAAAGTAGCAGGGGGCATATATGTTTTTAGAATCCTTAATTCTTCACAATTTCAGATGTTTTTCCGACCTGACTGTTAATTTTAACAACCGGCTTACTGTAATTGTAGGAGGAAATGGCGCAGGAAAATCAACAGTGCTGGATGCTGCCACCATTGCGGCAGGAACACTGACATCTGCAATGGATGGTCTGACAAATTATGGAATAAAAAAGGGCGATGCACACTATAAGTGTTTTGATCTGGGAAGTAATGTAGATGTGCAACCACAGTTTCCTGTTGAAATAACGGCAACTGGTGATGTTGATGGAAAAGAAATTACCTGGACCAGAAACCTGAATTCCGCAAAAGGCAGAGGAGGACTTGCATCGGCAAAGCCGTTAACTCTGGTAGCGCAGTCCTATCAGGAGAGAATGAGAAGCGGAGACAGAGAATTAAAGCTTCCGATTATTTCCTATTACGGAACAGGGCGGCTCTGGGCTCAGCATAAGGAGAAAAAGGGTGATACTTTTGAAAAGAATAACAGAAGTAATGGATATATTGACAGTCTGGACGGCGCTGCCAATGACAAACTGATGATGAAATGGTTTCAGAAAATGACACTACAGGAATTTCAGAGAAAACAGGAAATTCCGGAATTTACAGCGGTAAGAACTGCATTGGAAAAGGTGTTTGCATCAATTACGGGATTTTCTGATGTGAAAGTACAGTATAATCCGGATACCGGGAATCTTGATATTATTTATTATGACAAAGATAAAAAACATATCCGGATTCCTGTCTCGCTGCTCAGTGACGGATACAGATGTACCATAAGTCTGATTGCCGATATTGCGTACAGAATGGCTTTTCTGAATCCGCAGTTGTTAGATAATGTATTAACAGAGACAGAAGGAATTGTTTTGATTGATGAAGTGGACCTTCATTTACATCCCACCTGGCAGAAACGTATTTTAAAGGATTTAATGGAAATTTTTCCGAAAGTACAGTTTATTGTAAGCACACATGCGCCGGAGGTGATTAATTCGGTGAAGGGAGAGTCGGTTGTGGTGTTGAAGGATTGTGGGGTTTGGGAGGCTGCGGATGAGACGTATGGTAAAGATGCCAATACGATTCTCAGAGAAGTGATGGAAGTATCCGCAAGACCGGAGGAGGTGAGAATACTGTTTGAACAGTTTTACAGTTTCCTTGACCAGGAAGAGTGGGAACAGGCTGATAGAGTTATTGAACAGCTTGAGGATAAACTTGGAAATAACGATGCGGAATTAAATTCATGTCGTGTACGTCTTGAGTTAGAACAGATGTGAGGTTAGCCATGATTGAGATAAAGAAAGGGAGAGAACCGGATAAGCTGCTTCAGTATCGGCTTCAGGAAAATGCATCTTATGAATAGATGGACAAAGATGTTAAAGAGGATCTTCTGGAAAAATTGCTCGAGGAGCAGGGCCATATTTGTGCTTATTGCATGAGACGAATTCCGGAGAAAAGGAAATTGCCGACAGGAGTTGCGTCGGTTACAATTGAACATTGGTTTCCGAGAAACCCCGGAACGAAAGAAGATATAGGTCAGGGACTGAACTACAGGAATATGTTTGCTGTATGTTCCGGAAACAGAGGATGCGGAAATCAGGAAGATCTGATATGCGATGCCCGCCGGGGGAATAGGCCTATTAAAGTTAATCCATGTGACAGTGAGACGTTATGTGGAATTACATATACTTCTTCCGGTAGTATAAAGTCTTCAGATCCAGTAATTAATGCAGAGCTTAATGAAAAGCTGAATTTGAACAGTGAAAAAATTTCGTTGCCGGAGAACAGAAAGCAGGTATTGCTGGCATTGATTAATGATGTCAGAAAAAATTGTAAAAAGGGAGAGATCTCTTTGTACTGTAAAAGAAAGTTGGAACAGATACAGGATATAAGTGATCCTAAGATGCCTTATGTTGGGATTTTGATTTGGTGGTTGGAGAAGCATGTTTGATAGTTTAATAGGGTAGGAGAAAAGCTCTCAGATTGCCGATTTCTGAGAGCTTTTCTTACAGTCTTTATTCTATTCAATAATCCTTGAAAGCTGGGTAAACTTTTGCATCAGTTCATCCTCATCCTTTATAGAATCAGCATAAGGGCAGATATGCTGAATCCGGACAGAAGGATTTTTGGGCTGAGATGCAGGGGGATTTTGTAATAATTCCCATCCCTCCTGATACCAGATAATCCGGGCAGCAGGATGGTCTGCTAATTCATAGTAAGCTTTTCCACTATAATAGGTTTCCATAATATCCTTTGAATAGTCTTCCAGTAGCCCATTCAAAATATTCTGAAAACCTGCTGCAGCTTGTGCAGAGTGTAATGAAGTACAGTAGTCTTGAATTAAAACCACTAGTTCATAGACAAGACAGGAACAATCCAGAGCCTTGTTTGTAATCATATTATGAATAAGCTCTGCTTTTTTCCATATTTTTTCCTGAGTACGGATATCCAGAAATGCCATAAGTGTTGGAACCGCACTGTTGCACCAGTTTATGGAAGTGTCGAAACCGAAAAAATGACTGAAGAAATCAGCATATTTATCCAGGTAATCAGAAGCGGGTTTGCCAAAATCAAGCTGCACATAAAAATCAATAATCTTTTTTAGATAAGCAGAAGTATCAATATCTGTCCCATAAGCAGTTTTAATCACCTGAGTTAGTTCGTCCCCACGACAAACGCATGAATGGTTAGCAACTGCAAATTCTATTTTTTTCTACTTTTTAAGCTTCTAAAAGCTCTTCTAAA
>PPYE01207198.1_pt1 | contig 101006 bp, 75 predicted proteins | sample 1559881 | NCBI WGS metagenome assembly PPYE01 (sample SAMN08240022, study PRJNA423297) | Human gut metagenome, whole genome shotgun sequencing project.
TGGACACCACGCCCGTTTTCTGGCGGTTGATGTTTATCCACTCGTGTTCGTCGAAGTAGGTGCGGATATTCTCTTCCGTGAGGTTGCGCATATCCGAGAACGACAACCCGGTGAAAGCGCAGAACAGGTAGAGGTCACGGTACAGTTCCTGTTTGGCGTTTTTCAGTTTCCCGTCCATCAGCAGGCGTATTTCCTCTTTGGTCAGAAAACTGCGTGTTGTTTCCTCCTTCTTGATTTCATACTCGCGGAACGGGTCGCGTGTCAGCCACTCGTTGTTGATGGCGATGAACACCATCGTCCGTAGCGGGCAGACGTACAGCCACACGGTATTGGTGCAGCAGTGTTTGTCCGTGCGCAGGAACATCTCGAAGTCGGAGATGAAAGCGGGGGTAAGCTCTTTCAGTGCGATGTCCTTCACATGGTAGCGGATGTCGAGGAACTCTTGCAGGTGCTTGTAAACGATACGGTACTTTTCCAGTGTACCTTTTGCTTTCATGCCTGCTTCCACCTGTTTCTCATAGTCCTCATTGTGACGACGGTACACCTGCATCAGCGTGTGGTAGCGGTGTTCCAGTCCGAGAAAAGCGTTCTTCACCTTCTCAGCCGTGACGAAGTTGTCACGTTCCATGATTTCCTGATAGTGCCTATTGATGCGCACCCGCATCTTGTCAAGCATACGGTTCGTTTCGAGTGCCGCCGCGCTTCTGCCTGTGACACGTCCACCTTTGGTGTCCCACAGTTTCGGATCGACTGTCAGCTTGCAGCTGAACTGCGTCTGGCTGCCGTCCACCGTGATGCGTCCCATGACGGGTACTGTCCCGTCCTTTTTCACTACCTGACGCTTGAGGTAATAGATTACTGAAAATGTACTCTTCATCGTCCTTAATTTTTTGGTTTCAAAATTAGTTGGTGAAGAGTCCGGTGTCGGTACGCAAAACGGGGAGGAACGGAGCAATCTTTTTCCGTAACCGAAATTTTTGCGTGAGTTATCGGTAACTCACTATTCCTTAACGTATTGTTTCGCTATCCGTACCCGTTTGTCGCATTTTCGGGCATGGTTACGAACAAGTAACGTTGCGGCGTCAGGATTTGGCTTCGGCAGGGATTGTAATGGCTTCACGAATTATCGCCACTTCAACTAAAACCCTTGTAACTCAATTCTATCACTATAACTTTCCGCATTTCACTTTTTTGTAGTAACTTTGTAGCTGAAAAATGACGAATCTAAACGTACGTTTTCATTAGTCATTTTGAAAATTACCTCTATCTTTTTTATATCCAACTACTTATAAATATAAAAACGCTCTAAAACAAGGTTGAAATCCGTTTTTTTATATAATGTATATATGTACCTTATATAGTTGTGTAAGTCCAAGTTTGTCAATAATATACATGATATCTTCAATCTGCCGGCCTCTATTGCTATAATAGCCTGAATCTGCCGTTTTCTGGAAAAAGCCACTTCGTATCGTTCCACTGTTGTTAACAAAATCTAAATGCCAACAAGGCGGAAGTTTCTTTCTCCCCTATTGCCCCGATGGTTGTTTGGCATAAAAATAATTCCCTATTTTTGCGAATTGTCTTATGTATTCTTATCTTTGTGCTAATTAAGAACATATACATGAATGTAGAATTTGAAAGAAAGTATTTGGCCGAACTTTATGCAAAAGGGAAAACTGATGATAAAAAACATCGCTTTCAACCGCAAATAATTAACGGTTATCTCAAATGTGTCAAAGCTTTGTTGAATGCCTCTAAGATGGAAGAATTGTATCAATACAGATCTTTGAACTACGAGAAATTATCGGTGGTAAGAAGGGACTTTCCTCTCTTCGAATCAATGACCAATACAGGCTTGAATTTCGGGAAATAACAAATGCCAATAATCAAACAACCGTGGAAATATGTTCTTTAGTTGATATTACAACCATTATAAATAATATGTCATATGGAACTGACTGCTAATAGCTTACACTCCTTCCGCCCTTATCATCCAGGAGAATTGGTAAAGGAAGAGTTGGAATGCAGAGGTATCAGGCAAAAGGCTTTTGCAAAAAAATTCGAGTTGTCTTATTCTGCTTTTAACGAGATTTTAAATGCAAAACGTCCTATAACAACAGAGTTTGCGCTGCTGTTGGAGGCTGCATTAGGTATCAATGCCGATCTGCTTGTAAGAATGCAGACGGATTATGATATACAAATGGCTCGTAAGAATAGTTCCTTGCTTGAAAAGTTGAACGATATAAAAAAGATAGCTGCTGTATTCTGATGGTAGAGCTTTGAGTGTACGTTTGTATTTTCAACTTTGAACTATAGGTTATCTGTTTGAGAGCCTGTCTCTTTGTAAAAATGGAATTTTATTATGGATACGACAATACAAGGTTTTTTATTTGAACATTCCCAAAGCTGATGTTAAGTTTTTCCGGCAATTGGCAAAAAAATGGGATGGTCTGCGTCTACTAAAGAAAGTATGTTGGACCGGTATGTCAAGTCTCGTCCTAAAGATGTTGAACTGTCTGACGATGATATTTTATCGGAGTTGAATGCCGTAAGATATAGCAAATGAAAATAGTTGTAGACATGAATATTCGGATATCTAAAAAATACCCTCCATCTCGCTCATTTGAAACAAGTTATTAAATATTCTGTTTATATTTGCAAGTTATCAACAGATAAGGTGACTTTTCAACAAAACGGACATTGTTTTGCTTGAACTGGTTTGTGTTAGGTTTTTAATGTTTAGTTTTGCTCCCGAATAAATAGACAAAGTATGGGAAAGATTATCGCTTTAGCAAATCAGAAAGGTGGGGTAGGTAAGACTACCACTACGATAAATCTGGCTGCATCGCTGGCTGCACTTGAGAAAAAGGTGCTGGTGGTCGATGCGGATCCGCAGGCAAATGCTTCGTCGGGATTGGGTGTGGATATCCGCAGTGTGGAGCAGTCGATCTACGAATGTGTGGTGAATGGCGACGATCCGAAAGGGGCTATTACCAATACGGAAGTGGAAGGGCTGGATATTATCCCCTCGCATATCGACCTGGTAGGTGCGGAGATTGAAATGCTGAACATGGAGAACCGGGAGCAGATATTGAAACAAGTGCTGGTTCCGCTGAAAGATCGGTACGATTATATCCTGATCGACTGTTCTCCCTCTTTGGGGCTGATCACGGTCAATGCCTTGACAGCAGCCGATTCGGTGATGATACCCGTGCAATGTGAGTATTTTGCGTTGGAAGGTATTAGTAAACTGTTGAATACGATAAAGATTATCAAGTCGAAGCTGAATCCTGCTTTGGAAATCGAAGGCTTCCTGCTGACCATGTACGATTCGCGTCTTCGTCTGGCCAACCAGATATACGAAGAAGTGAAACGTCCGTTCCGGGACTTGGTTTTCACGACCGTTATTCAGCGTAATGTCAAATTAAGCGAGGCTTCCAGCTACGGCAAACCCGTACTGCTTTACGATGCCGAATCGAAGGGAGCTTTGAATCACATGCAGCTTGCACAGGAGCTGATAGATAAAAACAAATAGATTTATGATTTATGATTTATGATTTGTTTGTCTTTTCAAATCATAAATCATAAATCATAAATCATAAATTCGAAAGTTTATGGTAATGAAAAGATCGGCTCTTGGCCGTGGATTGGATGCTTTGATAACGATGGACGACCTGAAAACGGGCGGTTCGTCGTCTATTAGTGAAATAGAGCTGAGTAAGATCCAGCCCAATCCGGATCAACCCCGTTCTGTTTTTGAGGAGGAAACGCTTGAGGAACTGGCAACTTCCATCCGTTCATTGGGTGTCATTCAGCCGATTACGCTGAAAGAGACGGGGACGGACAAATATATGATTATCTCCGGTGAACGCCGGTATCGTGCCTCCTTGATGGCAGGCTTGGAACGGATTCCCGCCTATATCAAAACCGCAGCAGACGAGAATGTCGTCGAAATGGCTCTGATCGAGAATATCCAGCGTGAAGACCTGAACTCGATAGAAATTGCTTTGGCTTATCAGAAGCTGATCGACAGTTACGGCCTGACGCAGGAAAAGCTGAGCGAACGCGTCGGCAAGAAGCGGGCGACGATTGCCAATTATCTCCGCCTCTTGAAGCTCCCTGCCGAGATACAGGTAGGGCTGAAAGACAAGAAGATCGACATGGGGCATGCACGTGCACTGCTTCCTGTTGAGGACCCGGAAGTGCAGTTGGCTCTTTACGAGCAGATATTGGTGGATGGACTGTCTGTCCGTAACGTAGAAGAAATAGTACGCGGTGGAGTGGATGCGGCAGCTCTCGAACAGGCTAAGAAGGAAAAGCCTGCCCAGAGGAAACCGAAACTTCCTGAGGAATTCAACTTGCTGAAGGATCATCTGTCCAGTTTCTTTAATACGAAGGTCCAACTGGTATGCAACGAAAAAGGAAAAGGTAAAATAACGATCCCCTTTGCATCTGAGGATGAATTGGAAAGACTGATCGGCTTGTTGGATAAGTTGAAATGAGAAACGGGAAAGCGATTTTATGGATAATAGTCCTGCTGTGCTGTTCGGTATGGTCCGGCCATGCGCAAGGGACGATAGTGGCCAAGCAGGATACGGTGATATCTTCCGATTCGACCGTTACGGCTGTGGTTCCCGGAGAAACAGCTAAGGCCGATTCGACGGTGAAGGCTGTGCTTTCGGCAGCCGACTCGCTTCCCCAGCCGAAGGTGAAGTTGAAGGAATTCAAACCTGATCCGAACAAAGCGCTGCTTTATGCCTTGGTGCCGGGTCTGGGACAGATATATAACAGGAAGTATTGGAAGCTTCCGTTGGTATATGGAGCCTTTATGGGTTGTATGTATGCCATCACCTGGAACAATAAGAATTATAAGGACTATTCGACTGCCTATTTCGATATCATGGCGGATTACCAAAAGGTATTGGCGGCAGAGAAGGAGGGAAAAGAATATAATGGCCCCTGGCAGGATAGCTGGACGATCTTTGTCAGGAATGGGGAAGAGAGTTCATATGTCTCGAACACCCAGTTCCAGGACAACCTGAAGCGTCGGAAAGATTACTTCCGCCGTTACAGGGATTTGAGTATTATCATTACAGTCGGGGTGTATGCGATCAGTATTATCGATGCGTATGTGGATGCCCAACTGTTCGACTTTGACATTTCTCCGGACCTGAGTATGCACTGGTCGCCGGAGGTAACTCCGAAGACCCGCTATACGCCGGGCTCGTATGGATTGAATTGCAGTTTTAAGTTCTAACATCATGAATAAAAACCTACTTATCCTATTCTGCCTGTTCTGCCTGATGCAGGTCTCCCGTGCACAAGACCCTATATTCGGCGAACCGCAGCATTCGACATTATCGGCAGACTCGCTGTCTGACGTAGTGGGCCTGATACCTGAAAGCCTTGATGCAAACGTGGATAGTTTGCTTCATTCCTGGCATGTGCAATACTTTTCGAAAGTGGATGAGTATTGTCACGATGATGCGGAGAATGTTTATTTTCCCGATTCTGTTTACGAAGAACGCTTGGAACGTCTGCCGAGTGTGATCCGTCTGCCTTACAACGAGGTGGTGAGGGATTGCATCGACCTGTATGCGGGACGCAAACGTGATCTGGTACGTTATATGTTAGGTATGGCGGATTTCTATTTCCCCATTATCGAACAGGTGCTCGACAAGCATAACCTGCCTTTGGAGCTGAAGTATTTGGCTGTCGTCGAAAGCGCTCTGAATCCGGTTGCCCTTTCCCGTGTGGGAGCTTGCGGGTTATGGCAATTCATGCTTCCGACCGGTAAGATATATGGTTTGGAGATCAACAGCTTGCTGGACGAACGGTGTGATCCGGAAAAGGCGACTGAAGCGGCTTGTAAGTATTTTGAAGATATGTATGCCATTTATGGCGACTGGAACCTGGTGCTGGCTTCCTATAACTGTGGTCCGGGCAATGTGAATAAGGCAATCCGCCGTTCGGGAGGAAAGACTGATTTCTGGGAGATCTTCCGCTACCTGCCCCGTGAAACCCGTTCGTATGTGCCGCTGTTTATCGCTGCCAATTATATCATGAATTACTATTGCGATCATAATATCTGCCCGATGCAGACCAGCCTTCCATTGGCGACTGATACAGTTATGGTGAACAGTATGCTTCACCTGCAACAAGTTTCCGATGTGCTGGGGATCGACATCGAGCAGCTTCGTGCGCTCAACCCGCAATATAAACGCGATATTATACCGGGGAATACGGAACCTTCCGTATTGAAACTTCCGGCATCGCAGACGTATGCGTTTGTCGACAAGGAGGATTCGGTCTATACACATCGTATAGAGGAGTTATTGGGGGGCTGTGTGCCGGTCAATGCTGCCGACGGATCGAAGAATCTCACGCTTGAGAAAATAACTCATGTGGTAGCTTCCGGTGAAAATATCTATACCATCGCGAATCGCTATGGCGTTACTCCGAAGGATATCCGTAAATGGAACGGGCTCGGTTCTAACCGTGTTGCCAAGGGCCGCCGCCTACGTCTGCATGTCGATAACGGAGGTGTCGCATTCGCTTCCGCCAAGACAAAGAAGACCGAAAAGACTGGGACTGTTCCCGTTCGCGCTTCAGGTAAAAGTTTGACTTATAAAGTACAGTCCGGTGATTCCCTTTACTCCATTGCCAAGAAGTATCCGGGAGTCTCCACAGACGACTTGCAGAGAGCTAACGGGCTGACAAGCGCCGATATCCGACCGGGCCAGGTCCTGAAAATTCCGGTCGTTTAACTTTTTCTGTCGCTTTCGGGAATATATAAGCAAATATTTATATATATTTGCCTACATACACGTTTAAAATACGGAAGGGCATTCGATATGAGCGACATAAATGATACAAAAGACACAACGGATATGCAGCCTGCCCAGGAGGTGAAACCCGTCCTCTCGGCCGACGAGCAGATGATTCAGGACGGCTTTAACGCGCTGTTGCAGGATTACCTTAAATCAAACCATCGCCGCAAGGTGGAACGCATAACCAAGGCGTTCAACTTTGCCAATCAGGCACATGCCGGCGTGAAGCGTCGTTCGGGAGAGCCTTACATCATGCACCCGATAGCCGTAGCACGTATCGTTTGCCGCGAGATGGGACTGGGTTCCACTTCCATCTGTTCGGCCTTGTTGCACGATGTGGTGGAAGATACCGAATACACGGTTGAGGATATTAAGGATATGTTCGGCGAGAAGATCGCCCAAATCGTGGATGGCCTGACGAAGATTTCCGGTGGTATCTTCGGTGAGCAGGCCTCGGCACAGGCGGAAAATTTCCGTAAGTTGTTGCTGACGATGAGTGACGATATCCGGGTGATCCTGATCAAGATAGCCGACCGTCTCCATAACATGCGTACGTTGGGTTCTATGTTGCCCGCAAAGCAATTCAAGATAGCCGGTGAAACGCTTTACCTCTATGCTCCTTTGGCACACCGTCTGGGGCTTTTCTCCATCAAGACGGAACTGGAAGACCTGAGCTTCAAGTATGAGCATCCACAGGAATATGCCTTTATCAATCTGAAATTGACATCTACGGAAGCAGCCCGTAACACTTTGTTCGAGCATTTTGCCGTACCGGTAGACAAGAAGTTGAAGGAGATGGGGCTCAACTACGAAATGCGTGCCCGTGTGAAATCCGCCTATTCCATCTGGAACAAGATGGAGAGCAAAGGTGTTAGTTTTGAAGATATCTACGATATATATGCTGTCCGTATCATCTTCGACCCGCTGCCGGGTGTGGATGAGAAGAACCAATGTTGGGATATCTATTCCGCTATTACGGATATCTACCGTATTCGACCGGACCGTATCCGCGATTGGGTGAGCCGTCCGAAAGCCAACGGTTATCAGGCGTTGCACCTGACCGTGATGGGACCTGACGGGCAATGGGTGGAAATACAGATCCGTAGCCGCCGTATGGACGAGATTGCCGAGAAAGGCTTTGCCGCCCACTGGAAGTATAAGGAACATAATATAGAAGAAGATACGGAACTCGACAAATGGTTGCAGACCATTACTGAGATATTGGAAAGCCCGGACCCGAACGCTTTGGACTTTCTCGATACTATCAAGCTGAATCTTTTTACCTCCGAGATATTTGTCTTTACCCCGAAAGGCGACATCAAGACTTTGCCCCAGGGAGCTACGGCTCTGGACTTCGGATATGCCCTTCACTCGGATATCGGAAACAAATGTATCGGTGCGAAAGTCAACCATCGTTTAGTACCGCTTAGCCATCAGCTGGCAAGTGGTGACCAGGTGGAGATCCTGACCTCCCGTTCGCAGAATCCGCAACCGGAGTGGTTGAATTTCGTGACGACAGCAAGGGCACGTGCCAGGATCGACGCTTACCTGAAAAAGATCCGTAAGGAGGCCGCAAAAGAAGGAGAAATAAAGGTGATCGATGCTTTCAAACGCAATAATTTGGAGGCAAACACGTCCAATATCGACAAACTATGTATGTATTTCGGCTTCTCCAAACGTGAAGAATTCTTTTATGCGGTAGAGAAAGGAGATGTGATTCTACCTGAAAACATTCATAAGCTGTTGAAGGAGAAAACGGACAATGTCCTCTTCAAATACGTCAAACAAGCGCTTCGGGTAGCAACGAAAGCGACTACGGGCAAGAAAGAGGAAGAAGAACAACCGAAAGAAAAGCCGAAATATGACAAGAAGAAACCTTATATCCTGAAAGAGGAGGCTTTCGAACGCAATTATGTCATTGCTGATTGCTGTAAACCGATTCCGGGGGATGAATCGCTAGGCTTTATCAATGATGACGGCAACGTCGTAGTCCATAAGCGTTCCTGTCCGATCGCCATGCGCTTGAAAAGCAGTTTTGGTGAACGCATCCTGAATACGGAATGGAGCAGCCATCATTCTTCATTCGAGGCGACGCTTGAGATTAAGGGGATCGATTCGATTGGTGTATTGAACACGATCACCCGCACGATTTCCGATGACTTCAATGTCAATATCATCCGCCTGCTGATCGAAGCAAAAGACGGTGTGTTCGAAGGAAGGGTGAAGATGAAAGTCCATGACGTGGAGGATATCCAGCGGATGTGCGTAGTCCTTTCTAAGATAAAGAATATCCAGTCTGTTGCTCGTGTGGCGGACTAAATTGAAAAAGCTATACCTCTTTGCCCTAAAAGGTATAGCTCTCGGACAAAAAGGTCATAGTCTTTTAGGAAAAAGCTATGACCTTTTTGTTTATTAGAAAGGCAGGTCGTCGATCGGGTTGGCCGGACCGAAATCAGGAACGGCAGATGCTGCAGGTGCGGATGCCGGCACTACGTTTTCAGGAGTCATAGCTCCCGGTGCTGACTGGGGAGCGGCGGCCATTGGGCGTTCCACTTTCCATGCACTGATATTCGTGAACCAACGTCCTTGATATTCACGGCTGTCTATGTCGAAAAATACTGTAAGTTCTTCTCCGGGCTGTATGGCTGCCTGGTCGATACGGTCTGCACCGAAAATCTGGAAGCATACTTTCTTAGGGTATTGGTCATGTGTTTCCAGGACATATTCCTGCTTTTTCCACTCGTTTCCGTTTTTGCTGATACCGCCTTGAACTGGCAGTACGGCGATGATTCTTCCCGTAATTTCCATGTCTCTTGTTTTTATTAAATTGCTGCGAAGGTACGATTTTCCGGCGTAACAAGCTAATTCTTTAAAGTCGTTTTTTATCGGTGAGAGCTATTTGGAGGCTTCCAGCGCTTCGAATGCTTCCTTCATGGCGAGCAGCTCTTCCTTGATCTGCTTCAACCTGTTTACGATCTCTTCGTGACGTATTGTTGTTTCCGGGTTCTCTTTCAGCTTTTGCCGGGCGCCTGCCAGTGTCATTCCCCTTTCTTTCACCAAGTGGTAGACCAGACGTATCGCGTCGATGTCTTCCTGCCGATAGGAGCGGGTCCCTTTGCCCGTCTTGCGTGGACGTATTTGGTCGAATTCCTTCTCCCAGAAGCGCAGGGTCGACTCGTTGACGTCAAACATCTGCGCCACCTCGCTGATGGAGAAATAGAGCTTTAGATTTTTATCTTTATTTAATGCCATCGTATTAAACAATGTTTAATCCATTACCTGGCCGTGATTTTCGGCAATCTGTATCATACGGTCGTATTCTTCCGGAGTCAGGTCCATATAGTAGTATTTGGACGGGTTGTCGTGTTTGCCACGGACAATCACTTCGTAGTGAAGGTGAGGGCCGGTTGATTTTCCTGTATTTCCCACTTCTCCGATCACTTCTCCGCGCTTTACTTTCTGTCCGACACGTGCCCGGAACTTGCTCATGTGGCCGTAAAGCGTCTGGAATCCGTGCCCGTGATTGATCATCAGACAGTTTCCATATCCCTGTTTCCAGGCGGCAAAGGTAACGACTCCGTCGCCGGTTGCGTAGACTTCCGTGCCCACTTTGGCGGAAAAGTCCATGCCTGAGTGGAAACGGGGAGTACGGTAGATCGGGTCGATACGCACACCGTAACCGGATGCCGTACGTTTCAAGTCCTTATTGGCAATCGGCTGTATGGCGGGAATACATTTGCTTCGTTCTTCCTGGTTCTTACCCAATGTGATAAGCTCCTCCAGCGAGTTGGATTGGATATAGAGCTGCTTGCTCAGCATATCCATCTTCTGGGTGGTCGAAACGACCAGTTCGGGATTGGACAGGCTCATCAGGTGTTCATACCGATTGGTCCCGCCGAAGCCGGACTTACGGACGGATTCGGGGATCGATTCCGCTTGGAAGATCGCGCGGTAGAGGTTTTCGTCGCGTTGTTGTATGTCATCCAGGACTTCCAGCGCATTGTTCAAGCGCAACGAAAGCACTTCGTATTGCGTTTGCAACAACTTGTTCTCCTTCTTTAAAAGCGACTCGACCGGTGAATCGAACGTGCGTGAAAAGATAAAGAAAATGCCGACACCGATCACGATACCGATACTCAGGTGGCGAAGCACGCCGAAAAAACGGTCTTTGGCGGAGGGGTAAACGCGCTCGTAACTGAGCGTGTTGGGGTTATATAAGTAATATGTTTTTCTGCTTTTAAATAGTTTCATCAAATATTTTCTTGCTTGGATACGTGCAAAAATAATAATTTGCTGTACTTTTGCAAATTGTTTTTCAGAATATTAACGAGACTATATAGAATAGATTATGTTGACAGCAAAAGAAATCCGTGAATCATTTAAAGACTTCTTCGCTTCCAAGCAGCACCAGATTGTGCCTTCTGCTCCGATGGTTGTGAAGGGAGACCCTACATTGATGTTTACCAATGCAGGTATGAACCAGTTCAAAGATATAATCCTGGGGAACGTACCCCGTAAATATCCACGTGTCGCGGATTCACAAAAGTGTCTTCGTGTGAGTGGCAAGCATAACGACCTGGAAGAGGTAGGACACGATACTTACCACCATACCATGTTCGAAATGTTGGGAAACTGGTCGTTCGGCGACTATTTCAAACAGGAAGCGATCAATTGGGCATGGGAATACCTGGTTGATGTGTTGAAACTGAATCCCGAACGTTTGTATGCAACCGTGTTTGAGGGAAGTCCTGCCGAAGGCCTTTCACGTGACGACGAGGCTGCCGGTTACTGGGAGAAGTTTCTGCCGAAGGATCATATCATCAATGGCAACAAACACGATAACTTCTGGGAAATGGGTGATACAGGCCCTTGCGGCCCTTGTTCCGAAATCCATATCGATCTCCGTTCGGAAGAAGAACGTGCCGCTATCCCTGGTCAGGACATGGTGAACAAAGACCATCCGCAGGTGATCGAAATCTGGAACTTGGTGTTCATGCAGTACAACCGCAAGGCCGATAGCTCGCTCGAACCGCTGCCTGCCCGTGTGATCGATACCGGTATGGGATTCGAACGTCTCTGCATGGCTTTGCAGGGTAAGACATCCAACTACGATACAGACGTTTTCCAGCCGATCATCAAGGTGATTGCCGATATGGCGGGTACTTCTTACGGTAAGGACAAACAGCAGGACGTGGCTATGCGTGTAATTGCCGACCATATCCGTACGATTGCTTTCGCGATTACAGACGGGCAGTTGCCTTCTAACGCAAAGGCTGGTTATGTCATCCGCCGAATCCTGCGTCGTGCTGTTCGTTACGGCTATACGTTCCTGGATCGCAAAGAATCCTTCATGTATAAGTTATTGCCCGTACTGATCGAAACAATGGGAGATGCTTATCCCGAACTGATCGCGCAGAAGACGTTGATCGAGAAGGTGATCAAGGAAGAAGAAGAATCTTTCCTGCGTACGTTGGAAACCGGTATCCGTTTGCTGGATAAGAAGATGGAAGAAACAAAGGCAGCCGGAAAGAACGTGATCAGCGGCGTAGATGCCTTTACACTATATGATACATACGGATTCCCGTTGGATTTGACCGAGTTGATCTTGCGTGAAAACGGTATGGAAGCCAATATCGATGAATTCGACGTCGAGATGCAGAAACAGAAGGACCGTGCCCGTAACGCCGCTGCTATCGAAACCGGTGACTGGGTGGTGCTGAAAGAGGGCGGATGCAATTTCGTAGGCTATGATTTGTTCGAATGTGATGCCGAAATTCTGCGTTATCGCCAGATCAAGCAGAAAAATAAGGTATTATATCAGATCGTTCTGGATCAGACTCCGTTCTATGCAGAGATGGGTGGACAGGTCGGCGACACCGGTTGGTTGATTGCCGATGACGAGACGATCGACGTGATCGATACGAAGCGCGAAAATAACCTGCCTGTACATCTGGTAGCTAAATTGCCGAAGGATGTAACGGTAACTTTTACCGCCAAGATCAACGAGAAGAAACGTATCCAGTGCGAATGTAACCACTCTGCTACTCACCTGTTGCACGAGGCGTTGCGTGAAGTTTTGGGAACACATGTCGAACAGAAAGGTTCATACGTTTCTCCCGACTCTCTGCGTTTTGACTTCTCCCACTTCCAGAAAGTGACGGACGAAGAAATCCGTAAGGTGGAAAAGCTGGTGAGCGAAAAGATCCGTGCCAACTATCCGCTGGAAGAACATCGCAATATGCCGATTGCCGAAGCGAAAGCATTGGGTGCCATGGCTCTGTTCGGTGAAAAGTATGGTGATGAAGTCCGTGTGGTTAAATACGGTAACTCTATCGAGTTGTGCGGTGGTACGCATATCCCTGCAACCGGCATGATCGGTTCCTTGCGTGTGGTTGGCGAAAGCTCTATCGCGGCAGGTGTACGCCGTATTGAAGCGGTAACGGCCGAAGGTGCTGAGAATTACACCTTCATGTTGCAAGATTCCCTGCGTGAACTGCGTGCGATGTTCAACAATGTGCCGAATCTGTCTCAAACCATCAAGAAGGCCATCGAGGAGAATGCCGAACTGAAAAAGCAGGTAGGCGATTATCTGAAAGAAAAAGTTCAGCAGTTGAAGAAAGATTTGATCGCCAAAGCGGTTGAGCGTAACGGCGTTAAAGTTGTCGTATTCCGGGGTGAGGCCAATGTCGATGCTATCAAAGACTTGGCTTTCCAAATCAAAGGCGAAAGCAATACGGACGAAAAGGTCTTCTTTGTGGCAGGAATCAAAGACGGTGAGAAATGTGCGTTGATGGTTATGCTGAGCGAACAGTTGGTATCCGAAGGCTTGAATGCCGGCAAACTGGTGAAAGATGCAGCGAAACTGATACAAGGTGGCGGTGGCGGTCAGCCTCATTTTGCAACAGCCGGGGGCAAGAATGTGGCCGGACTGGGCGAAGCTGTCGAACACATCTTGGACGCAGCCGGTCTGAAATAAGAAGAAAGAGATGTTTCCCCCAGCAAGAAATGATAGTTTCATGCTGGGGGAACTTTTGTTCCATGCCTATGAAACTTTAGTTTCATGCGCATGGAATTTTCTTTTCCTTGTTTTGATAATCGAATAACATATAATACCTTTGCCATCACGATTATAATAAAAAAAGGACATTATGGCCGCTCAAAAAGTAGTAATCAGCAAGGATCTCAAAGCCGATTTGCAGGCGTTCTTTGCTTCCATGAGTTATGATAGACTCTTTATCCTGACCGATACGAACACGCAAGAAAAATGTTTTCCGCTGGTAAAAGATATCCCTGCCTTGCAGGATGCCCCGATCATTACCGTAAAAGCGGGCGATACTCATAAAGACATCGAACAGGTCGCCTATATCTGGTCGCGTCTCTCGAATGAAGGGGCTTCCCGAAATTCTCTTTTAGTCAATCTGGGCGGCGGTATGATTACCGATATGGGCGGTTTTGCCGGTGCGACTTTCAAACGTGGGCTGCGGACCGTCAATATCCCGACTACCCTGATGGCCTCTGTCGATGCGGCTGTAGGAGGAAAGACCGGGGTTAACTTCAACGGTTTGAAGAATGAGGTCGGTTCTTTCTATCCTCCCGAATGCGTCTTTATCGATTGTGAGTTCCTGCGTACGCTCGATCGGGACAACCTGCTTTCCGGCTATGCCGAAATGATCAAACATGCACTTATCAGTTCGATGGACATTTACGCTTCCGTCATGTTGTTCGACCTCGATGCGAGGATCGATTATGCTTTCCTGAACAGGATGGTCGCCCAGTCCGTAGCCGTAAAAGAGCGTATTGTGGAAGAAGATCCGAAAGAGCATGGCATCCGTAAGGCGCTGAACTTCGGCCATACGATCGGTCATGCTTACGAAAGCCTGTCCTTTAAGAAGAACCGTCCTTTGCTGCACGGACATGCTGTTGCCGCCGGTATTGTCAGTGAATTGTACTTGTCTCATAAAGTATGCGGCTTCCCGATGGAGAAATTGAGTCAGGTTGTCTATTATCTGAAGGAGTATTATCCGGCTTTCGTGTTCGATTGCAAGGACTATGATACCTTATACGAGTTGATGATGCATGATAAGAAAAATGAAGCGGGTATCATCAACTTCACCCTGCTTTCTCAAGTGGGTGATGTTCAGATAAATCAGCAGGTGAGCAAGGAGAAAATTCTCGAATCCCTGGATTTTTATCGTGAAAGCTTTGGAGTATAACGAAAAATATTTACCTTTGCAGCCGTAAAACAAAGCGGGGTGTAGCTCAGCCCGGTTAGAGTACGCGTCTGGGGGGCGTGTGGTCGGAAGTTCGAATCTTCTCACCCCGACAATAGCTGAGTAAATAAAAAAGAGACTTACTTCTAAAAGTGAGTCTCTTTTTTTGTCCCTTTATTTGTTCATTAGCTCCAGCAGATGGGGAGCGCATTTGAAATGGATGATAGTCCTGGGAGACAGTTGTACGGCTGTTCCGCTTTTCGGGTTTCGTGCAGGACGACTGGATTGAAAACGTGGTTTGAACGAGCCGAAACCATGCAGGCAGATTCTTTGACCTTCTTTGACTTCCTGGACAATTAGTTTTTGCATTTCATCGATTGTCCGTTTGACATCTTTTTTGTCTAATCCTGTTTTCTTGGACAGGATATTGATAAGCTGACTTCTGTTCATATTCGTATTATATCGCTAATTATAAATTAATAGAAAGGAAATTTCGCTTAGTGGATCTTATCCGGTTGATTTGCTATTCGAATTCTTTTTTGTTTGTTTAATTGATTATTTGTTTGTTATTGATTCTGTTTCCTGTAATCCGAAGGAGACAATCCCGTATGTTGCCTGAAAAACCTTCCAAGTGATGTCTGGTTGGAGAAATGTGTCCGGATAGCGATCTCCTGGACGTTCAGGGACGAGTTTTTTAACAGGAACTTGATCTCCTGCAGGATGTATTCGGTTATCCAGTCTTTGGCCGACATCCCGCTCACTTCCTTGACCACCATTGTGAGATATTTGGGAGTGATATGTAGTTTGTCGGCATAGAATGCCACGCTTCTGTTCTCTTTGTAGAACTTCATGATGAGCAGAAAGAAGCCGTGGGTCAGTTCTTTCTTATGATTGTCGAACGTCTGCTTTCCGGTGTGCGAATTTACTTTATATATATTGTAGAGATCCAGATAGAAAATCCGCATGAGAAGGACGATCGAATCTTTACGGTATAAGTTTTCGGGAGCATTCACCTTGCTGTAAATCAGCTGGAAAAAATTGATATACTTGGACGTTTCCAAGTCCGAAAGCTTATAATGATAATGACTCCTCATATAAAAGAAGAAATGGGGTGAAAAGCGGCGTATACCGCTAAGCACATCGTTATAAAGATTGAGAGACAATGAAAAATAGCTGACTGTGAAATCTTCGCTGATTTCAGACAAAGAGACCAGTTGACCTGGAAAAATGACAACAAGTTCCCCTTTAGTGAATGAATGCTCATACCCGTGCACATCCACTTTTGCTCTTCCTTCCGTACAAAAGGCAACAACAGCCCTATGGGAATAAGAAGGGTATAAGGGAATAGAAAATTTCGTTGAATTCCTGAAAATCTTAAAATCGTTTCCTAAAGAATGGGAAATCTCCTTGTTATCAGATGTCCTTTTATTTTTGTCTGACATGTTCATTTTAGTTTCGTTTGTAAAAGTATAATTTCGTTCTATATGAAAATCCATTAGTGCCGGTTTGGTATAGTTTTCCGGAAATATGATCCCTAATCACGGACACTTTTTTGTGAAAAATAATTTTACCCACCTCTTAAACCGGAGGTTTAATGTTTTGTTTAGGCGGAGTTTATAAAGAAAATTAATGTGGATATCTCCGTAAAATGAGAGGTTTTTGATAAAAATGAAAGGGAGAGTTTGCCGGTTAAGGTGTCTGTGAAAAAGCAAAAAAGTGGAATAGCCATAACGATTGTTATAGCTATTCCACTTTTTTATAATATGTCGTCTTTCAGCCTCTTACCAGGTTATCTGCGGCAAGAATTTGGAAATCGTTTTCTTCAGTTCGACGATATTGATGGGCTTGGTGATAAATCCGTTGCTTCCGGCAGCACGGGCGGCTTCCATGTCATTTTCGAAGGCATAGGCGGATTGCATGATGATCGGAATGTTCGTGTCTTTTTTCCTAATCTCTTTCAGCGCTTCTATACCGTTCATCTCCGGCATTTTTATATCCAGCAAAATCATATCGGCTCCTTTTTCTGCAAAGACTTTCAATAGCTCCAAGCCGGTTCTGGCTTGCAGAACGTTACAGTGTCTTTTTAAAATGGTTTTTAATAGCAGGAAATTGCTTTCCTCGTCTTCTGCGATCAGAATAGTTACATTGTACTTGTCTTCGTTCGTGCCCATATCTTTTATATTATCTGTGAACAAATTTCAGCATTAATTTTTACATAACCAAATAGAATAGAACTTATTCTATGTTTGGAGATCCGATTCTCCTTGCCCATCATGAAATATCGTGAAGCCGGGATCGGATTCGTTTTTCATGTTTATTGAAAATAAAAGGCCTGAAAGGTTGAAAGATCCGAGGATGTTTGTATATTTAGTGCATGAAACGAAGCAGCGAGATTAAACTTACCGCTTTCGGGAATGGTTATTAATGAAGAACAAGTATAACTTTAAAATCAAACATCATGGGAAAGAGTCAATTAATTCACAACAATGAGTTTCATTTGATTAGTAAAGCTGAAATTCGTAAGGCTACAGGCAAATTGGTAGAATCGTTGAATCTGGCAGCGGGTTCAACAGACGGATTCGATATTTATAAGGTAGTAGATGCTTATTTTACGGACTTGGACAAGCGTCATGAAATGAATGCTTTGTTGGGTATCGGCGAAAGTTGCCAATATTACGGTGAACAAGAACAGGTAGAGGAAGCGATCAAGGAGATAGACTGATAAAGCTTTCTCTATTCTTTTTTCAAGCAATAAAAAAGGAGATATCCGGGTGGACATCTCCTTTTATTTTATCTGAAAAGACGGTAATTATTTACCAGCCAATTTTTCTTTCAGAGCAGCGAGTTCTTCAATGTCGCCCAGTGTAGTCTTTTCAACCGGACCGGTTACCATTGCAGATTCTTCTTCTTTCTTGCCACCGCGTTTTGCAGATGATTTCTTTTCGCCAGCTTCTTTCTTGGCGCCTTTCTGTTCATCTTCGAAGATACGGCTGTGAGAAAGGATGATTCTCTTAGCTTCTTTGTTGAATTCGATTACCTTGAACTGCAGTTTTTCGTCTACAGCAGCCTGAGAACCGTCTTCTTTTACCAGATGTTTCGGAGTTGCGAAACCTTCTACGCCGTAAGGCAGAGAGATTACAGCACCCTTATCCAGTACTTCGATGATTGTTCCTTCGTGGATAGAACCTACAGTGAAGATTGTTTCGAATACATCCCAAGGATTTTCTTCCAGCTGTTTGTGGCCTAAGCTCAAACGGCGGTTTTCTTTGTCGATTTCCAGAACCTGAACTTCGATTTCAGCACCGATCTGAGTGAATTCTGACGGGTGTTTGATTTTCTTTGTCCAAGACAGGTCAGAGATGTGGATCAAGCCGTCTACGCCTTCTTCGATTTCTACGAATACACCGAAGTTAGTGAAGTTACGAACTTTAGCAGCGTGGCGAGAACCTACCGGGAAGCGAGATTCGATATCTTCCCATGGGTCGGCTTTCAGCTGTTTGATACCCAGAGACATCTTACGTTCGTCGCGGTCCAGAGTCAGGATGACAGCTTCGATTTCGTCACCTACTTTCATGAAGTCCTGAGCAGAACGCAAGTGCTGTGTCCAAGACATTTCAGAAACGTGGATCAGACCTTCTACGCCCGGAGCGATTTCGATGAATGCACCGTAGTCAGCCATAACGACAACTTTACCTTTTACTTTGTCACCAACTTTCAAGTTCGGGTCCAAAGCATCCCAAGGATGCGGAGTCAGCTGCTTCAAGCCGAGAGCGATACGTTTCTTTTCATCATCGAAGTCAAGGATAACCACGTTGATCTTCTGATCCAGCTGAACGATTTCTTCCGGATGAGAAACGCGGCCCCAAGACAGGTCTGTGATATGGATCAAACCGTCTACGCCACCCAGGTCGATGAATACACCGTAAGAAGTGATATTCTTAACCGTACCTTCCAGTACCTGGCCTTTTTCAAGTTTGGAGATGATGTCTTTCTTCTGCTGTTCGAGTTCAGCTTCGATAAGAGCTTTATGAGATACAACAACATTTTTGAATTCCTGGTTGATCTTCACGATCTTGAATTCCATTGTCTTACCTACAAATACATCGTAGTCGCGGATCGGTTTTACATCGATCTGAGAACCCGGCAAGAATGCTTCGATACCGAATACGTCAACGATCATACCGCCCTTAGTACGACATTTAATGTAACCTTTGATGATTTCGTCTTTTTCAAGAGCTTCGTTTACACGATCCCAAGAACGTGTAGCGCGTGCTTTCTTGTGAGACAGGATCAGCTGTCCTTTTTTGTCTTCCTGGTTTTCGATGTATACTTCTACTTCGTCACCAATTTTCAGATCCGGGTTGTAACGGAATTCTGCCATAGATACAACGCCATCTGATTTGAAACCGATGTTTACTACAACTTCACGTTTGTTCATTGCAGTTACAGTTCCCATAACGACTTCTTTGTCCTTTACAGTGTTCAAAGTCTCGTCATACGTTTTTACAAGATCGTCCTTGCTTACTTCACCGTAAGAATCGCCCTTTTCAAGAGCATCCCAGTTGAAATCTTCAATGGGCTGAATGTTCTTTAAATTTTCCATTCTCTAATTGTTAATACTTAAGTTTGTTTTAATTAGTAAGTTAGACATTATGTTGTCATCTCTCAAAAATCGGGGGCAAAGGTAATGCTTTTTTCTGACTTGCAAGACTTTTTACATGGAAAAAACAATCTTTTTAGCTTGTAATACCGCTACTTACATCTTTTCTTTCTGAGACATTTGCCTCCTTTTGTATATTTGTCTGAACTTGTAATCGGCTCCTAACAGGATGAGGGCAAGCATGCCGATGTAGGCATAGAAAGGGAATGCACTCATATCGGGTATCTGTATGGATATTTTGGGAATACCCATATAAAGGAATGAGGCGATTGCGATACCGATCATAAGCAGCGAGGCGGCGATGACGGCAATCCATCCCCAACGTTCGCCCTGTTTGCGCCTGCGTTCGGCTTCGGCCATGATCTGCTTCATTACGTTGGTACGGAACGAAGCGGGAAGCTCCTCTTCCGGCATCCGGCTAAACAGGTCTTTCAATATGTCATTCTTCTCGGTCATTTTTATTGTTCCTCCATTCCTTTTAATACAACAAACAGTTTCTTTCGTATGCGATGCAATTTCACTTTTATGTTAGAAGCAGTCAATCCGGTGATCGTTGCCACTTCGTCGATCGTCTTTTCTTTCATGTAAAAGAGCAAAATGATCGCCCGTTCATCGGGTGGTAATTGGGCGAGGGCTGCATCGAGCATCTGTATTTGGTCGGAGTTGTCTGTCCTGCCAAGCGCCTCGGCCACTTCTTGTTCCGATACGTTGTTAATAACCGATTCTTCGATCGCCAGAAACTCGTGTTTCTTTTTCCTGGTCTCCGAGATAGCTGTGTTGTAGGCGATCCGGTAGATCCAGGTGGAGAAACTGCATTCTCCTTTGAACGAAGAGAGGTTTTTGAATACCTTCATAAACACATCCTGCGCCAGCTCTTCCGCATCTTCCCGGTTTCTGACCACCTTTAAGATTAACGAATGAACAGGACGGCTGTATTTATCCAGAAGGCAGGCAAAGCATGTCGTATCTCCCGCTTGTATCCTTTGTATATAATATGTGTCGGTATACAACTCCATCGTATTATAATGGACGCAAGCCGGGCGAATAGGTTACAACTTGCATCAACAAAAATAAAAATATTTTTTTTCTTTCCTCCTTGTAACCTTTCGGAAAGAGGTGCGTCAAAAGTAGCAAAGAAATTAATGAATCATTTAAAATAGTACGATTATGATGGATTTTATTATGGTCCCGCTGACGACGGGGATTGTTTTTGCAGCTATTTACGGTTTGTTTGAATTGTTCGTGCGCCGGAAAGAACGGTTGGCGATTATCGAGAAGATTGGAGAGAAATTGGATGCTTCGGCTTTTGAGGGCAAGATGCGTCTGCCGTCTTACGGAGGGACGCGCTTCTCGTTCAGTTCCTTGAAGGCAGGTTGTCTGTTGGTGGGGATCGGTTTGGGAGTGCTGGTCGGTTTCTTCTTGAATATTATGGTGGTCGGTGGTGGATTGTCTGAATTGCGCCATTTTGAAGAGGAGCGGTTGATCGGTGCAGCCTATGGCGCGTCCGTTCTTTTGTTCGGCGGTTTGGGGTTGATTATCGCGTTCGTTATTGAGACGAATATGAAGAAAAAAGAAGATAAGTAAAAGGCTTTCGCATCTTTTCTAAGGTTGCACAAAAAGTTCCATCGGTGTGGCACAGTCGTTCCCTCGGCATGGCACAAGAGTTTCCTCGGCGGGAAACGAGAGTTTCATTATAGGGAAACTCTTGTTCCATGCCGAGGAAACTTTTTGTTTATCGTGAGGAAAGAGTCGGTTGGTCGGAACGTTTCCACTCGTTGATCAGCTCGCTGATCGTTTCCTTTACCGACATGATGCGGGTTGTCCGCCAAGCATTACTTCCTGCGAAAGCGTAGCCGTTCTCAAAATTTCCTTTGAAAGCGTTATACAAGGCAGTCACGATGCAATAGGGGCTTCGCGAGATGTCGCAAGTCTTGATGCAGTTGAAGGGACAAACTTTCGGTTGCTTCAAGCCGTCTTTCACTTTCTGCAAGAAATTGCAATGGATGGCTCGTCCCGGCATACCGACAGGACTCTTGATAATCTCGATATCCTTTTCTTCCGCTTTGATGTAGCTCTCTTTGAAAGCGTCGGAAGCGTCACACTCGGTAGTGGCGACGAAACGGGTTCCTAATTGAACGCCCGATGCTCCCAGGTCCATCACGCGTTTGATGTCTTCACCCGTATAAATGCCTCCTGCTGCAATTACCGGGATTCTCTTGTTGTATTTTTCTTCGAAGTGGGAAACTTCTTCCACTACCTGAGGCAGCAGTTCTTCGAGTGAGAAATGCTCGTCTTCCAGTTGGTTCTCCTTATATCCTAAGTGGCCGCCGGCTTTCGGGCCTTCCAGCACGACAGCATCGGGAAGGTAGTCGTAGTTGTTTTTCCATTTCTCGCAGATGATGCGGACGGCACGTGCGCTGGAAACGATAGGAACCAGCTTCGTCACGCTGTCTTTCTTCAGGAAAGACGGCAAGTCCAAAGGAAGTCCGGCACCACTGAAAATGATGTCTACCTTTTCCGCAATACTGGTTTTTACCAGTTCGGCGAAGTCCGATAGTGCGACCATCACGTTCACACCGATAATACCTTTAGCCTTTTCGCGGGCTTTCCGGATCTCGGCGGCAAGGCCCAGATTTCCGGCTTCGGTGTAGTTGGGAGAAAGTTTCTTATATAAGAGACCGAGACCGGCGGCGGAGATAACGCCAATCCCACCTTCATTTGCAACGGCTGAGGCTAAGCCGGAGAGAGAGATTCCTACGCCCATTCCACCCTGGATGATTGGAATGCGGGCTTTCAGATCCCCGATTGTTAATGTCTTCATGTAAGTAAAATATGTAAATAAAAAATATATGTGGCAAAGGTAGCACAATAAACCAAAGAATGTGCAGAATTGGCTAATATTATTGCACAAATAAATAATAATTGTGCATCTCATTCTTCTTTCTTCCACGTTTGACGTCGGGATACAAAAAAGAAGGAGGTGTGTCGAAACTATCCTGTTCCCGCGCCCCTCGCGGGATCGCATTAAAACCGACCTATAAAAATCTGATTGATAAGGTCTGTCCTTTTGCGGCCCCGCATCAAGTGCGGAGACAAGGGGATTTTGACACACACCCTTTCTTTAACACGATCCTGCGTCGGGTGCAGGAATTGGATGGTTTGAACTTATTTGACAGGGATATAACCGACTTGTTTAACCGTTGCCTGTCCTTCTGCTGATAAGATGTAATCGATAAAGGGTTTCACTTTGCCTTCATTCTTTACATCGTAGTAATAGAACAACGGACGGACGATCGGGTATGCCTTGCTTTTTGCATTTTCAAAGGATGGCTCGGTGAATGTTTTGCCTGCATCGTAAGAGACATGGATCGGTTTTACTTCTTTGTTGATGTAAGCTAATCCTACATAACCTATTGCTCCTTTCGTCTGGCTGACGGACTGGATGATGGCTCCTGTTGCGGGCATACTGAGGATGCCGTTCATATAGTTCTTGTTCTTCAGAACGCTTTCCTTAAAGAACTCGTATGTTCCGGAAGAAGTTTCGCGCGAGTAGGCAACGATCTTCATGTCGGCGCCACCTACTTCTTTCCAGTTCTTGATCTTTCCAGTGAAAATGCCTTCCAGCTGCTCACGCGTCAGGTTAGATACTTTATTGGACGGGTGTACGACAACCGCCAGTGCATCATAAGCGATCACCACCTCTTTGGTGCTTTTCTTCGCTTCCTGGAGTTTGACCTTTTCGTCGAATTTCATCTTACGGGAAGACATGGCGATATCGGTTGTCCCTTCCATCAGGGCTGAGATGCCAACGCCGGAACCGCCTCCTGTCACGGTTATCTTAGCCGATTTATTTTTGTTGATGAAGTTTTCTGCTTCCGTCTGGCTTAAAGGAAGGCAAGTGTCGCTTCCTTTGATTTTCTGTGCAAACACATTTGATACAAACATACAGGCGGCCATTGCGGCCATAACAATTGTCTTTTTCATTACTCTGTTTTGAATTAATTTTCTGTATGCAAAGTAAATACAGGAGTATTGCAAGAGTGTGAAACAGATATTACGTTTGTATTAAAACTTATATTGCAGACGCAAGGTGAATACGTCGTCTTTCCTATCCTTTTCATATCCCTTTACGAAGTCGCTCTTTTCGTTGAAGTTGAATTCGTAATAGGCTTGCACGCGGATATGTTTGTTGAAACGGTACAAAGCGCCGATGCCGAGTGTGCTTTGGGCGAGGTCGGTCTTGGAGGTTAAGCTGTTTTCAACGCCGATCTCATTTCCTTTCAACTTGGTGTTGGGATCATAAGCATCGTATTTCAGGACGGCAGAGAAAGGAGTGGTCCCGATGTCGTGTACCAAATAGAAAAAATAGCCGATGAAAGGACGTTTGAACAGGGAGTTTTCCGGTTCGTTGGCCGGACGTGTCCCTGTGTTGGGGCTTTTACTGCTGCTGGCGATACCCGGTTGTGTTCCTAACAGTCCTTCACCGCGCAGAGTGGTCGTTCCCCAGCTGTTTTTGAATGAGAACTGTGCGTCCAAACCGATGTACTCACGTTTCATGTATGTACCGGTTTCTCCTTTGTCGATTGCGATGAATTTTTTACCCTGGAGTTCGTAGGCTGTGGTGGTCGGGTTGTAAACCCCGCCGTTATAGTAGGAGGCGCCTAATCCCCATTTTCCCCAGTTGCCGATTTTCTTTTCGGCTCCTAAGCGGCCGATGAAGTCTTTGCGACTGTCGGTTTCGCGATTGATGCTGTTACCGGCGAATAGTCCGGCGTCGAGACGGAGAAAGCCGATCGGGCTTGTCTCTTTGGCTCGGAGCGTCAGCATGGCACCTAAATCGCGTTCGTCCGGGAAGAAGTATTGGATGATGGTGGCACGTTCGGGAGATTCCAATCCGCTTGTCGAGTAGCCGATTTCGTGACCGAAAGGACGGTTGAAAACACCCGCCATCAGTTGGCTCCGTTTTGTCCAGGGATCTTTTATACCGATGTAAAGGTCGCGAAAACTGACGCCTTTGTCGTTGGCCTCGATCTGTACGGCGCCGGTTCCGATACCGTCGTTATATTCGAATTTCAACCGTCCGCGGCGGATACCGAAACGGTTGAAACCTTTGTCTTCATGTTCGTTCTTGTCGCCTACTTTCAAGGTGGCATCTTCCTGACCATATTGGAATTGTCCCTGGATATAAGCGGATACTTTGAACTTGCTGAGTTTCTGGACGATTTTATCCAGAGTCGTCGTTTCCTGCGAAAGTGAATCGACACGAGCATTCAGCTTCTCTATTTCCTGAGCTTCCTGTGCCTTCATCGCAAATGGAAGCAGCGCCAACAGGCCAAGCGCAATAATCTTTCCTGATTTCATTCCTAACTTTTTGGACTCTATGATTTTGTTTGCAAAGGAACGAGAATGCTGTTTCGCATTTACGACATATATGTTACATTTGTGTTACAAGTTGCCGACGACATGGCGGGTATTTTCCGCACGCTTTTCAAGCTCTTTGATTGTTAGTGTGATGACTTTACCAATCGGCTTGTTGTCCCGATAAGTGACAATACGCAACCAAGTCGCATTCTTGGGTATCCGGAGTGGAGTTTCATACTTCGGAGTGAAGTTGTCGGGATCCGTATTGTCGAATGTATAGTGGATGTCGAGGTTGCCCGGTTCGCTATCCAGTTTGATCTCTAAGGCTCCGTCTTCAGTATAGTAGGGAGTGACGATTGCATTGTACATGCTGCGTGCATAGTTGATTTGTGCCTGGTCTGCACGAACGAAATGTTGTTCGACACGTGGCCAGAACCGATCCCAATCTGTCTTGGATGGTCCGGTCCAAAGGACTTCGGCAAGCGCCCATCCGCGTGGCCAGGTCATATATTCAGCATGTCGGAAAGTGGGGACGGATTCAGCCCAGAGATTGCCTTGTCCTCCTAATATCATCTCGGCTGGCACACTGTCGGGAACTGGGTTGAAGCTGTAGGAATCTTTCAGGCGGCACATGGAGTAGGTATCCGGTTCGACAGACGGCTCTCCTTGCCAGAGGTCGATGTAACAATGTTCGGTCGGTGTCATAATCACATGATGACCGGCTTTTGCCGATTTGATTCCACCTTCCATCCCGCGCCAGCTCATAACGGTAGCATCGGGAGCCAGGCCGCCGTCGATAATCTCGTCCCAGCCGATCAGCTTTTTCCCTTTCTCTTTCAGAATGCTTTCCATACGATGGATAAAGTAACTCTGCAATTCGTTTTCGTTCTTCAGGTTTTCCGCTTTCATGCGAGCTTGGCAACGCGGGCATTTGTGCCAAAAACCTTTGAAACATTCGTCGCCCCCGATATGGACGTATTCATCCGGAAACAGGGCGGCTACTTCTGTCAAGACCTTGTCCATAAACTCGAAAGTTGCATCTTTGCCGACACAGAGCGTGTTTTCGTCTTCGCCGTAAAACTTGTTGCCGACCCCGACAGCCGACGGTGCTTTCATACACGCCAGATCAGGATAGGCGACAAGTGCAGCCAGGCTATGTCCCGGTACGTCTATTTCGGGGATGACGCGCACGTAGCGTTCTGCAGCGTATGCCAGCACTTCCTTCACGTCTTCCTGTGTGTAGAAACCTCCGTAGGTCGTTTCTTCTCCTGGTTGTTGTGGTTCGCGTTGCCACCATTGTCCGACACGTGGAGCACGCCAGGCGCCAACTTCCGTCAGGCGTGGCAGGGATTTTATCTCCAGACGCCATCCTTGATCGTCGGTCAGGTGCCAGTGGAATACATTCATTTTGTATTCTGCCAGCTCATCGATGTATTTCTTCACTTCCTCTTTGGTGAACCAGTGACGGCTGACGTCAAGCATAAGTCCGCGCCAGGCAAACTGAGGTTTGTCGGTGATGTCGGCGCAGGGAATCGTCCAGTCGATACCTTTTTGTTCCCGGCTGCTTTTTATTTCGGGGGGAAGCATCTGCAATAAAGTTTGTACCCCGTAGAAAATCCCGGCCGGCTGATGGGCGGTGATGATGATATCGCCATGTTTTACCTGCAAGCGATATCCTTCTGCGCCGAGAGCGGTATCGTCAGTCAACTTAAATTCAATATTGCCGTGCTTCTCAACCGGAATCTCAAAGCCTGTTGCGGAAGTAACCTTATTGTTGAAATACCGAGCTATCCCCATTAACTGAGGATTGGAGGTGTCGAGTGTGATAGCTGCCCGGCGAGTCAGTTTGAAGTGATCCACCCCTACCTTCATTTCTTGGGGCTGTGGGATCAATGTCAGTGCATTATTCGGAATGTCTTTGTGGGAACAAGAGCTAAATCCCAGTATAAGACCTGCTGTAAGGAGGATAAATAGCAACTTTTTCATGAATCAGTGTACTTGTTTATTGTTTAGGCCGCGAAGATAGAGATTCTATTTCACAAAGCCAATCCTTGGCCGTAGTTTATCGTTGAAGGCTTTTTTACTTTGCAGTTCGGCAATCGCTTGGTTGATGAGTTCCAGTTGCATACGCGTGTCTTCGTTGATGTCGTTGTAGTCGGTAAAGGCTTCTTCGATGTATTCTTTCAGTTCTTTTATTTCTTGCTGGATTTCTGTTATTTTGTCTGTCGGCGGGGTAGATACAAGTTTCCGGATGGCGACAAAAGCGCGGGTGATTAGAATGCTGGTTTGTATGGCAATCTCGCTTCTTAATACGCTTGCGAGCATGATGACGCCATGTTCCGTAAAAGCGAACGGTAGAGCAGATTTGGGGCGTTTGGCTTTTAATGTCATCACATTTTGTGATGACATGATGTCTAACTCTGTATTTGTCAATTGAAACATAAAGTCTTCAGGAAATCGTGCAATATTGCGCTTTACGGCTTGGTTCAATACACGGGTTTCGACCTGATATATTTCTGCCAGATCGAAGTCTAACATGACTTTCGTACCTCTGATCTCATAAATCTTGTTCTGGATAACTTGTAATTCTTCCATTTCTCGTAAATTTCAGTAAAGGTTTATATTCTTTTGCGAAGATAGGGATTAATCCGGGAGAAATGTATAGGAAAGGAACTTAATTGTCGTCCCAGCCTGAAAATAAAAAGGGACAGGTATTCGAACTCCATTCGATGCCTGTCCCTTTTCTAATGAATGCCTGTCGGATGATGATCCGATAAGCGCTTATTTCTTATGCTCTTCTATCCACTTCCGTGCGTTCACGAAACCTTCGATCCAAGGAGTGACTTCGTCGCTGCCTCGCCGATCTTCAGGATAGTAACCGCATTGCCATGGGAACATCGCACGTTCCAAGTGAGGCATCATAGCCAGATGGCGTCCGTCGTGCGAGCAGACACCGGCAACCGACCAAGGCGAACCGTTCGGGTTGGCAGGATAGCCTTCGTAGTTGTATTTAAGTGCGATATGGTATTCTTTTTCTTCATACGGGAAAGAGAATTTGCCCTCGCCGTGAGCCACCCAGATTCCTAATTTGGAACCGCTTAACGAGCTGAACATGACAGAATGGTTTTTCGGGATCTCAACCGAGATGAAGTTCGATTCGAACTTGTGCGAATCGTTGTGCAACATCTTGTGTTTCTTTTCATGTTCCGGATAAACAACCCCTAACTCGGCCATCAGTTGACAACCGTTGCAGATGCCTAAACTCAAGGTGTCAGGACGTGCATAGAAGTTGTCCAGCGCTTTCTTGGCTTTCTCGTTATATAAGAAACCGCCGGCCCATCCTTTGGCAGAGCCCAAAACGTCGGAATTGGAGAAACCACCGCAGAATACGATCATGTTTACGTCTTCCAATGTTTCGCGTCCGGATGCCAAATCGGTCATGTGAACATCTTTTACATCGAAACCAGCCAGATACAAAGCGTACGATGTCTCACGTTCGCACTGGCAACCCTTTTCTCGGATTACAGCGGCACGAATTCCGCTCTTTCCTTTTCGATCGGCAGTCAGGCCGTAAGAAGACAACTTTCCGGTGAAACTCTTCGGATACTTGAATTCCAACGGTTGCATTTTGTAGTTCTCGAAGCGGTTGCCTGCGCATACGTTACCGCTCTGCTTGATATCCAGTTTATAAGAAGACTCGTACCATACGTCGCGCATATAGTCGATGCCGAAATGGTACTGGACGCCTTCTTTGGAAACCAGAATGTGGCGTTCGGAAGTGGGCTTGGCAATAATGGCAAAACCTACACCTGCCTCTTCCATCAACTTTTCGAATGCTTTCTTGTCTTTCACCTGGACCAGGATACCCGGATTTTCGGCGAACAGAATCTTGACAATGTCCTGTTCCGACAATTTGTCGAGGTTCACTTCCAGACCGCCTTCCACATTGGCAAAACACATTTCGAGCAATGCTGTGATCATACCACCGGCTGAAATATCGTGTCCGGCGAGAACCAGACCTTTTTCGATGGCATCCTGTACAGCGTTGAATGCGTCGGCAAAATATTCGCTGTCTTTTACCGTTGGGACTTCATTGCCCAATTTGTTCAGAACCTGTGCAAGAGCGGAACCGCCCAACTTCATTGTGTCGAACGAGAAGTCGATATAATATATGTAAGAATTCTTTTCATGAGCCAATACCGGAGAAACGATCTTGCGGATGTCGCTGACTTCCGCACCGGCGGAAATAATCACCGTACCCGGAGCAATCACTTTGTCGTCGCCATATTTCTGCGTCATGGACAGAGAGTCTTTACCGGTCGGAATATTGATACCCAGTGCACAAGCGAAATCAGAAGCTGCCTGGACCGCTTTGTACAGACGGGCATCCTCGCCTTCGTTACGGCATGGCCACATCCAGTTGGCACTCAAAGATACGCCTGACAGCTTATCGGACAGCGGAGCGAAAACGATGTTTGTCAATGATTCGGCAATCGCCATGACAGAACCGGCCGCCGGGTCGATCATCGCCACCTGTGGGGCATGGCCGATGGAGGTAGCGATACCAGCTTTTCCACGATAGTCCAAAGCGACTGCACCCAAGTCGCTCAACGGTAACTGCAATTCGCCTTGGCATTGCTGGCGTGCAACTTTGCCTGTCACTGAACGGTCCACTTTGTTGGTCAACCAGTCTTTACATGCAACAGCTTCCAACTGAAGCACGTTTTCGAGGTAATGATGCAGTTCGGATTCTTTATAAACGACCGGAGCGTATGCTTCTTCAACCGTATGGTCCTTCATGATCGTTCTTGGCGGTTTACCGAACATATATTCTAACTTGATGTCGATCGGTTTCACACCGTCAGCCTGTTCGAAGACAAACTTCATATCGTTGGTCGTTTCACCTACCACGTACATCGGCGAACGTTCGCGGTCGGCAATGCGCCGTACGCGGGCTACATCTTCTTCTTTCATCAGCAAGCCCATACGTTCCTGGCTTTCGTTCCCCACGATTTCCTTGGCAGACAGTGTCGGGTCGCCTACTGGCAGTTGGCTCATGTCGATATGTCCGCCGGTTGCTTCCACCAATTCGGAGAGGCAGTTCAAGTGTCCGCCTGCACCGTGGTCGTGGATGGAGATCACCGGGTTGTTGTCCGATTCGGCAATCGCACGGATCACGTTGGAAACACGTTTCTGCATTTCCGGGTTGGCACGCTGTACGGCATTCAACTCGATACCGCTGGTATATTGGCCTGTGTTTACGGAAGAGACGGCACCGCCACCCATACCGATACGGTAGTTGTCACCCCCTAACAGGACTACTTTTTCGCCCGGTGCGGGATCGCCCTTCAATGCATCACGCATATTGGCATAACCGACACCTCCGGCCAGCATGATCACTTTGTCATAAGCGTATTTCTTCTTGTTCTCTTCGTGTTCGAAGGTCAGGACCGAACCACAGATCAGCGGCTGTCCGAACTTGTTGCCGAAATCGGATGCACCGTTGGAGGCCTTGATCAGGATTTGTTCCGGAGTCTGGTACAGCCAAGGGCGCGGGTCGAGAATCTTTTCCCATTCGCGTGCCCCTTCCGTACGCGGATAAGATGTCATATAGACGGCTGTTCCGGCAATCGGCAGAGACGATTTTCCACCACCCAGACGGTCACGGATTTCGCCGCCCGATCCGGTAGCTGCACCGTTGAACGGTTCGACTGTTGTCGGGAAGTTGTGGGTTTCTGCTTTCAGCGAGATAACCGATTTGATTTCCTTTACTTCGTAGAAGTCAGGTTTGTCGCCGCTTGCCGGAGCAAATTGTTCGATCACCGGGCCTTCGTTGAAAGCTACATTATCTTTATAGGCGGAGACCAATTTGTTCGGGTTTTCCGCCGATGTTTTCTTAATCAGGTTAAAGAGAGAACTTTCTTTCTCTTCTCCGTCGATAATAAATGTTCCGCCGAAGATTTTGTGACGGCAGTGTTCCGAGTTCACCTGTGCAAAACCGTACACTTCGCTGTCTGTCAGCCGGCGTTCCAGCTTTTGGCTTACTTCGTTGAGGTAAGCTACTTCTTCATCGCTCAATGCCAGTCCTTCCTGTTTATTGTAGGCTTCGATATCCTCGATGTAAACAATTGGGTCCGGTTGTTTGCTGATCGTGAAGATGTCCTGGTTCAGACCGTTATAGATACGCTGCAACATCGGGTCATGTTCTGCTTCGCCGGAAGAAACGGGGAAGTATTCCTCGATGCGTGAGATACCGGTGAGTCCCATGTTTTGGGTGATTTCCACGGCATTCGTACTCCACGGGGTGATCATTTCCCGGCGTGGACCAACATACCAGCCTTCCAATGTTTCAGCCTGGAGAGGTTTTGCCTCGCTAAAAGCCCAAACTAATTTTTCTACATCTTCAGGTGAGAAAGCGTGTGCAGCCTCCACAGCTAACACCGTCTTTGTTGGAGATTGAAAGAATAGAATCATATCGTCGATTTATTAATGGTATTCCGTTCATACGGGGGATAATAAAGGATCCCCTCGTTTCAAAGTGCAAAGATAGTGCTTACTAACCGAATTTCCCCTAAATCTGTTGAAGAAAATAAATTTGTCCCGGCAAGGGTCTTTGTTAGTAACAAAAACGAAGCCCCGAAGATGGCATTCATCTTCGGGGCCTGTTTTTTGTCTGCCGTCCGGTCTTCACAGAGGGAAAAGCAGTAGAACTTTTAATTTCATTACTTTAGTATTATTAATATTAAATCCAACCCGCTTGTTCGCCTGTCACAGGGTAATTGAAACCGTAGATCGAGAAAACCTCTTTCATACGGTTTCACGCAGGTTGTCTAGAATTATTTGATTATAAAATGTCATTGTGTCTGTAGGGGCGGGGTTCTACTCCGCCCTTACGATAGACAACAGTATTGTTTTTTTAGTATCAATCGTTATTTAACGATAGCTTTTACAGCAGCTTCTCCTTCAACTGCTACAACTACTACACCTGCCGGAGCAGCGATGGTTGCGTTGTCAGAAGAAACAACCGTGTTAGCTACTACCTGACCTAAGATATTGCTTACAACAACTTTCTTACCGGCTGCACCTGCGATTGTTACGTTACCGTTACCGGCAAGAACTTTCACTTCAGATACGGCTACGTCTTCGTTGGCTGTCGGAGTTGCTTGAGATTCGATCAGGAAGCGAGCGGCCTTCTTCTTGTCTGCATCCAGTGTCAGCATGTTGTTGATGACACGTACATACTGATACTTGTCAGTCAGACGAATTACGTATTCATCGCTACCTTCTTCGTCCTTGATGATCTGATATTGGAAGTTCCCCAAACCGCCTTTAACTTTTTTGCCGGCATTAGCCTTTGCTGCAACCAATGCTTCTTTACCGTCAACGACAGTCTTCAACGTGTCAGAAGAAACCAATTCAGCTGCTTTGAAGATCAGTTTGGCCTGACCATCTTCCAATTCATATTTATCCTTGCCAACCAATGAGCTATTCAATGAGTCAGTTGCATTGTACAGGAAGTTGCCACCTTTTGCAATGTAGAAAGAAGGAACGGCTTCGTCGGATCTGACAGTGTCAACCCACAAAGTCATAGCTTCAGCATCGGCGGAGTTCATTGCCAAGATACCATCCTTGTCAGCATTCATGGAAAGGAATCCACCACGAACAGCTTCTACAGAGATATGCTGAGGCTTAGCTTCCAAACTGATAGCTTCCGGTTCTGCAACCATGAATGTTTTTGCCAAGTTGAATGTTGTTGCTAAGTCATAATAAGAACCAACTGCCCAAGCAGCTTCTTTTTCTTTCTTGGCTTCTGCAAATTTCAAATAATTAGCATTTTGATCTTCTATATCCTTCGTATAGATCAAAGAGATTGATCCATCAAGGTTTTTCTTGACCGCGAATTTGTTATTACCTGTAGAAGACAAGTTGTCAACCAGACTTGTACCATCAACATAATAGCTTTTTGCTTCTTCTGGAGCAAATAACTTAATGTTATACAAATTGTAAGCAACTGTATCGTTCTTCAAAGACGTGTATTTCTTACCATCTTTATTGATTACATATGGATGTGTGATATACTGGGTATCATCTTTTTTACTGCTATTCAAGACCTTGATCAACTCAAATTGATCAGCTGCATCTTCAGATACTTGCATAACTTTGCCTCCTCCAAATTCAATAACAATCTCATCATCAGAATTTTCTGTTCTTGGAGCTACGACATAGAACTTAGCGTCCGCTTCGCTTGTTCTTGCCAGTTCGAAGCGTACCAAACCTTTAATTGCATCAACTGTATCAAATGTAGCGAACTTGTTTTCAACAGTTACAGGAACCAGCTGGATCTGTTTTGCACTGAAATATTCACCAGCTTCGAATACAATCATGTTGTTATCTTCGTTTACATTTGCCTGATTATAAGTGTCACCGTCTACATAGATTGTATAAATCTTGTTTTCTGCGTCTTCTGTATACAAAGAAGCAACCAGTTTTTTACCTGTCTGTCGGTTCGTAAATGTTGTCGTATAGTCAATTGTGTCGATATCTGAAATCACGAACTGGTACAGAGGATCACCTGCTACGTTTTCTTCTGTCGTAGAGAAGAATTCATGATTCTTACCAACTGTCAAATACTGGCCGTATTCACTGCTTTCTTCTTTATTTTCACCGCTTACAAACTGGATCGTATAGATAGATGGCATGTCTTCCGTACTCAACAGTGATTTCGGGTTCAAGATGGTACTCTTGTCAGTAGAGAAAGTCTGACCAGCCGAGTATGTAACCAAGTGAGATTTACCTTCACTTTTAACAACCCCCATATATACATTCTGTTTGGCAACCAATTCGTTCTTCGTATTCTTTATACGGATTTCCGGCAAACGAAGTTTGTAAGCCTCGTCATCAGTCAAGAAGTCCGGGATGAAGATGTTGAAACAAGCGTTACCAACATACGTTTGACCGGTAATATCAGCTTGGTCTTTTGTTATGTCTTCCACGTAGTTCATGTCCTCTGCTGCAACGATAGCAAATTCGAAGCCGTAACCACTATTCTGGTCTACATCGTGGATACTCTTGTTACCTGTCGGTTTAACAGCGATAAAAGAGCAAGCTAAAAATTCCTCTGCAGTAGAGATTTCTTCTTTACCAACCAAACTTTCCGGATAGGAAGTCACCAAATAAGTGCCAGCAGGAACTGTGTGGACAGTACCATCACTTAAGCGAATCTCAATTGTATTGGCTATTACATCGAACGCTTTTACCTTTTGTTCATACAACACATTGCTTTCAACTTTATCAAAGTCTTTGTAGTTCAAAACAAAACCTTCACCACCGATCGTTTTGTTCATTTTTTCAATGTCTGCCGATACTTCGTCATAAACGCAGAAAAGAAGGGATTGGGTATTAGAACCACTCAAAACAACATCGGCAGTATTGTTTCCTTGTAATTGATGGCTTGTAGTATTCGGATTATACAGGTAAAAACGGCTGCCGTTACCCACTTCAGTAGTTGCGCTTGACAGTTCAGTCATGAAGTAGCTATATCCCTTAGCCGCATCATTCAGTATTTCATCGCTTGCTGAAAGCAACAAATTGTGGCTAACATCGAAAGAAAGATAGCTCTCAACTTCTGCGTTATACAATGAATAATAGTAGGCTGTTGAAGGGACGGTCTGTTTATCCATACCTAACTTCCACAACAGGTTCGCTTCTTTTTCCGGAGCACCACCTACTGAATAACTTCCCGCGCCCGGCTTACCAAATACGATGTCAACATAGTAAGCTTTATAATCCAAAGCTGAACCATTCTTCACAACAGATAGAATCTGGTCCTTGTCATCGATTTTTTGGTTATTATCATTGTCCAAAACAATAAAATAGCTACTTCCCGGCTTTACTTCATCCACCTTCTTCAACTTGTTGCTGAGATGGAACGGAGTAGCAGCAGAAGCGAATGCACTTGTCAGCAGGAACCCTGCCATCAGAGTAGAAAACTTCTTGTTCATAATCTAAAATGTTTAATTAATAATAATATGTATATTGAATATCGTTCTTACTTCCTGTTTAACAGGTTTTTACCAAATTCCTGTATTTTGACGAGAGAAAACGTACGTTTTTTTTAGTCATTTTTTCGGGGCTTTTGGGAGGGTTTGTATTGGAAAAAAGGTTTTTCGTACAGGTTAAGCTATCTAATTGATAAGAAAGAATATAGAAAAGGAAAAATAATTGGGAGAAAGGATTGCAGGTTTAAAAAGTAGTTGTATTTTTGTGATTCAAAAAACTATCGTAAATGTAAGACAATCAATTTTATACAGTGAAATCTCCCGATACCCGCATCGAGATGTAAAAACGGTCGAAATGGCCTGTCGCACGGTTCTCGTTCCGAAAGTCTTCCCTCTTTAGTTAAAGATATACAAAAAAGAAGTCGGCTGTTCTGCCGATAATAGCGTCAGGACTTGCAAAACCTTACATTATTATGTATCTTTACCTATATAATAGCCATCCGATAGACACATGATCTCGTAAAACCTGTAGCCCCTCCTGGAGCGCACTGCGACTTATGCAGTGTTACCCATAGAGGGAATAATTGTTTCCTGCCTATGGAACGACCGTTTCCTGCCGGGGGAACGGCTGTGCCATGCTGAGGAAATTGTAGTGCCAAGCAGATGTAATTTTTGTAGCACTGCTGTTTCTTGCAATAAACTCTTGCGTGTGTAGCAGCATGGGCCGATACGGAAGGTTCGGACAGAAGTGTCGATGGAAGGAATCGTTATTGGGACTTGCTGCGTTGGGGTATTGCATATGAAACATTAAATGGCGATATTTACGTCATTCTATACATAATCTTGTTATCATGAAATCAACAATCGTATTAGGAATAGGGGCTACCTTACTGGCCTCCTGTTCCGGAAACAAACAAAAAACGGAAGAGAAAGTAACACAGCAGCAGAAGCCGAACGTTATTTTCCTGATAGCCGATGATATCGGTTATGGTGACCTTAGTTGTAACGGATCGAAAACGATCCATACGCCGAATGTGGATAAACTGGCGGCACAAGGTCTTCGCTTTACGGATGCACATTCGGTGGCTGCGACCAGTACGCCTTCACGTTATTCTTTGTTTACCGGACATTATGCCTGGCGGCGGAATGATACGGGGATTGCGGCGGGAAATGCCGGAATGGTCATTCGGCCGGAGCAACCGACAGTTGCAGATATGTTTCGTGAGTGCGGCTATACGACCGGTGCTATAGGCAAATGGCATTTGGGATTGTCTGACAGGACGGGAGGACAGGATTGGAATGGCTTTATCACGCCGGGACCATCCGATCTGGGATTCGATTATTCTTATATCATGGCTGCGACAGGTGACCGTGTGCCTTGTGTATGGGTTGAGAATCAGCGTATCGTAAATTTGGACCCGAACGATCCGATTGAAGTGAGTTATGAAAAACCGTTCCCTGGCGAACCGTTGGGTAAAGATCATCCGGAATTGCTTACAAAGTTGAAACCAAGCCCAAATCATGGACATAACCAGGCGATCGTAAACGGAATTTCCCGTATCGGTTACATGAAAGGTGGCAAGCAAGCATTGTGGGAAGATGAAAATATTGCAGATAGCATAACCGTAAAGGCTGTCCGGTTTATTGAAGAGAATAAAGAGACACCCTTCTTCCTGTATGTCGGAACAAATGATGCGCATGTGCCCCGTTGGCCGCATCCTCGTTTTGTCGGCAAAAGCGGCATGGGACCTCGTGGTGATGCTTTGCTGCAATTCGACTGGACGGTAGGCGAAATCATGGCGGCTCTCGAAAAAGCGGGGATTGCCGAAAATACGTTGATCGTCCTGAGTAGCGACAATGGCCCGGTAGTGGATGACGGTTATGCAGATCAGGCTGTGGAACTATTGGGTGACCATAAACCTTGGGGTGCCTTCCGTGGGGGAAAATACAGTAGTTTCGAGGCTGGTACACGTGTGCCTTTTATTGTTAGTTGGCCGGCAGAAGTGAAACCCGGTGTTTCGGATGCTTTGGTTTCGCAAGTGGACTTGTATGCTTCTATGGCCGGTTTGATGGGAAAGACATTGGAGAATGGTGCCGGGCCTGACAGCCGGAATCAATTGGAAGCTTTTTTAGGCAAAGACAATAAAGGTCGCGATTATATAATCGAACAGGCCGGTTCGTTGTCCGTTTCCGACGGTGAATGGAAGTATATAGCTCCAAGTAAAGGGGCTGCCTATAATAAATTAACGAATACGGAACTGGGGAATAATAAGGAAGCACAGCTTTACAACTTGAAACAGGATATTGGCGAAAAGAAGAATTTGGCTGCCGAACATCCTGAAATCGTTGCAAAGCTGAAAGCTATTTTAGAGAAAGAAAAGGCTAAATAGTCTTTTAGCACAAAGTGTGAAAACGCCTGTAGGTAATCTAAAAAACATTCCTGCAGGCGTTTTTTCTTTTTTTATCAGGAATACAGCTTATCTTTGCAGAGGATTAGGCAGAAAATAAAAGGATAATGCTGGGATTGATAAGTAAAGGAATTGTTATCGGTGTACTGGTTTCCGCCCCGATGGGTCCGATCGGTATGCTGTGCATACAACGAACGCTGAACAAAGGACGCTGGCACGGGTTTGTCACCGGATTAGGGGCTGCTCTGTCAGACGTGATCTACGCTGCACTGACCTGCTTGGGGATGGGGGTCGTGGTGAATTTTGTGGAGGCGAATCAGGCTCCCTTGCAATTGATCGGCAGTATCGTATTGGGTATTTTCGGCTATTATATTTTCCAATCCAATCCTGTCCGGAACCTTAAAAAACAACGGGAGAAAAAGTTATCCTTCACTCAGGATTTTATTACAGCTTTTCTTCTTACCTTTAGCAACGTATTAATCGTATTACTATATATCGGTTTGTTTGCCCGCTTTGGTTTTGTCTTGCCGGAACATTCTGTTTGGATGCTGTTGGGAGGCATTGCTTTTATTGGGGTGGGCGCTGTTCTTTGGTGGTTCGGAATCACTTATATAGTTGCTAAGTTGAAGAAATGGTTTAACGTGCGAGGTATATGGTTATTGAATAGGATTGTGGGATCGGTCATTATTGTCTTGGCTATAATCGGAGCTTTATCCGTATTGCTGACTTCTTATTTACATTTGCCATTACTCCAAATCTATAATTGATAATGAAGAAACTGAAAGTCCCTTATTTGGAAACGCTGGACGTACTGGACCTGTCGTCCGTAGGCTTTTTGATGGAAAAGGCCCAGCGAGAGTCAATCGATGTGGTTAACTGGGAAGAATATCCCTACAAACCTATTGTGGCCTTCGACATTGCGAGATCGAAGGTGAACCTGTATATCCGCTATTTTGTCAAAGGAAACTCTTTGAAAGCGCTCTACGAAGCAGATGGATCGCCGGTTTATACGGATAGTTGCGTGGAGTTTTTTATGAAGCGGGTGGATGATCCTAATTACTACAATTTCGAGTTTAACTGTATCGGCACGTGCGATGCTTCTTACCGGGAATCGCGTGATTCGAAAAAATCGCTGACAGCGGAAGAATATGCATCCATTCGTCGCTTTTCGAGTCTGCCGCATACTGCTTTCCCTGAGAAATTAGGGGTATATAGTTGGGAGTTGGTGGTTGCCATTCCTTTCCGGTTGATGGGCCTCGATCCTGACAACCTGCCGGAAAAGATAATGGGCAACTTCTATAAATGTGCGGACGATACGGAATTTCCGCATTTCGTCAGCTGGAGTCCGATTGGTCTTCCCACCCCGAACTTCCATTGCCCGGAGTTCTTTGGGGAAATCTATTTATAGTTGAGAGTTGAGAGTTGAAAGTTGAAAGTTAAAGGGGAATATAAACTCTTAACTTTCAACTTTCAACTTTCAACTCTCAACTCTTCAGCTCTTCAGTTCCTTGATTTTTACTTCCGAAATACTTGCATTGCCGGAGGTTATTACGATACGGATATCACTGGCGGTCGTGCCTTTGAACCGGTAATTCTTCAGTTCGTTCGTAGCCTCTACTGTCCCTTCATATACGGTCAGGAACTGGCCTCCGCCACCGGAGAGCTGGATTTCAAATTTGGCATCTTTGCTTTTTTCTTTCCATGCAATTGCGATGCTGTTAGGCGAAGCGTTGTTTTCAAGTGCGAATGTGATATATTCGCCTTTGTTCGCTTTCCAGGCCGTAGACAGATTGCCGTCCAATACCAACGGGGCAGATTCTTGGGAAGAGCTGGCAATAACCGATTTCTGCTGCCGGGAGGTTGCTGATGTGACTGCCTGCTCTTTACCATATTCCACTACCGTAAAACGGTCGTTCAGACGGATGTCTTCGGAGGAGGCGCCGACCATAACCTTGAAGTCTCCCGGTTCTACCACCCAATGATTGTCACTGTTCAACAGTTGCAGGTCACGCGGTTCGATCGTGAAAGTAAGCTCTTTCGTCTCTCCCGGATTCAGATGGATACGGTCGAAGCCGACGAGATTCTTCTCGTAGGTCGTAACACTGCTGAGGATATCGCGTACATATAATTGTACTACTTCATCTCCGGCACGTTTACCTGTATTCGTCACCTTGCAACGGACGGTGACCGGTTGAACCTGTGTCACGATAGCTGGCTGGATCGAAATGTCTGAGTATTCGAAAGTCGTATAACTCAATCCGTAGCCGAATGGATACAACGGGCCGTTTACGCGGGACATATTGCCGTCCAGCCCTTTGTTACGTCCGCCGTCGACCTGTGCATTCGGTTTGGTCGGGAAGTTGAACGGGATCTGTCCGACTGTCTTCGGGAAGGTAACGGTCAGCTTTCCGCCCGGATTATAGTCGCCGAACAGAGCGTCTGCAATGGCCGTACCACCTTGTGATCCCGGATACCAGGCTTCGAGGATGGCCGGAACATATTTGTCCGCCCAGTTGATAGAGATCGGACGTCCGTTGATCAGCACCAATACGACTGGTTTTCCAGTGGCTACGACGGCTTGTAGCAAGTCGAGCTGGCGGCCCGGCAGTTCGAGGCTGGAGCGTGATTTGTTTTCTCCACAGGTACGGTTGCTGCCGCCGAGTACGACAACGGCTACATCGCTTTTCTTTGCGTTTTCGACCGCTTTGTCGATCTCGCTTTGTTCTTCGCTGGTCAGCGGGTAACGGATCAGTTCCGATTCCGGCCAATTGGCATCTACCAGGTCGCAACCTTTGGTGAAGAGCACTTCCGTACCCGGTTTCACCTTGTTTTGAATACCTTCCAACACAGTTGTCACCTCTACGGCAAGCGGACCGTAATGTGTCAAAGCGTATGCTTCTTCATCTGCATTCGGACCGCATACGGCGATTTTGGAAATTTTGTTTACGTCTAAAGGAAGAACGGCATCCTGGTTCTTCAACAGAACGAGCGATTCTTTTGAAGCCTGCAAAGCAACCTGCTGGTTCTCGGCGCTGTTTACTTCTTTGTCTGCCTGTTTCAGATCGATCTGATACGGCTGGTCGAATAACCCGACGAGAAATTTGACACGCAGGATGTCACGCACGCGGTCGTCGATCGTAGACATCGGCAGGGCTCCTTCTGCGATCAGTTCGCGAAGTGGCAGGACGTATGAATCCGGCGAACGGAACGTACAACGTATGTTCAGTCCCGCCAATACGCTTTGCAGCACGGATTCTTTCATGTCGGCGGCAGTCCCGTGCTTAGAGAAAAGATATTCGACGGCGTCGCTGTCCGATACCACGTACCCGCGGAAACCGAATTCGCCGCGCAGGCGTGTCGTCAACCAATAATAGCTGCTTTGGATCGGGAATCCGTCGTAATCATTGTACGAACTCATGACTCCGAGGATGCCGGCCTCTTTGATGACCCGTTTCCAAGGATATACATGGAGCATCTCGACTTCGCGCGGTGACATTTGCGGATCTACGCGTGCCATTCCTTCACGTCCGCCTTTGTTGTTGCTGTAGGCTATATAATGTTTGGATGTGGCCGCGACCTGATAATCGGTCTGCATGCCTTTTGCCATTTCCACACCTAATTCGGCTACCAGGTAAGGGCTTTCGCCATATACCTCTTCATAACGTCCCCAACGCTGGTCACGCCCGACATCGAGGATCGGGGCATAAACGTTGGTATATCCTAATAAGCGTCCTTCACGTCCGGTGATGTAGCCGACTTTGTGGACAAGGTCGCGGTTCCAGGTGTGCCCTAACCCCAACTGTGTCGGGAAGTTGGTGGCGATGTAGCTTTCTACCCCGCGTATGCCTTCGTTCGTGAAATCGGTCGGGATGCCGAGACGTGTCTCTTCGATAAAGAACCGTTGTACTTCATTCAAGGCCCAAGCATGGCGGGAAGCCGGCCAAACATACGGGTTGTCGGAAGGAGGAAGTCCCCATTGCTGGAAACCGTTCAGATGTTCGTCGATAGCTCCCATGCCATCTTTCCAGAGTTGGTTTTTCCAGTCCGGTGTCGGCAGGTCGTCTTTCAGCACCCGCTTGTAGCCGTAGAGCGTAACCATCTGGCAGGTTTTTTCTTCGACGTTCATCTGCGAAAGAAGGTCCTCGACACGTGCGTCGATCGGGGCTGTAGGATCTTCATACACGTCCTTTTTCCCATTTTTGTTGAAATCTATCCAGCCATTTCGGTAGATGGACTTGTTTGTTAATTTGTAGGTATCCGGTATTCGGATTTCCTGTGGCGTTTTGTTTTGCGCCTGCGTGCAGAAGGTCCCTGATAGGACAAGGCACGACGTAAGGATGGCGAGTTTGTTTTTCTTCATGGATTATAATTTGATGTCGTTTAGTTCAACTAATTTGTTAACAATGGCGTATACGGTCAGACCACTGGCACTGTGTACCTGCAATTTCCGGGCGATGTTGCGCCGGTGCGTAACAACGGTGTGTGTGGAGAGGAACAGCCGGTCGGCTATTTCGCGATTTGTCATCCCTTTGACGACACAGACCACGATTTCTTTTTCTCGTGCGCTGAGCGTCTGCTGTTCTTCGTTTTCCACCTCCTCTTCCGGCGGCGTATGGAGGCGTTCCAGCTTGTGGCGAATCTCGTCCGGGCTGTCGTAGATACTGATCTGGTCGTCGTAAGGCCGCAGCAGGGCATGGTCGGCAACGGCATACAGCAGGGCTATGCACTTCATCTCCGTACAGCCGGTTTCCTCCCTGAGAAGTTGCATGGTGTAACAACCGGGGAGCGATGGGTTGATAATCAGCATGTCCGGTTTGTGCGAGCGAAGTGTCTCTTGCAAAAGCTCCGCAGTGGCAATTTCGATGATCTGGATGCGGAATCCGGGAAGCCGCTTCAATACCGCTTCGAGCCCGCTACGGATGATAGCGGACGGTTCGGCAATCGCTATGTTTAATAAAGTGCTCATAGGCATCACTGTATTGTTTTTTCGAGAGCTAAGATCGCCGGCACGAAAAGGTAGTCTTCTACATGGTTGTGGGATGACAGGTCTTGTTCGGTTGCAAAAATATCAAACAGGACGCTGTTTAGCAAGTTGCTTCCGGGGCCCGGATAATATTTGATCAGGATGTTTTTCAACTCAATGATCTTCATCTCGATCTGGTCGTGATGTTTCCGGAAGATCGTGATATTGTATTTCGGATCTTTCACGCCTTTTAGCAATCCCCGTACATAAGGGAATACTGTCTTTTCCTCATACGACATATGTTTGTTTACCTCCGTTGCGTAGTCGTCGAAAAATTTGGTAATGACGAACGCCACGTCTTTCGGGCAGTCTGCAATCGCATCTGTCAGTTTGCGGCGAATATGGGGTAGCCGGAAGTCCAGAAAATAGGCGTGTGCATTATGCAGATAAGTGATCAAAGCCTCAATCGACAGGCATTTGTCAATGTTTGTCATCGGTGCGGATACCTCTTCCGTCAGAAAGTTCACGACGGTGAGGAACGTGCAGGGATCGACACCATTTTGGCGGCATACCTCTCCGATGTTCTTTTCACCGAATCCGAGTGCAATACCGAAGCGGCTCATAACAAGTACCATCGGATAATTCTCGCAGATCAGATCACTCATTTTATCGGTTTCCCGATATTTACCATTCTTATACATAGGCTTTTCTCTCTTGTCTTGGTGTTTGAATAGCCAAAGATACATAAAAAATAGATTCCGCAGGCTGCGTTTAAGGAATTAGTGGATTCGGGAAACCAGATAGTTTCAACTAAAAAAAAGTTTGAAACTAAAGTTTCGCAGAATTGCTTGCTTTGAAACTAAAGTTTCCCCGGTTGAAACAAAAGTTTCCTCGGACGAAACTTTTGTTTCATTGAGAGAAACTGTTTGTGCCAAGTCTTGAAACCATTTGTGCCAAGTCGTGAAACTTAAAAAAATATCAGTCTTGTATAGGGGTTAAAAAGGGCTGTTTTTGGCAGTAATTCGCAAAAAAGGAGTTTTTTGCATTTGGGTGATTTTTGTAACAATCTGATTAATAGGAATGTGCTGATTTATATAATGTACGCGTAAATGAGGAATTTTAGGGGTGAAATAGGGCGTAAAATTAGATATAAGATGTTGAGCTTTAAAAGGATAGGATTTCATTTCAAAATGACTAATGAAAACGTACGTTTTTTTTCGTCATTTTTTTCAAGGTGCCGGAAAGTTCGTATTAAAAAGAGCGTTTTTCGTACTTGTTAAGCTATCTGATTGATAAGAAAGGATATAGAAAAGGAAATTTTCTTTGAGAAAAGGATTGCAGGTTCAAAAAGTAGTTGTATTTTTGTAGCTGAAAAATGACGAATTTAAACGTACGTTTTCGATTTCAAAAGACAATAGTTAACAAACGTACGATAGAACTGAACTTTTTATAAACATTAGTATTAATATTAAATTTAGAATTATGAACAAAAAGTTTTCTACTCTTTTGGCAGGACTTGCATTGTTAGGTGCGATGAATGCCAATGCAGGGGATCCTGTAACATCCTTGAAGAAGACAGGTAATGGTTTGTACCAATTGAAAGCTGATGATGGAGTGTTGGCTATGACTCCTAATGGTGCTTTGAGATTGGAAGCAACTACTACTTCTGCAAATTTAGCAAGCACATTGTGGTGTGTTGAAGTAATAGAAGAAGGTTATGGTAAAGCTCCTATCTTTGACTTTACAAATAAGGCTACTGGCCAGCGTCTGGATATCCAGTATGCAGGTACTTTGTTAGAAGGTTTGAGCGGAAGTACACCTACTTATACTGATACTGATTCTACCCGTGTAGGTGGTGAAGTTTCAGGTTGGGCTTATTTGAACCAGTACACATCTATTCCGGCAGCAGAACAAGCAGGTAAGACCTTGTATTCTTATTTCAAAGCTGACTCTGTAATCGGTTTGGTTGCTAATAAAACAAATATTCAGGTCACAAAATTGGCTGCTGCTGACGCTTATGCAGATGCTGCTACGGGAAATGATTTAACAAAATTTTCTCTTGTAGAGGCTGGCATGATCCGTTTGCAGGCTCCTGAAATCAATACGATTTTAGGTTTACAAGCTGCTGACAAGGGTGTTGCTTTAACATTCACTCCGGACGAACAGGGTGAAAAGGTCGCTGTTGCCAATCCGTTTAACGGAAAGAATGCTGGTAAGTTCCTGACTGAAGCAACTACTGACGCTGATGCTAATGATTATGTATTTGTATTAACTACTGATAGCTCTTATCTGCGTGTCGATACTGCTATCGTCAATGAAAGTGGCGAAAGATTCCGCGCTTTCAAGTGGTCTGATTTGAGCTATGCTAAACGTCAGGCAAGTACAGCTGCAACAAAGCCGACTTCTGCAGCCGATTCTATTAGCAAAGTAACAGGCCTTGCAGATCAGTATAAGTTTGCTTTCTCATACTATCCTTCAAAAGATAGCTTGGTAATCCAGGTTAAATCTGCAATGGATTATGATCCGAAAAGTGCTACTAATGGTTCTAATTGGGTTGCTGATGCAGCTACAGCAGTACTTCCTACAGCTGCTGGTGCGAAAGGTGAGAACAACTTTGTGACTGTTCAGGATTTGATCAAAGATAAAGTTCGTATCGTAACAATCTATGACAAGAAAGAAACAAATATTTCTTTAGGTTATAAAGGCTGCGATGCTGTTTACAACGGCCGTACCTCTATTGCTGACGGTCTGTATTTCATTATGAACCAGAAAGGCCAGTATTTGGCTTCTCCGATCCATAAGAATGGAACATCTTTGGAATGGGTTACTGTTAAGGCTGACGAACAGCTTCCTGCTCACATGCCGGCTTACCAGTGGGTTGTATTGAAAAAGAATACAGGTGATAAAGTAAAAGATTATTCTCCTGTAAACGTAACGAACCGTGAATATCCGACTCAGACAACTTTATCTCAGTTGATGCAGGCTGAAGGTGCAAAATATATGACTGCTTCTGATGCTCTTTATCAGAGTGAAGATTCCTTGATCTTTGTACAGGTTAAAGATGCTGAAGGTGTTAAAGGTAATGCTGCATTGATCGCTGAAGCTTATCAGGATACATTGTTAGGTTACAAGAATATTCCGGATGCCAAGTTCTTCTTGGATGAATATACATTCAAATATCTGCACCCGTATGCAACTGGTGAAAATAGCAAGTATCTGGCTAAGGGTGACGGTAAAGACTCTCTGTTGAATGTGTTGAATGGTAAGGATGCTTTCCGCTTGGTTGAAAAGAAATGGGCTACATTTGGTTATGCAGGTACTGCTGCTGAATTGAACAGAGCTGGTATCAAAAAACTTTATAGAGTTTCTTATTCTATTCAGTTGAAGGATGCATTTATGGGTGAAGCAGCTGAAGATAAATATGCAATGTCTAAATATTTCGGTGCTCCTGCTGACAGTTTCTTCTTCAAAGAAAACAATCATCATGAAGGTGAATGTTTCTATGCTATCGTAAAAGCAAATGATACAAATCTTGATGATGTAAAAGCTGGTGTAACAGATGATATCCTGGATGCAACAGTAAAAGTTCAGCCATTGGGTGAAACAAGAACCTCTGCATTTGCAATCAATCCGGACAACACTCCGTTGTATCGTCGTTTCAACAACGTAAATCTGGATGAAAGCGCAACTGACGGTCGTGATAGCTTGAGATTCTTCGAAAATGTTCGTAAAGAATATTTGATGGACGAAAATAACCGTGAGGGTGGCTTGATGGATGCAAATGTAGACTATGTTGGTATGTGGACTGCAGACAAGGCTACTGGTTTGGCATTCCAGATCGATACAGCTTGGGTTGGTCGTGGTCATGGTTATATCAAACCTCAGTACCTGATCTCTGTAAATCATAAAGATTTCGAAGGCGTGGAAGGTTCTCCTTGTACAGAAGGTGCTCCTCATATCAAACCTGACGGAACTCTGACTGACGATCCTATGGAATGTAAACATGCTCATCCGGCAATTCCGGGCTTCGAAAGAGCTAAATATCTGGTTAGCTTCCAGGATTCAGTTGTTCTTTACGGTCAGGATAAGCCTTATGCGGATATTGCAGGTGGTTACACTCGCGTAGGTTTCGTTGAAGGTATCCGTATTGCTGATACATTGTGGGTATTGCCGGCTGAATACAGAAGTGTGGCTAACGATAAGATCGATTTCAAGGAATTGGCAAAGGTAGATTCTACTATGCGTGCTGATTATGGTGTAGGTATTAAGAACCGTCTGGATGGTGACGATCACAAGAACTACACTTGGTCATTCCGCTATGTACATCCTGAAAATGCTGCTAACGTAACAGCCGAAGGTAAAGAAAATTCATTCTTGTTCGAATCTAACAATTATGATGGCGAAAAGATCGCTCCTGAAAATGCAGCATGGTTGAAGATCCAGAACGGATGTGTAGTTCTGACAAAAGATCCTTCTTTGTTCTCTAACGCTAAGACCGGTGGTGACGGTGCCCTGATCTTCAATGTTGAAAATAAAGAAAACGACGAGTTGGCAACAGACAACGAAGAAATTGCAACATCAGAAGTAACAGTAATCGCTCAACAGGGTGCTGTACGTGTTGCTAACGCAGCCGGTAAGAAAGTTGTTGTAACTAATATCTTAGGTCAGACAGTAGCTAACACGGTTATCACTTCAAGCGATGCTACAATTGCTGCTCCTCAGGGTGTAGTTGTAGTAGCTGTTGAAGGCGAAGAGGCTGTTAAGGCTATCGTTAAGTAATAACGACATATTCATCATAAGGTAGAGATATGATCATCGTATCTCTACTTAGATTGAAATAAAGATTTTATAAATCAAATAATGACCACGTGTCCGGTCTTTCCGACCGTTCAATTACCCCGCGAGGGCGAACAAGTGGTACATTAATACTAAAGTAAAAAATAAGAACGCTGCCTGTACTTCTGTGAGGAAGGAAAGCAGACAAAAAACAAGCCCCGGTGGAGTAATTCTGCCGGGGTTTCGTTGTTATTATGATAAAGGTTTAGCCCAAATGGTTAAAGTGCCTCAAACCGTTCATCCCCATTTGCAGTCACCGCCGTACATTCCATTTCGACCAACCAGCCGGTCCGGCAAACCGGAGCACGCACGATGATATTGGGAAGGGTGGGATGGTGCTCATCCATATATTGCTTGACTCGTGCATAATCAGCCGTATCGCGGATATAGATTACCGCCTGCATGATATCATTCAAAGTGGCATCCGCTTCTTTCAGCAGGGCTTCAATGTTTTCGATCATACGGGAAGCCTGTTTCATGACATCGCCGGCATGTACGATTTCTCCGTATCGGTCGATGCTGGCTGTGCCGGATATAAAAATATGGCGACGGTCGCCGTATGTGACAGCTGTGCCCCGTTCGAACGTAACACCATATTCATATGTGCGGTTCAAGTGTTCGGGAGCATATAGATAGCGGATTTGTTCGGGACGGATACCGGAAACAGCATATGTGTCCATTGTCACAAATACCATCGGGTCGAAATAGCGGCCCTCGATCCCTGTACTGGCGATGAAGTGAGTCTCTTCCGTCAGGTTCTGTGTCGCGAACACTTCTTTACGGGCTTTTACCACACCTGGATAATTTACGTCTACATTCTGTACGAAGATCCACGTGCGCAGGCAGTTTGCCGCCAATGTGCAATTGGCTTCCGTCAATCGCAGGATATAATCGCGGAAAATCAGGCGGGTCTGATATTCCGAATTGGCCGCCCTGTTGCACTGGTTGGCGCCTAAAAGCTGGCCGTATGCACCGTGATGCGCCTCAAACAATCCGCTTGGCAATACCTGTGTTTGCACACCTGTCTGCAACCAGGCCCACAGTGCAATCTTCGTACCGTTCATCGGAGCCTGTTGTACGATTGACAGTGCGCAGTAGGGGAAAAGCCGTTCCCGTTCCATCAGTTCATCCGTCTGGTTGGTGACGTCGCTCAGGAAATAACGCCGGAAAATGGCAGCCGGATTACCCGGCAACTCTTCGACTGAACGGGTGTAAACATCTTGTATATGCTGTAACTGGGTGTGGAAATCCTCCATGCAGTCCGTCTGTTGGAAGAAGATATGGTATTCCGTTATACCTTTGGAAGATTGGAATGAGGTGATTTGTACCTCTGTCGTGCCGTATGTTTTCCTTATCAGGTTCATGTCTGTGTGTTTTTGCGGTATGAATCGTAAAAATAAGGCTATTTGATGGAAAATTGAAAATTGAGAGTTGAAAATTACTTAATAAAGTAAGGAGGGCTACTGTTTGTCAACCGTTCAAGTCCTTCAACTCTATCAATTTGTTTACGATGGCATAGACGGTTAAGCCGCTGGCACTGTGTACCTGTAATTTTCGTGCGATATTCCGTCGGTGTGTGATGACGGTATGGGTGGAGAGATACAACCGGTCTGCAATCTCCCGGTTTGTCATGCCTTTCACCACGCAGACGACAATCTCTTTTTCCCGGCTGCTCAGTGTCTGCTGGTCATCGCTTTCCCCTTCTTCGGGCGGCACTTCTTCGGTGTTGAGGCCTTCCAGCTTGTGCTTCAACTCGTCCGCACTGTCGTATACGGATATCTGGTCGTCGTAGGGGCGAAGCAGGAACGGGTCGCTCACATTATATAAAAGGGCGAAGCATTTCATATCCGGACAGCCGCATTCGTCTTTCAGATGTTGCAGGTTGAAGTTTCCAGGAATGGAAGGATTCATAATCAGAATGTCCGGCTTATAAATGCGTAAGCCCTCTGTCAGACAGTCTGCCGCTGTTATCTCGGATATCTGGATACGGAATCCGGGTAAGCGTTTCAGCAGCGTTTCCAGTCCGCACCGGATGATGGCGGACGATTCGGCTATCGCTATTTTGATGTTAGTGGACATGGCAGGTGGTTTTATTGTTTTTCTAAAGATAGAATAGCTGGTACGAAGATATAGTCTTCTACTCGGTTATGAGAAGCAAGATCCTGTTCCGTCGCGAAGATATCGAATAGGACGCTGTTGAGCAGGTTACTGTCCGGTCCCGGATAATACTTCAGGATCAGGTTCTTCAGTTCCGTAATTTTCATCTCGATCTGGTCGTGCCGCTTACGGAAGATGGTGATGTTATATTTCGGGTCTTTCTTTCCTTCCAGCAAATTACGGACATACGGAAAGACGGTTTTCTCTTCGTACGACATATGTTTGTGTACCTCTTCGGCATATTCGTCGAAAAAGCGGCGGATCACGAAAGCCACATCTTTTGGGCAACTCACGATCGCCTCTGTCAGTTTGTGGCGGATATGGGGAAGACGGAAGTTCAGGAAATAGTCGTGTGCATTATGCAGATAAGTGATAAGCGAGGAGATAGAGATATCCTTATGGACTTCTGCTGTCGGGACCGTCTCCGCTTCTGTCAGAAAGTTGACGACAGTCAGGAAAGTATGTGTGTCGATCTTATTCTGCCGGCATACTTCCCCGATGTTTTTCTCTCCGAACCCCAGGTCGATACCGAAGCGGCTCATCACAAGGACCATCGGATAATTCTCGCATATCAGGTCACTCATCTTACTTGTTTCCCTGTATTTTCCGTTCTTCATGTTTCCCATATCTTTTATTATTTGTATAGTAGGTTGATTATAAGCATGCATATTGAGGTTCATCCGCCGGTACGACAGCTATGCATTCCGTTTCGATCAGCCAGCCCGGCCGGCACACGGGAGCATGTACGATCAGATGGGGGAACGACGGATACCGGCTTTCGATATATTGCTTGACCACGACATAATCGGCCGGGTCACGCAAGTAGACGATCGCCTGCATAATGTCTTGCAATCCGGCACCCGCTTCCTGCAATAAGACGTCGATATTTTCCAGCATACGTTCCGTCTGTTTCAGGATATCCCCCGGATATACGATCTCGCCTTTGTTGTCGATGCTCGCGGTTCCGGAGATGAAGATTTGTTTCCGGTCGCCATAGGTTACGGCTGTCCCCCGTTCGAAAGTCACCCCGTATTCGTAGGTCGGATTCAGATGGGTGGGAGCATAGAGGAACTGGATTTGCCCAGGTTGCAAACCTTTTACGGCATAGGTATCCATCTGGACAAAAACATTCGGATCGGCATGGCGTCCTTCTATTCCCGTACTGGAAATATAATGAGTTTTTTCCGTCAGGTCTTGCGTGACGAAAACCTCTTTGCGAGCCTTGACGACACCGGCATAGTTGACATCCACATTTTGGACGAAGAACCAAGTACGGATGCAATCGTTTGCCAATTTGCATCCCTGTTCGGTCAGTTGCAACACGTAATCGTTCAGCAAAAGTCGTGTCTGGTATTCGGAGTTGGAAGCTCTGTTGCAAGAGCCTCCGGTCCAGTATTGTGTATAATGGTTGTGTTTGGCCTTCGACATTCCGTTTTTGATCGTTTCGACGGTGATACCGGTTTGGAACCAAATCCACATGGCTATTTTGCTCCCGTTCAGTGGAGCCTGTTCCACAACGGAAAGCGGGCAATAGGAATTTTCGCATTCCCAGGCCATCACTAAATCGGCCTGGTTGGCTGTGTCGCTCAGGAAATAGCGTCGGAAAACGGCAGTCGCATTCTTGGGTAATGCCTCTTGGACAACTGCCGCATAGGCCTGCTGGAGGTTCTGAAGTTGTCCGGAAAACGGCAATGTTTGGTCTGTAATAGCGAGCAGGACGTGATATTCGGTTACCCCGCCTTTCCCGGCAAAAGAAGAAATTTGAACTTCGACAGCTTTGTCTGTATATGTCTTTTTGATATAATCCATGTAATATGTGCTTTCTCTTATTCTTTAGCTCCGTTATTGATCCAATCGTCAAGCAACGTCAGGGTGCTGGACGTTGTAATGATGTTGGTATGATCGTATTTGACAATGTTCTCGTGCAAGATGACGTGCAAGAAACTTTCCTCCGCACTTCCCGGCTTGACCAGCTTCAGCCCTTCCTCGCTTTTATCGGCTACGACATCGACCAGCGCCTTGTAGCTTTTACCTTCCGTAAGGTACAGCCCTGCAGCAGGTTCCGTACTCCCTCCGTGGCAAGCTGTACAGGAACGGTTGAAGATTTCGGTCTGGACGCTGTTGAACATACCGGCGTCCAGATTTCCGGCGTTCAGCCGTATAGTATCCGCCTGTTCCGTATAGTCGGCGGCATAAAAACTGGCGATCCTTTTACGTAGCTTGTTGATGACACAAACTTCGATCTGTGTGACCTCGCTGGGAATACCGGCCAAGACCATGTCTATCGTCCCGTCGTCTGTCTGGCTAATCCCTTTTGCTGTTTGGGCGAAAGCATTGTCGGGAGTGAATCCGGCCAGCACGACGCTGTAACCGCCCGGCCAGGAATCTACCCCGCTGATTTTGGCGGTCAACTTCACCGTCCCTCCCTCTCTTTCCGTCTGATTGTTTTCATCATATATCTTGCCGTCGTCGCAGGAGATGGCAAGACCGGAAAAGAGCAACAGCCCGGAGATGAATGAATAAATTTCTTTTTTCATGACGTTGAGATTAGAAAGTGTACTGAAGTAAGACAGTTCCGGAATGCATGGCTAATCCTAAGTCGTCGTTGTCGCGATCAAGCTGCGTGTCGTGTCCGGTACGCCCGATGAATTGATACATGGCTTGCAGTTTCAGGTTACAGCCGGTGAAGAAATAGTTGAATCCGACGGCCGGCATATTCAGGAAACCGTTTGTGTCCAATCCATTGCGGTTGAAGAAGTCATAGCGGGCTGTCGCCTGCAATTTATTGGTAACGAAATAACCGCCTTGCACATACCCTCCTAAGTAATTATAGCTCTCGTTGATTTTCTGCCGTTTGGTAAAACCTACGTTCATATAATAGATTTCAGCACCGAGGTACAGGCGGTTCTTCAGCATGGCGAATTCGGCTCCTGCACGGAAGTCGTTCGTACTTTCGCTCTCGCTCTCCACATTCAATGAAGTGGAAAGGCCGAACAGTATTTTGTCTTCCTTCAAACGGTTCGGACTGCCCTGGTTGGACGGCATGACGCCTTTCGGCATGTAAGTGACACGGCCGGCATACAGCAATGACGGGATATGCCAGTCGTCGCTGAACGTTTTGGACGCTACGTTGACGGTACTTCCCGTTCCGTTGAAGATCCCCACTTCGTAGCCGAACTTCTCCTTTACCAATCCATGCACTTCCACTCCGAGATCGAATCCCATGCCGATATTTGGTGTCACGGCATTAAGAGAATAAGGCAGGATAACGGATGAGGTGAGCGATGTCGGCAATGTCGGCATTAACGTTTCGCCCAACGTAGTCAGGTAAGCGTGTGAGAACGGAGTCTTGAACTTGCCGACACGTATAGCAAAACTTTTCTTCATCTCTACGTCGAACCAAGCCTGTTGCAAGATGTTCCCTCCGCTTCCGGCTGCATTGATGGAGAGGTTGAATGTCACCCGGTTGAATGCCTTGCCCGTAAAACCGAGGATGGCATAAGGGATCGAGAAACCGCTGTTGTGTATATTATCCTGATTGTAGGCCGGGTCCAGTCCTTCATCATCGTAGTAATTGATATTGGCACTGGTCTGAACCAGCATATAAGGTTTGAAAACGAAATCCCCCTTTTTGGTGGCGATCGTAAAACCTTCTTTGCCGTTTAGTGATACGACACCGTTTTCCGTATCTTCCTCATATTGGGCTATGGCGGACAACGGCAAGAGTAATAATGCTGCAATTATGATTATCAGTTGTTTCATTTTAGTTTGTCTTATGGATAAATTATAAGGAGTTGAGGAATGCGATCACTGCCTCACGCTCTTCCTTGCTCATTTGTTTGAATAAATTTTTGGAGGCTTCTCCTTCGCCACCGTGCCACATGATGGCTTCGGTCAGGTTGCGGGCGCGTCCATCGTGGAGGAAATAGGTATGACCGTTGACTTTCTCCTGCAGTCCGATACCCCAGAGCGGCGTGGTACGCCATTCGTTTCCTCGTGCCAAGCCGCTGACATAATTGTCGTTCAACCCGACTCCCATGATTTCCGACCCCATGTCATGTAGCAGGAAATCCGAATAAGGATGAATGGTTTGTCCGCCGAGCCAAGGCAAACGTGTGCCGTTGAGCAGAGTGGAACCGCCCGCTTGCGTATGCAGCGTAGTGACGTGGCAGAGATGACATTTTGCCTCGTAAAACTTTTGTTCTCCCAAGATGACCTGCGGATCGTTTATGTTGCGTCGCGCCGGAACGCCGAGGCTTTGCATATAAAGGTCCACATCTTCCATATCGGCGGTCGATATGTCGAGCTGGTCGTACGAGAGTCCCATCATGCTGCCCTGGTTGATCTGAGCCTGCCCTTCGCAAATCTCTTCCGGATAGCGGCTGTTTGTCACACCCATATCGCTTGAGAAGCCCAGTTCGACGGTCAGGTCGAGATGCTGTGCCTTGTTACCGGAAAGGCCGACACCGGTGACGCCCTTTTCGGTAATATAGTTGCAACGTCCACTGATGCCATATTCAGGATAATTGCTTTTGGCTGCGAGCGCTTCGATTTCCCGGCGGTCGATAGCCATCATCTGTCCCATGCCGACGTGGCGTAACGGGATGCGTACGGTACAGAACAAATCTTCCGGGGCGATACTGTCTTTATACCATTCGCTTATCGTGTAATTAGGTTTGCATAGTTCGTAAGTCTCCCCGTCGGGGAAAGAAAAAGTCTGTTTGTCGTATGTGACGGACAGCTTACCTTCTGGTTTGACGCCGTAGATGGCCTGATCGTGCAATACACGCCCATAGTCGCGGAAGAAAGCACCGTTGCGACGGGAGATATAAACCAGCATGGAAGAGAAACCGTAGTTGCCCGATCCGCCGTTTTCCCACAATGTCGGTTTGGTTCTTCCTGCATTGCGGTGGCAACTGCCGCAAGAATAACCGGCATAGACAGGTCCGAGGCCACCTCCGTCGCCGTTGTTACTGGTGCGTACGTCGTCGTAGAGGCCGTCGCCGTTGTTGAAACGGATCGAGTTGGCTCCTGTTATCCAGTCGGCGTTCGTGTCATAGGCGACCGATGAGTTTAGGAAAATCGTTGAAGTCCCTGCTGACAGCGCATATCCGTTCGGGACATCTATTTTATCCATATCCATTTTATCGTCCTCTTCACAAGCTACGCATGAAAAGAGCAGGAATAGCGAGGATGCTAACAGGTAAGATTGCTTCATATCATTTTATTGGTTTTCTGAATTTGTTTCCGAATAACGCGAGTCACATTGTGTAATAACTCTGAAACCCTGAAACAGCGGGCATTTGTCTGCTGCTTCAAGGTTTGTCATGATCTATTATCAAGTTTGTAGTCTCAGAGGCATGTTTATTTTGCTCCGTCGACAGTACGGGGTTGTCCGTCTTTGAACAGGAGATATTCCAATGTATGGTAACCACGTACGCTCTGTGCAGCTCCGATGGCTTCGTCTTCTTCGTCGAAGTTTCCGCTCCATTCCAGATCATCCCAGTTCTGGGAATTCAATACCTGTACGATACCGTTCTGGTCCAGAGGCCAGCTGTCCATGTTTGGGTCCAAGCCCAAGTTGGCAACCGGGCCGATAAGGAAAGCTTCGCTCTTTTCCCACGGTTCGCGGGCCGTAATCCATAAGTTGCAGGCCTTTTCGAAGTTGTCGTTGCTCGGGTTCTGTCTGAACTGGTTTACCGCATCCAGCAAAAGCTTGTTCTTTTCCTGCAAGTCTTTATAAGTCGGAAGAACGACTGCATCGACAAACTGTTCGGCTATCGCATCCAAATCATCGTCGTATTCAGGGTCGCCGAAAGTCTGGTTTACATACGGCTTTACTTCGTTCAACAGCAGGTTGGCCAGTTCCATGCAGGTGTTCATTGCAGCAACAGCCTCTTCGCTGTCAATGTTATTGCGGAACGGTTGCGGAATAGCCTGAATCGCCTTTGCAGAAGCGAAAATCAGTGTTTTGATTTCTTCGTCGAGATCCGGATTGGTAGAAGCGATCAGTTTAGAAAGCGAGTGCTCTGCGATATCCCCTTCATCGTCGAAATCCTTGTAAGAGTTGAAAGCGCTCAGGTTTCCGTCTACTTTGGACACGTCGTTGTCGTCGATACGGCCGTAGTAGGTGTTACGGATGGAGAAAATATTGTTCGTATAGTCGTCTCGCGAGTGCCAGCTATACCATGATTCGACGGCATAAAGACCGCCTTCTTTGTCACCGCTGGTATATTTGGTATACGGGTCTTTGATCTTGGCATCACCGACTTCGTTGGCGATGTTCCACATACCACTTTCGATCATTTCCTCGATACACGAAAGAGGGCTTTGGTAAGCGCCGGCAGTCTGATCTTTGAAGATAGTGGCGTATGGACCGTGTGAACCTTGCTCGTCGACATAATCCGTTACCCAGGAATTGTAGAGCGTGGTCGCATCGTTGTTTAGCAACATTGCCACGTTGTACATATAGTTACCCCATGCAACGGCGTTTTCAGAACTGTAGTCCAGGCTGACCGGATCTTTTCCGCCACCATCAGGTGTGGGATCGTCGTTGTCGCTACATGCTCCCATCGAGAATGTCATGGCGAGCGATAAGGCTGCCAGATAGAAATAATTTTTCTTTTTCATTTTATTGATAAGTTATTAAATTGTTTATGTTGTTTTTATTTGCTGAGGAACCAGCCGATGTAGGCGATAGCCAGGCTGAATTCGTTTTCACTGTTATATTTACCGCCTCCGATTTTGCGTGTCGTGTAGTCCGCTTTTACGACAAGGTTAGGTAGAGCGTACCAGTTGGCGCCGGCTGTCCACATACTTACTTTGTTGCGTAAGTCCATCGTGTGTTTGCCTTCGCCTTTCTCCTGCGGGTTGTAGTATTCGTAGCGAACGAACGGATAAATTACAGGCACATTCCTGTTGTCTTTGCAAACCGCACGCAGGTTGAAGCCCACTTCACCGCCGTAGCTGACTGCACGTTTGGCGATCGGGGTTGTCTGTGTGTAAGGAGAACCGCCACTCTGGTGGTTGTTGACGTTGCTGAGGTCGTCGGCTTTACTCAGATTACCGTATATCATGTTGGCACGTGCGGTGACATATTTGTTTTTATATTGCAGGTCGGCCGTATAGATGCGCAAAGGTATGTTCCCATATTTGACGTAGGTCTCCGGTTTGTCGGAATTGGCTCCTGTGTTGTGGCAATAGTAGAAGGAACCGCCTATTTTCAATCCCGGTATCCCTAAATAGTTCAGGCGGGCCACGTAGCCCGGCGAGGTGAAGTTGTCTGTTTCGAACAGTCCCTGCTTGCCGCCGGCAACCCATGTATTACGGTCGAAACCGTTGGCGTTCAATCCGGCAACGACCAAAGCCTGATAGTTGAAACGTGTGTAGCCTCGGCCGAACGTACCGAACACTTCGATACCGTTTTCATGCCAGGTGGAAGGAAGGAGAGTCGTTTCGCCTTCCGGACGGGAAGTCCCGAAGAAGTTGATCGGCTCGTGCTGCTCGTTGGTCAAGCCGACCGGGACGATCAGATGGCCGGCGCGGACATTGAAGGCCGGATGGACAAGACGTGTGATGTGGAATTGTTCCAAAGCGACTTCACCGCCTTTTTCCACCTCCATTTCATATTCTCCGTTTTCTGTGTTCTCTATCTCATAGGCACTTCCCGTACCTCCTGCCTCAAATTCTATTTCTGCTCCTAATATCCATTGGGAATTGAATTTGTAATCGAAAGCCAGGACAAAACGAGGAATGGAGATCGAATTGCGATGGTCTTTCTTGCTTCCGTTGTCCGTACCCCGGAAGCGGTTGATGCCGTAGTCCATAAAGTTCGCGAGGATTTCCCCATATCCGCCGAAGCGGAATTTGTTATATCCGGAGGCATAAATATCTGCGGATTGTTCCACTGCGGATTTTCCTGTCGTTGTTTCTTCTTGTTCCTGTGCAAAAGCCGTTGCACAAGAGGTTAGTAGAGTGATTGCTAATAAATTAGTTAACCTTTTCATTGCGTTTTTTAATTTTTGGCAAAATTAGAGGGGCTACGAACGGTGTGCAATCGCAATTAGTAGGTAAAAAGGTGTCGATGTTACCTATTTGTAGGTATTGTGTGCATTTTTACAAGAAAAATATCATGAAATCCCTATAATTAGGGAGGGTAAAGACAAATATACATATTTGTAGGTATTGTGTTAATGATTGTCCGCTCATACCTTTGCTTCTGTCAATTATGTATCATGATTAGGTATAATCGTCGACCGGAACCTTATCGATAGAATGTCAATGTAATGTTTATTTTAAAGTAAATAACAACAGCGGGGATTTTTATTGGTTTTCCTTGCAACAAAAGAAGAACTGTTTTGAGAAAAACGGTTCTTTTTGTTTAAATATCACCCTGATTAGGTAGCAAAAGGCATTTTTTTACTCACATATAGGTATTGTAGGAGGCCGGAGATGCCCGTATCTTTGCAATGTCATTAAGAAAGTAACACTATTAGTATAATCGCTATATCAAAACCTTTTGCTAATTATGTAAGCATATAAGATGATTAACTATATCGGAAAGTTTTTATTGGTTATTTTCGATATAAAAAAGAAGCCCCTCTGTGAAGAGAGGCTTCTTTTTTATTAGGGGGTCGGTTCCTTTTTTGGCAGGTGGATCGATTGTCCGATAAGGGGTAATTTCTGTGGCATAGTTGTGCCACAAAAATTCCATCAGCATGGCACAGCAGTTTCCTTGGCATGGCACAGTCGTTTCCTCGGCAGGAAACTGCCGTTACATAGGCATGGCACAACAGTTACATCGGTATGTAACCGGTCACAGGCTACCAGTCGTATGTTTCGAAATAGGCATCGAACTTGCCCGGATCACCGACATCGCACTGTTCCAGTATCTTCAAAATGCTTTTTTGCTCGTTCGGCGAGAGAGGCCGTTCGCCTTTGCGCACCCGATAGTATGTTCTGCGCCCGAAATGGTTCAAGAGCCTGCTGGCAGCTTCTTGCATTTGCCGGTAGGGCATCCGCTCCAGCATCCCGATGAAACCGAGTGCATAAGTCTGCTTGCCGGAAGGGCGGAAATAGGGGCAGTCGCCGGTTTGGTTCTTTTGGTATTTGGGGCTGATGACCCGCCATAGTCTTACTTCGTCACTGATTTGTTGTTCGGCGATGCGCCTCAGGCAGCCGGCGGCTTTCGGGCAGTCTTGGTTCATGCAGAGCAGGTAAGCGTCCGGGATGGCGGAGGCGTTGATTTTTTCTTTCATATATTATATTAATGTGTTGTAGTCATTTGATCCGTTTGTGACGGACGCAGATGTAAAGATATATAATAATGTAGGGTTTTGCAAGTCTTGATACCATTATTATGCTAAGCAGCCAATACTCCGTGTTTTGTATATCTTTAACAAAAGGGGAGGCTTTTCCAGGAGGAAATTACGGAATCTGCTGTTTTTGCCGTTTTTCGCCTCCGATGAGGATAAAAGGAAATTAGTTTGTATATGATTGATAATCTTTATTTTAATGGAGATGTGTGGAGACTTGGCGAGTGGTTGAAAACAGTTACTTTTCTGTATGGTTTTAGTTGCTTTTTTGTAATGTAAGTCGTTATTAATAAGAAGTATAGGTATGTGAAAAGAAAAATGGCGAAAAAACGTACGTTTTCTCTCGTCAAAATACAGGAATTTGGTAAAATCCTGTTAAACAGGAAGTAAGAACGATATTCAATATACATATTATTAATTAAACATTTTAGAATTATGAACAAAAGATTTTCTACTCTTTTGGCTGCCGCTCTGGTAGCAGGTGGGATGTCTGCCATGGCTGCTCCGACAGAAGCAACCGTTGCTACAACTGTTGCACAAGCTACAGGCACATCCTTAGACAAGGGGACTTACTACCATTTGTTGACAAGCACAACAGTTGATGCTGGTGCTCTTTCTTTTGCAAAGACCTATGATGGCAAATCCGACAGTCTGTTTATTAGAACTGCTACAACAAATGGAACAATTGACGCAGCAGGTATTGACTCTGCCTTATGGGCTATTGACTCTACCTATGTAACTTCTTTGGGCTATGCCTATACTTTTGCAAATAAAGTAACAGGAAAAAAGATTGCATTGGATATTGAGAATGGAATCCCTGTTTTGACAGATGAAGCAACAGCTTTTGCTTGGGGAGGAACTATTGGTGGAGCATTGAGCTATGTCGCTTCTGATGGCAAAACGTATGCATTAAACAATAATGCAGCAGCCATTCAGGAGGGAATTGCGAGCGCACTTAGTGTCACACCGTACACTGCTGCCCCGATAGCATTGGATGCTGCTGCCTTGAATGCTGCAAATAATGATTATTTCCAGTTAGCATTTGAAGATGATGTCGTAGGCAATGTATTTACCAATGCTAATTACAAATTGCAAGCTGTAGACTTGGGAGGCAACAAAGTTGCGATCCGCGTTTTGGGTGCAACCGGCCTGAAAGTAAAAGACAATCCTAAAGCAGTCAATGACACTTTATTTATTGTAGCTGATACAGTAAAATATGGTGCCGCCTCTGCAGGTTTTGACGATTTAAGTGGTTTTAAATTCGTATTGGATACAGCAGGAAGAGTTGCTGCAACAAATTCTGCATTTGCTACTGATGGAAAAGTTACAGTTGCTGCAGGTAACCGTGTAATCGAATCTTATCAATTTCAGTTCTATCTGAATCCGGGTAGTGCAAAAGGTGATTCCCTGACTATAGTAGTTGGCGGCCCTCAAAATTCAAGTACTCCGGATGTGACGAGCGGTTCTATGTTTAAAGCAGGTGCATCTTATGTTTCTTATGCAACTGTTACCGGCTTGACAGGCAAATTGATTACTACAGCTTCTACAGAAACTAAAATGTTGCCGTATATCACATTTAAAACAGGCACAAAAGCTAACGTAACAGATGGCGCTTATTTTATCACTTATGTGAAATCTTCTACACCAGCTAATAATGGAAAAGATGCTGTTTATAACATTTTAGGCGCTGCCGCTCCAGAGAAAGGTGCCGCATCTGAATTTGTTGCTTCTTCTCAGTGGTCTATCAAAAAGAATGCATTAGGTAAATATTCTATTAAGAATAGAGAATTTGGCGGTCCTTTCGCTTCTGAAAACTATATTTATGCTTTCGGAGACAACTACATCTTCGGTCTAGACACAATCAAACTGACTCCGGTTACAACAACTTCAACAACTGTCGGTTATTTCAACTATACAGACGAAGAATTGGCTAACAAGGCTGTTTCTTTACAGTTTATCAGCCCGATCGGAACAAGTGCATACGTTGGAATTAAAAAAGATTCTACTTTGTTTGCTTCTGAAATGGATGAATCAGATGCACCTAAATTCAAATTGGTGAAAGCTGCCACTACTAAGTTTGGTCCGGACGAACTGGTTCGTGATGCTTATTTCTTGATCGAACAGTTTGGCGACAGAAGAGCTTTAGGTTTGGAATCTGCTAGTGCTTCTACTGAAGTGGATGGTACTACAGCAGGTGTTCAGTTCAAAATGATCATGGGTGAAGATGGCGCTGCAACACACTATGCAGATACAATTGCTGTTATTTTGCGTGCTACTGCAAAAGAAGGAGAATATCAGATGATTGCAACTACAGCAACTCGTACGGTCGGTACTGATACATATACAGCTGAATATGCAACATCAGGTACTCCTAATGTTCAAGGAACAATTACAGGTTCTAACGCTTTGATGCAGACAGTAGCTTTAGGCGCAACAACTTTGGGAACTTTCAAAGTCGTTACTCCTGCTGCTCCTGAATATCTGAATATCATCGATAACAAGCCGTCTCACCAAAGACTGTACTCTTCTGCAAACACAACTTTGGCAATCGGCATGGGTGCTGAAGGCGAAGGTATGCTGAAAGCTGTTTCCGAACTGAAATCAAATTTTGAGGCTGACGACTTTAAGATGTATGTTGATACTGCATGTGTAGAAGATGTTACTAAACCGTTGTTCTACATCCTGACAACTGCCGGTATCGAAGATGCCCAGAAAGAAGAAGGTATTGCAAACTACTTGTCTGTAGCATCCAACAACAAGTTGGCTTATGTTCCGGCAAGCCAGTACGGTTTAGGAAATGACACGATCCTGTATTACAATGCAAAAGACTTTACAAAAGCTCCTGACTCTGTAAACGTTAACAAGAGCAAATCTGCATTTGCATTCCGTGCTACAGATACAGATGGCGAATTCCTGATCGAAGCAGCTGCTTCCGGCAAATGCTTGGCACAGGAAAACGGTATCCTGTATTTGGTTAATCCGAATGAAAAAGACGCTTTGGCATTCTGCACAGAAGCCGTTGAAGCTCCTACTGCCAACGAAGGCGTAGAAGTATCTGAAGTAACAGTTATCGCAGGCGAAGGCAATGTAACAGTGGCTAACGCTGCCGGTAAGAAAATTGTTATCTCTAACATCCTCGGCCAGGTAGTAGCTAACACAGTTCTGACTTCAGACAACGCTGCAATCGCTGCTCCGGCAGGTGTAGTTGTCGTTGCTATCGAAGGCGAAGAAGCTGTGAAGGCTATCGTAAAATAAGATTAAATTATAATCAAATAATTCTTCGGTTGCGCGGAGGCGAAAGCCTCCAACTACCCTGCGATAGGCGAACAAGCAACCGGATTTAATATTAATAATACTAAAAGTAATGAATTTAAAAGTTCAACTGCTTTTCCCTCTGTGAAGACCGGACGGCAGACAAAAAACAGGCCCCGGCGGTATTCGTACTGCCGGGGCTTCGTTGTTTCCTTATCCCTATTTGTAGGTATTTTCCCCAGTTTAACATCCCTCGTCCTTTACAATCCTTTTCAGATAGGGGGAAAAGACGTATCTTTGTACGCCTAAACCGAAATAGACAAGATAAGCTTATGAAGTTTGAAAACGAGAACTGGGCGCAGTTCAAAGGAGAAACCTGGAAAAAGGAGATCAACGTAAGAGACTTTATCCAGAACAATTATAAACCTTATGACGGTGATGATACGTTCCTCGTACCCTCTTCGGAGAAAACGAAGAAAGTGTGGAACAAGCTGACCGAAATGTTTAAGGTGGAAAGGGAAAAAGGAGTATATGACGCCGAAACGAAACTTCCTCAGGGGATTGACACATACGGACCCGGTTACATTGATAAGGAGAACGAAGTAATCGTCGGTCTGCAGACAGACGCCCCGTTGAAACGAGGTATCTTCCCGAAAGGTGGTATCCGCATGGTCGAAAACAGTCTGGAAGCCTATGGCTATCATCTGGACCCGATGACAAAAGAAATCTTCACCAAATACAGAAAGACGCACAACGAAGGTGTTTTTTCAGCCTATACGGACGAGATGGTAGCTGCACGCCGTTCTGCCATTATCACCGGACTGCCTGATGCTTACGGACGCGGACGTATCATCGGTGATTACCGCCGTGTGCCTCTGTACGGAACTCAGATTCTGATCGAAGAGAAGAAACGTTTCCAGAAACGTCTCGATATCCAGGAACTGACGGAAGAGATCATTCAAAGCCGTGAGGAGATAACGGAACAGATCAAAGCGTTGAAAGCATTTGAGAAAATGTGTGCCGGTTATGGTTTCGATGTGACACGCCCGGCCAAGGATGCCCGCGAAGCTGTGCAGTATTTGTATCTGGCTTACCTGGCTGCCGTAAAGGACCAGGATGGAGCGGCCATGTCTCTCGGACGTACTTCCACGTTCCTCGATATCTATATCGAAAAGGATATTCGTGAAGGCAAGCTGACGGAAGAAGAGGCACAGGAATTGATCGACCAGTTTATTATCAAACTGCGTATTGTCCGTTTCCTGCGTACTCCGGAATACAACGACTTGTTCTCCGGTGATCCTGTTTGGGTGACAGAATCGCTAGGAGGACAAGGTGTTGACGGCCGTTCGTTGGTGACAAAGACATCTTACCGTTATCTGCATACCTTGTATAATCTCGGCCCGGCGCCCGAACCCAACCTGACGGTGCTTTGGTTCAACAATGCACCGGATAACTGGAAAAACTTCTGTGCGAAAGTATCGATCGATACCTCCGCCATCCAGTACGAGAACGACGATCTGATGCGTCCGGACTATGGCGACGATTACGGTATCGCCTGCTGTGTGTCTCCGATGAAGATCGGTAAGCAAATGCAGTATTTCGGAGCTCGTGCCAACCTGGCAAAGTGTCTGTTGTATGCGATCAATGGCGGACGTGACGAGAAATCGGGCGTGCAGGTGGCTCCCCGCTTCGAGCCGATCACCAGCGAATATCTGGATTACAATGAAGTGATGGAGAAATACGAGCAGATGATGCGCTGGCTGGCTAAAGTCTATGTCAATGCACTGAAGATCATTCATTACATGCACGACAAATATGCGTATGAAGCATTCGAAATGGGGCTTCATGACGGAGATGTGGAACGTATCCGCGCAACCGGTATTGCCGGCCTTTCTATCGTTGCCGACTCGCTGGCTGCCATCCGTGACACAAAAGTGAAAGTAATCCGTGACGAACGTGGTTTGGCTGTCGACTTCGAACGCGAAGGCGAATATGTGCCTTTCGGAAACAATGACGATCGTACGGACAGTATTGCTGTCGACATTACCGAGAAGTTCATGGAATACCTGCGCCAGCATCAGACATACCGCAAGGCCACTCCGACACAGTCTATCCTGACGATCACTTCAAACGTGGTCTACGGAAAGAAAACCGGAACGACCCCCGATGGCCGTCCGGGTGGTACGCCGTTCGCTCCGGGAGCCAATCCGATGAACGGACGCGATACGAAAGGGGCTGTCGCCGCTTTGGCTTCTGTTGCCAAACTGCCGTTTCAGCATGCGCATGACGGTATTTCCTATACATTTGCCGTTTCACCGGCTACCTTGGGCAAGGAGCGCGATATTCAGGTGAGTAATTTAGTGAGCCTCTTGGATGGCTATTTCACGCCTGATGGTGGCCAGCATCTGAATGTGAACGTGTTCGATAAGGACCTGCTGTTAGATGCGATGGAGCACCCGGAGAAATACCCGCAGCTTACGATCCGTGTTTCAGGCTATGCTGTCAATTTCGTCAAGCTGACACGCGAACAGCAGCTCGATGTCATCTCGCGCACTATCAACAGCAGTTTATAATTCTCAATTGTCAATTCTCAATTGTCCATTGATTAATATGTTGGGATACATACATTCTTTAGAGAGTTTCGGGACCGTTGACGGTCCCGGAATTCGCTTTGTCGTTTTTATGCAAGGGTGTCCGCTTCGTTGTCTGTATTGCCACAATCCGGATACCTGGGAGGTAAAGCGTGAGACACCTTATCAGCTGGAACCCGAAGCGTTGCTTGCCGAAGTGCTGCGCTATAAGAATTTTATCGCTAAAGGTGGTGTTACTGTTACTGGTGGCGAGCCTTTGTTACAACCAGAATTCCTTAAAGAGTTTTTCCGCCTTTGCCGTGAGAACGGTATTCATACGGCGTTGGATACTTCCGGCTATATCTGTTCCGGCAAAGCTTTGGAAGTCCTTGAATATGTCGATCTGGTTCTGTTGGACATCAAGACGATCGATGCCGGGCTTCATCCCCGTCTGACTGCTGTGAAACTTGATAACACTTTGCGTTTTCTTGATGAGTTGGAGAAACGCGACATTCCCGTATGGGTCCGCCATGTGGTCGTTCCCGGTCTGACGGATAATGATGAGGATCTGGAAAAATTAGCCGGATACGTCAGCCGCTATAAGGTGATTCAGAAAGCCGAGCTTCTGCCTTATCACACAATGGGAATTTATAAATATGAGGCGCAGGGCCTGGATTATAAACTGAAAGGTGTGGAACCGCTTTCGGCAGAGCGCCTGGCCAATGCTAAAACGATCTTTAGGAAACACGGGATAAACGTATAAGACTAATCGAGCGTCTGCTCTTTGATGATGATCGGTTTGCGGCTGATCCGGTTGACTGTGCGGACGCTGTCACTTTCAACACTGGTCACATCTCCTTCGCAGTTGGTGAAATAGATGTAATGTCCCATATCCATGAAACGATAAACCTTACACCCTTCATGTTCGAACAGATATTCGACTTGATAGGAGGAATTGTTTGCTGGTTTTTCCCGCGTAAGGGGTATTTGTGAGACGCATGAAGAAAGCCATGCGCTGCAAATGAGCAGCAGGCCCGCTGAAAATGTATACAAACTTGCTCTTCTCATCTTCGAATATTTTTAAGTTAACATCCAAAGGTAACAATTAAAGAATCACATGGTATGGCCGAAAGGTATTTTACCTATAATTAGGTGTATTTTGGTTGTTCCGGAAAACATAACTTTGCTTCATATTGTCATAGTAGATGAGTGTACTTGCTGATAGGGATCCGTCTATCGGCAGATAAAAATTATCAATTTGAAAAATTCTTTCAATCAGTACCTTACGATTTACCTTTGCAGAGTAATCAAAAAAATAGTAGTAACAAATTAAATAGTAAAAATCATGGAACCAATTATCAATTCACAAGTACCCGAATTCAAAGTTCAAGCTTTTCAGAATGGTAATTTCAAGACCGTAAGTAACGAAGATATCAAGGGCAAATGGACCATCTTTTTCTTCTATCCTGCCGACTTTACATTCGTATGCCCGACCGAATTGGTCGATATGGCTGACAAGTACGGCAAATTTCAGGAAATGGGTGTCGAAGTATACTCTGTAAGTACAGACTCACACTTTGTGCATAAAGCATGGCATGATGCTTCCGAAACAATTCGCAAAATCAAATATCCGATGCTGGCAGACCCGACAGGTGCTTTAAGCCGTGCGTTCGGTGTGATGATCGAAGAAGAGGGTATGGCTTATCGCGGTACATTTCTGGTAAATCCCGAAGGTAAGATCAAGATTGCTGAAATCCATGATAACGGTATCGGCCGTAATGCAGACGAATTGCTTCGTAAAGTTGAAGCTGCCCAGTTTGTTGCTTCTCACCCGAATGAAGTTTGTCCTGCAAAATGGAAAAAAGGCGAAGCAACATTGAAGCCGAGCATCGACTTGGTTGGTAAGATCTAAAGTTATGTTAGACTCTGCAATGAAAGACCAGCTTTCGGGCATTTTCTCCGGACTGTTGTCCCAATATGTATTTGATATACAAGTCGCTCCTGATCATGAAAGTCGTCAGGAGCTGATAGACCTGCTTAGTGATGTGGCATCTTGCTCGGACCATTTGTCATGTAACATTGCCGATGGAGAGGGACTTCAATTTACAATTGTAAAAGACGGGATGCCTACTGGTATCCGGTTTCGTGCAGTACCCAACGGCCATGAATTTACATCCCTGCTGTTGGCTGTCCTGAATAGTGATGGAAAAGGTAAAAATATACCGGACGAAAGTATCTGTGCACGTGTCAGAGCCTTGAACGGTCCGATCAAGCTGACGACTTATGTTTCTCTTACTTGCACCAACTGTCCGGATGTGGTGCAGGCACTCAATGTCATGGCAACTCTCAACAGCCGCATCACCCATGAAACGGTGGATGGCGCCATCAACCAGAAAGAAGTTGAGGTAATGAAAGTACAGGGAGTCCCTTCTGTTTTCGCCGATGGCAAACTGATCAATGTGGGCCGTAGTGATTTTGGAGAATTGCTTTCCAAACTCGAAGCCCAATACGGAATTAATGAAGGAATTGTTGATAACTCTGTTGAAAAACCTGTTAAGAACTATGATGTGATAGTAGTGGGAGGTGGACCTGCCGGTGCTGCCTCTGCCATCTACTCGGCACGTAAAGGCTTGAATGTTGCAGTGATAGCCGAACGTATCGGTGGACAGGTCAAAGAAACAGTCGGTATCGAGAACCTGATCTCCGTTCCTCAGACTACCGGAAAGCAGTTGGCGAACGACCTTCTGATACATATCAACGACTATCCGGTCGATATATTGGAGCATCGCCGTGTAGACAAAGTCGAACTGGACGGAGCGGCGAAACTTCTGACCACTTCTACCGGTGAACGTTTTTCTGCTCCTGCTGTTATCGTGGCGACAGGTGCAAGCTGGCGCAAGTTGAATGTTCCGGGCGAAGCGGAATATATCGGGAGGGGGGTCGCTTTTTGTCCTCACTGCGACGGCCCGTTCTATAAAGACAAGCACGTAGCGGTTGTCGGCGGTGGAAATTCGGGAATTGAAGCGGCTATAGATTTGGCAGGCATTTGCTCGAAAGTGACGGTGCTGGAGTTTATGGACGAGCTGAAAGCCGATCAAGTGCTGCAGGAAAAAGCGAAGAGCCTGCCGAATGTGGAAATTTTCTTGCATTCCCAATCTTTGGAAGTGATCGGTAACGGCGATAAGGTGACAGGTCTTCGTGTAAAAGACCGTAAGACGGAAGTGGAGCGGGTGATTGATCTGGATGGTATCTTCGTCCAAATTGGTCTGGCTGCCAATAGCGGCGTGTTCCGCGATGTTGTCGAAACAAATAAACCGGGTGAGATTGTAATCGATGCGCATTGCCGGACGAATGTTCCTGGTATCTATGCGGCGGGCGATGTCTCGACTGTACCCTATAAACAGATAATCATAGCGATGGGAGAAGGGGCAAAAGCGGCTCTGTCTGCTTTTGAAGACCGTATGAGAGGTTTAATCGGTTAATATTTAGTATTTGCTATGAATGAAGGAGGTGCGCCAAAACACCTCCTTCATAATCTTTTGTGCCTAAATATCTACTTATTGCAAATTGATCTCATCCACAAACAAGAACGCCGGATTACCTGCACCTCCGTGCCATGACGGAAGTTTGTCGCTCTTGATGATGACTTCGACATAGCGGGCTTTTACCGGGGAGAAAGAGATTTCCTGCGGATAAAGACCGTCTTTGTCGTTTTTACCTAAAGACGGGATTGTTTTGGATGCTACCTCCTTGAAGCTCTGTCCGTCGTCCGATACCTTTACGGTAACGCCCGCCGCCCCCATAATCCAGTCCCCTTTCACAACATTCGTGTTGAAAGAGACTTTGCTGAATTCAGTCGGTTCTTTCAGGTCGATAATGGCATCCAAATCCTTACCTTGGAATCCTAACCAGCGTCCGGTCTTGTAGTTGTCGTTGCCGCTCAGGCCGTCGGTCAGTTCCGGGCCTCCGTTGAAGTCATACCCTCTGCTGGGAGCTACTTTCAATGTGACCGGCTTAGCCGTCGCCTTGTTGAAGTCGATCTTTTCAGAGAAGATGCGGCTGTTTCCAGTCGGGCGGACAGCTACGGCTTTTACTTCTGCATTTTGCTTGATGCGGAGAGGGGCTTCGTATTTCGGGCTGGTTGCTGTCGGTTCGCTGCCGTCAAGCGTATAATGGATATCGGCGGTACCTTCGGTTTCGAGTGTCACGACGATTTCACCTTTGTCACCGTCGGTAGCGAAAGAGGCGCGAATGTCGAAGATATGTTTGGCGTAGTTGTAACCTAAGCGGTCGTAAAGTTCGGTCATACGAACCAAGCGCGGCAGGAACGCTTTGAAATCCTTCGGAGCGTTTGTCCATTGCACTTCTGCCAATGCATCCATACGCGGCAATACCATATATTCGACCTGGCTGAATGTCGGGATATATTCTGTCCAAAGGTTTGCCTGCACACCGGTTACATATTTCTGGTACTCTTCCGGGATTCCGGCAGTCGGTTCGAATGAATAGACGCGTTCCAACGGCAGGTAACCACCGATGGCAAGCGGGTCGTGTTCTGTGTCGGTTGACTGATAGTAGTCGAAATACAGGTAAGAGTTAGGCGTCATAATCACATTATGTTTTTGTTTGGCAGCTTCGATACCTCCGTCTACTCCGCGCCAGCTCATCACCGTTGCGTTCGGAGCCAGTCCGCCTTCCAGGATTTCGTCCCAACCGATGATATGGCGTCCTTTGCTTTCGACGAATTTCTCCATACGTGAAATGACATAGCTTTGCAGGTATTCTTCGGCCGTATGCTTGCTGTCTCCTTTGATGCCTTCCGCCTTGATGCGTGCCTGGCATTTCGGACAACTCTTCCAACGCACTTTCGGGCATTCGTCACCGCCTACGTGGATATATTCGGACGGGAAAAGGTCGATCACCTCGCCAAGCACGTCTTCAAGGAAGGTCATGGCTTTTTCATTACCGGCACAGATCACGTCGTCGGAAACCCCCCACTGTGTCCATACTTCATACGGTCCGCCAGTACAACCTAATTCAGGGTAGGTCGTGATGGCAGCCAGCTGGTGTCCCGGAAGGTCTATTTCGGGGATGATTGTAATGAAGCGTTCTTGAGCGTAAGCAATCACGTCGCGGATTTCGTCTTGCGTGTAGAACATACCTTCGCCATACGGTTTACCGTCATATTTGCCGGAGTTACGGCCGATGACGGTTTCTTTGCGTTGCGCCCCGATCTTGGTCAGTTCCGGATATTTCTTGATCTCGATGCGCCATCCCTGGTCGTCTGTCAGGTGCCAGTGGAAACGGTTCATGTTGTGCAAGGCGAGCATATCGATGAACTTCTTGACCGAGTCGGTCGGGAAGAAATGGCGGGAAACATCGAGGTGCATACCGCGATAGGGGAAACGCGGATAGTCGTTGATGCAGATGGAAGGAAGTTCGACATCCATTCCTACGGCTACGGCGGGGATAGACTTGCGCAAGGTCTGTACGCCATAGAAAATGCCGGCGTTGGATGCTCCGGCGATCTCGATGCCGTTCTCGCTGACCAGCAGACGGTAGCCTTCCGGATGCTGGATGTCGGAAGCGATCGACAGATGAATGCCTCTGTCTGCGTTTCCGGCGATAACTTTCGGTTCATATCCCGTAACCTCTTTGATATAGGAGGCAAGGAAACGGGCGGTCTGTTCCATTTCCGTATCACCTTCCTGATAGGAGATTGGGGTAGACGGTTTCAACAGGAACGGAGTGTTTCCACCTTGGGTTATCTCTTGCGGAAGCGGGATAACGGCATAGTCTCCTTGTGCTTTTTTACCATCCGAACAAGCCACGGCTCCGGCCAGGGCTGTCAGGATACATGCATACTTCGTTAGTTTGTTCATGCGTTTAAAATGTTATAAGTGAAAAAATAATGATTCTTATTTAGTCCAGTAGTCCACGACGGTGACGGCAGAAGCCTTGTCCCCTAACACTTTCCCGAAAGCCTTATGCGCCGGGTGGACGAGGTAGGCGTCGCGGTCCGCATCTGAATGAAACGTCAGGAAGAAGCAGTGCGTCAATCCCTGTTGCAATCCTTCGGGACTGCAATCCGTCCCCCATTCGTACCCTTTGATCAGGTCTATCTGGGAAGGAAGTGCGCAGAAAGCATCTTCGACTTCTTTGATCTGTTGGGCGGATACTTCGGGTTTGAATCCGAACATGACAACGTGGCGAAGCATTTTCTCCTGCTTGGGAGCATTGCAGCAACAGAACATCAGGGCCGAGAATGCCAGGATTGTCAATGATGCGAAGATTGTCTTTTTCATGATGACTAGGATTAATTTATGATTATGCAAAGACAAAGATAAAGATAAATAGTAGACTCCCCTACAATATAACAGGCTTTTCTTTGATCGGACTACTATATTGTTTCTGTTTCATGCCGATGAAACTTTTGTTTCCCGTAGGTGAAAATAAATTTTCATGCAAGGGAAAATTTATTTTCACCCTATGGAAAAAAGTGAAACCTTTTGATCGGTCTTGAAAAAGTCCTGCACCTTTTTCACTGTAGTGCACTGTGTATAGGCATCGTGACAGTAGATGATCGCCTGTTTCTTTAAGGTCGCCTCTTCCAGCATTCGCACTTTCTCGTTGTAGGATACGACGGGACAAGTGTCGTATGCGGAGATCCAGAGAGGTGAAACACTTGCCGCCAACGGGATGACATCGCCTGCGAAGACGTATGTGCGCTCAGGTGTCGTGATGTAAGGTGCGATTTGTCCCGGTGTATGTCCGTCGAACAGCCGTAGGTCGATACCGGGGCAAAGATTCGTGTCGCTTTCGATGAGGCGGAGTTTGCCGCTGTCGTAGGTGGCTTGCATATTCTCGATGAAATAGGAGTCGGCTTCGAGCGCATTCGGATGAAGAAAATTCTCCCATTGGGTGCGGCTAACCCAGTGGGTGGCATTCGGAAAGGCCATTTTAAAGAGAGGCTTTCCGTCCGGTTGCTCTTCTTTTTGTGTCGTATATCCGCAATGGTCGAAGTGAAGATGCGTGAGTATGATATCCGTAACCTCCTCACAGGCAACGCCTCGTCTTTGAAGTTCTTCCTTCAGATCGACGAGGTCGAAGAAGTTGTAATAGCTGAGTTGTTTCAGATGTTTGTTGCCCGCCCCGTTGTCAACAAGTACGATCTTCCCGTTCCCGTCGCGCACCAATAGAGTGCGCATGGCCAAGATGCATCCGTTTTGTTCATCGCTTGGATAACGGCGGCTCCAGGCGGTCTTGGGAATCGCACCGAACATGGCGCCTCCGTCTGCATGGAAAAAGCCCGTGTCTATAAGTTGAATATCCATAAATTATGCTTTTTCCAACAAAGATAGGGAAGTTTTTTCTTTCAAACCCATGCGAAGGGTAAATGAAATTGTGTACATTTGCAGGCAAAATCTGAGTGATGCGAAAAGTTCATTTAATCTCCGTAACCGAGCCTCTGTTGTTTGACTTAGCCCTGGCTATTCACCAAAAAGGATATGAAGTAAGCGTATCCGGTGTCGGACTGGCTGATACGACTCTTGCCAGACTGGAAAAAGAGGGGTGTACTTGTCATGGGGACGGATGGTTTCCGGAGAGATTAACTAAAGATATACATTTTGTGGTATTAGGGGCCGCAGTCCGGCAGGATAACCCCGAATTGATACGAGCAAAGGAACTGGGATTATTAGTGCTTTCGATACCTGAATTCATATTTCAGCGGACGAAAGAGAAGACGCGGGTTGTTGTTGCCGGCAGCCGGGGAAAGAAGACGATCATCTCGATGATTGTTTGTGCCCTGAGGCGGCAGAAACTTGCGTTCGACTATGCGTTGACCAGCGAAGTTCCCTTGTTGCCCGATCGTGTACATCTGAGCTACGAAGCCCGGATCGCGATTATCGAGGGTGACGAGCATGTCACGTCCGCTTTGGAGAAACGGTTCCAGCTTGAATTCTATCGTCCGCATATTGCTATTCTGACCAATCTGATGTGGACTTCCGCGACTGACCATGCCACGCCGGAGGCCTATCACACGACTTTCCGTACGTTCGCCTCTTCCATCGAGCGCGGGGGAAAGCTGATCTATTTCGACGGCGATCCTGTTGTCAAGCAGCTTGCCCAGGGAGTACGCGAGGATATAACGGCTATGCCCTACGATCAACATGTCGTGGTCGAGAAAGAAGGAAAGACTTATTTGCAGACTCGCTACGGGGATTTTCCTATCTATATTCCGGACCGCTTCTTCTTGATCAACTTGAATGCTGCCCGCCTGGCCTGCCGCCAGTTAGGTGTAAAAGATGCGGATTTTTATCAGGCATTATCCGAATATAGTGTATCTTTGCTCCCATGATTATAGCGAGACAAAAAAGAAAGGAAAATATAGCCGAATATTTGTTGTACATGTGGCAGGTGGAAGACCTGATACGTGCCAACAATTTCGATATGGACTCGATTCGCCGCACGATCGTGGAACGTTACGACCAGCCGGACGATGTAAAGGAAGAGATTGCCAAATGGTATGAGGAACTGATCGAGATGATGCGTTCCGAAGGGGTGAAGGAAAAAGGACATATCCAGCTGAATAAGAATGTGATTATTGCTCTGACCGACCTGCACCTCCGCCTTCTGAAATCGTCGAAGGAAATGGTGTACGGGGCGGCTTATTATAAAACACTCCCCTTTATCGTCCAGCTCCGTGCCAAATCGGGTGGCGAGGACTTGCCTGAGTTGGAGACTTGCTTCAATGCTATTTACGGTTTCCTGATGCTGAAGATGCAAGGAAAGGAAATCAGCCCCGAAACGATGGAGGGGATCAAACAGATCAGCTCGTTCCTGGCGCTTCTGGCCGAGAAATATCGTGAAGATATGAATGGGGAACTGAAATTAGAAGAATAAGACAAGATGAAAACAATTTTAGTAACAGGAGCTAACGGGCAACTGGGCAATTCGATCCGTCAGTTGGCTGCCGGATATCCGCAATATGCGTTTGTGTTTACGGATGTGGATACGCTCGATATTTGTGACGCTCAGGCTGTGGATGCTTTTGTCAAGGAGAAGCAAGCTGATTATATCATCAATTGTGCTGCCTATACGGCTGTGGATAAGGCGGAAGATGACGAAGCTCTTTGTTTCCGTATCAATCGGGATGCCGTTCGGAACTTAGGAGAGGCGGCGCGTATGGCTGGGGCGAGGGTGATCCATGTTTCTACCGACTATGTATTCGACGGTACGAATCATTTGCCTTATGTGGAAACGGACGCGACTTGTCCGGCTTCTGTCTACGGGCGTACGAAACTTGCCGGTGAACAGGCTTTGCAGGAGGTTTGCCCGGATGCGGTAATCATCCGTACGGCATGGCTGTACTCCGAGTTCGGTAATAATTTTGTCAAGACGATGTTGCGTCTGGGAAATGAGCGGGAGCAGTTGTCTGTCGTGTTCGACCAGATTGGTTCGCCGACGTATGCCGGTGACCTGGCGGCTACCATTTTAGCGGTGTTGGTGCAGGCGGAGGCGGGTGCTTTTGTTCCCGGTATCTATCATTATTCCAACGAAGGAGTTTGCAGCTGGTATGATTTCGCCGTGAAGATTATGGAGTTGGGCGATGCGCCCTGCCATGTTCTCCCGATCGAGTCCAAAGATTATCCTGCGAAGGCTGCCCGTCCGCATTTCAGCGTCCTGAACAAGACTAAGATTAAAACGATCTATACAATCAGCATACCCCATTGGGAAGCGAGTCTGCGTGAATGTATGAAAAGAATAACAAAATAAGATAAATAACAATGAGTCAGTATTCAGAAGAGATTGAGAGAAGAAGAACGTTTGCTATTATCAGCCATCCGGATGCCGGTAAGACGACCCTTACCGAAAAACTGTTGCTCTTTGGGGGGGCCATTCATGTGGCAGGTGCCGTAAAGTCTAACAAGATCAAGAAGACAGCTACCTCCGACTGGATGGAAATTGAAAAGCAGCGTGGAATCTCCGTCGCAACCTCCGTGATGGCTTTCGACTATTCCGGTCATAAAATCAATATCCTCGATACTCCTGGCCACCAGGACTTCGCCGAAGATACGTTCCGTACGCTGACGGCTGTGGATAGCGTTATTATCGTGATCGATACCGCAAAAGGTGTGGAAGCCCAGACCCGTAAGTTGATGGAAGTTTGCCGTATGCGTAAGACTCCCGTGATCGTGTTTGTCAATAAGATGGACCGCGACGGTAAGGACCCGTTCGACTTGCTGGACGAGATCGAAGAGGAGCTGCATATCAATGTGCGCCCGCTGAGCTGGCCGATCGACATGGGACAGCGGTTCCGTGGCGTCTATAATATATATGAACAGAAACTGAATCTCTATACTCCGAGCAAGCAATATGTGACGGAGAATGTGGAATTTAAGGATATCAACAGCCCGGAACTTGAAAACTATATCGATGCCGGACAGGCAGAAAAGCTCCGTTCCGATATCGAACTGATAGAAGGGGTTTATCCTGAATTCGATGTCGATACTTATCTGAAAGGAGATATTGCTCCCGTGTTTTTTGGTTCTGCCTTGAATAACTTCGGGGTAAAAGAGTTGCTGGATTGCTTTATCAATATCGCTCCTTCTCCCCGTCCTGTATCGGCTGTGGAACGGGTGGTCGATCCGGAAGAGGATGCTTTCTCCGGCTTCGTTTTCAAGATCCATGCCAATATGGACCCTAACCATCGCAGTTGTATTGCTTTCGTGAAGATTTGTTCCGGACGTTTCGAACGTAATGCCAACTACAAGCATGTCCGTTTCGGAAAGATGATGCGTTTCAGCAGTCCTACAGCTTTCATGGCGCAGAAGAAGGAAGTGGTGGACGAGGCTTTTGCCGGCGATATCATCGGTTTGCCTGATACCGGAAACTTCAAGATCGGCGATACACTGACTTCCGGTGAAGAACTTCACTTTAAAGGATTACCGAGCTTCTCTCCTGAAATGTTCAAATATATCGAGAATGCCGACCCGATGAAGGCCAAGCAGCTGAACAAGGGTATCGAACAGTTGATGGATGAAGGCGTCGCCCAGCTCTTTACCAACCAATTCAACGGACGTAAGATTATCGGTACGGTCGGACAGTTGCAGTTCGAAGTGATTCAGTACCGCTTACTTCACGAATATGGTGCACAGTGTAAGTGGGAACCGATCAGCCTCTATAAGGCTTGCTGGATAGAAAGCGACAATACTGCCGCTCTTGAAAACTTCAAACGCCGTAAAGCCCAGTATATGGCTCTCGATAAGGAGGGACGCGATGTCTATCTGGCCGATTCCGGTTATGTACTGATGATGGCGCAACAGGATTTCCCGGATATCAAGTTCCACTTCACGTCGGAGTTCTGATAAGGTTTATAATCTACAAGTTTATATAAAGTAAAATGAAGAAGTTATTTGTTTCATGCATGATTGCCTTTATGGCGATTTGCTCGGTTGGTGCACAGGAGGTGTATATCGGCGGCGGTTTTACAGTCGGTAGTATGGATGATGAGTTTGTTTTTCAGATTTCACCGGAAGTAGGATGTCACTTGACTGACCAATGGGCTGTGGGTGGTGAAATCGGTTATATGCATTACGATAATTATAACCGTTTCCAGTTTGCTCCGTATGCTCGCTACACGTTTTATAAGACGGGTATTGTGGGGTTGTTTGTCGATGGGACGGTTGGGATTGCCGCTGGTGACGGTGATACTGGTTTCCGGTTGGGATTGCGTCCGGGACTTTCTTTGAAAGCGACGGAACATCTATCTTTTGTCACTAAAGTCGGATTTCTTGGTTATAGCGATTCGTATAACGGAACTTCTGATTTTGCAGGTGTGAACTTCGACACGGAAAATATCAGTATCGGTTTCCATTATAATTTTTGACAGGAAGTATCCTGATGAGAGGGAAGGAATCAGAAAGGGCGGAAGACGGCTTTTCCGGTTCCTTTTCTTTTAGGTGTAAGTCATAAGATCCGTTTAATCTCCTCCAAGTTTCCTACCGTGTAAGTCGGTGTAAAACCTTTTGTCGGCAGTCCTTCCGGGTTCAGCCACAGTTGGTCGATTTTAGAGTTATAGGCACCGATGATATCCGCTTCCCAACTGTCGCCGATCATCAGGCTTTCGCTCCGGCGGGAGTTGGTGTTTTTAAGGGCGAAATCGAAAATGCCTTTATGAGGTTTCTGGATGCAGGCGTCTTCGGAAAGGATCATCTTTTCGAAATAGGGGGCCAGGCCCGAATTGCTGAGCTTTTTGAACTGGACTTCCCGGAAACCGTTGGATAGGATATACATGCGATAGGAGGGACGCAGGTATTCCAATAGCTCGATTGCGCCCGGCACCAAGCGTGTCTTACGGGTTGTCCGTTGCAAGAAGTCGTTGTTGATCTCCAGTACCGATTTTGTGTCTTCTATCCCTAAAGGGTGGAGCATATAGCGAAAACGTTCGATGATCAATGTCTGGCGGTCTATTTCATTGTTGCGGTACTGTTCCCATAGCAGGTTGTTGTGCGGCCAGTAGATATCGAAGAAAGCCTCGAAGGAGGCATAATACCGGTCAAAGTGGTGAGCGGTATATACTTCTTCGAGGCATTCCTTATTATTATGGTACGTGTCCCAAAGGGTATCGTCCAAATCAATAAAAAGACTTTTGTATTTCATTATCCTACTTCAATCACCAAATACTTGCCAAGGCTCCAGAATGCTTTTTCGTCTGTGATCTTCAATGTCATATTGCCGTCTTCGTCCTTTACAAATTCATAAGAACCTTCCGGGTGATTGGATTTCAGTTTTGCTTTACCTGCGAACAATGGGATTTCCTTCACTTCGCGGATATCGATAGAGATGAAATAATCTTTGTTGAAGCCGTTCTGCAATACTTTGGATTTAGCAAATAAGCCACCTCCGGAAAGGATCTTCTGGTCTTTCAGTTCTTTTGCCGTACCGAAGCAATAATAAGCAGTATGAAGTTTCTTGTCCTGTTCCTGCAACTTTTCGGATTGGGCCGCAGTCGTAGTTGACAAGTCTTCCACGTCTTCATTCAAAGAAGCAACCATTTCATCCAATTCCTGGATGCGAACATTCTTCTTAGCCAGATCTTCCTGTAGCGTGACAATCATATTGGCTTTCTGGTCAAGTTCGGAAGAAAGGCGGCTGATTGTTTTTCGCAAGGCGGAAGACTGGATTCCGCTCTTTTTCAGTTTCTCTTCCAGTTCGCTGATCTGCTGTTTGTTCTTTTTCAGTGTTTCGCTGATCAACTGCATATTTTCTTTGATCTGTTCGCGGCTACTCTTATTCAGATCTCCTTTTTGCTGCTGTATGTTGAGATAATTTTCTGCATCACGGATAGACTGAATATCAGCCTCTACGTCATTGAGGGTACCGAGAATTTCATCCATCTCGGCATTACTTTTAGTGTTTTCGATTCTCAGAGAGTCGTTTTCTGCTTTCAGCTTCTTATATTCTGCTGAATTCTGTCCGCAGGAGGCCAGCATGGCTGTGCAAATCGTTGTTGCAATTAATACTTTCTTCATGTTCTTTCTGTTGTTACGTTAAACTTCTGTTCCTGTCTCTGTCTCTTTGTCCTTTTTATCTTTTAAGCCTGCTAATACGATAACAATTTCACCTTTTGGTTCGTTCACGGTGAAATGGGCGATCACTTCTTCCAGCGTGCCGCGTACGGTTTCTTCGTGTATCTTCGATATTTCACGTGAAACGGAAACCGGGCGGTCATTCCCGAAAAACTCGGCTAATTGAGTCAATGTTTTGACCAGCCGGAAAGGCGACTCATAGAAAATGATAGTGCGATATTCCGTCGAGAGTTCTTTCAGGCGCGTCTGTCTGCCCTTCTTCTGGGGAAGAAAGCCTTCGAAACAAAATTTCTCGTTAGGCAATCCTGAAGCAACTAATGCCGGGACGAAAGCTGTGGCTCCCGGCAGACATTCCACTTCTACTCCTTGGCGTACACATTCACGCACTAACATGAATCCGGGATCGGATATTGCGGGCGTACCGGCATCCGACACCAACGCAATGTTTTCGCCCGCCTTGATACGGGCAGCCACTTGTTCGACTGTTTTATGTTCGTTGAACTTATGGTGCGACTGCATTCTGTTTTGTATCTCGAAATGTTTGAGTAGGATACCGGTAGTACGCGTGTCTTCCGCCAGAATGAGATCGGCCTCTTTCAGCACGCGGATTGCCCGGAACGTCATGTCTTCCAGATTTCCGACGGGAGTGGGTACTACTGTTAATTTTGCCATAGCACTTTTTAATTGACAATTGATAATTGACAATTGACAATTAAAAAGACAAAGACAAATACATTGTCAATTGTCCACTGTCAATTGTCCATTGCTTAGAGGAAGCGTTTTTCAAGCAGCTTGATAAAGTCTGCTACCGCTTCATCTTCTATATTCCATTTTAATTCGTTATTCAAATAGGTGACCGACTCTTCGTATGAATGAAGATCGTTCAGGTCGTTGATTGCTTTGTTCATCCGTGCCTCATCCCCTCCGAACAATTCGCGGCGGAAACGGAAGCGGTCATTCAGGCTGAATGCCTTACGGAAGTCCGAAAGATTTTTCTTCTCCAACAGGTCGTTGAGGAATAATCCGGGACGTTCTGCGGGGATCACTTTTCCGGGCGTTTCCACAACGGGAGCCTCCGATTCTTCAACAGGATTTGACTCCGGTTGGGCCGGGGATTCCTTCTCTGTGGGAAGTCCCTGTCTGATTTCCTCTGCGGGAGTCATTATGGGGGCCGGTTGAACAATCACCGGTTCTTCTTCGGGCTTTTCCTCCAAGGGGACCTCTTTTGCGGTTTCTTCCGTTACGGCCCGTTCGGTTTCCGGTTCTTGGGTGACTGGCTTTGTTTCTGCCCGTACCGTCTGTACCGAGGTGGCGACCGATGGGGGAATAGACTGAATCAACGCCTGATGTTCTTCCATCTGTTTGCGTAGCATTTCGATCTGAGCCGTTTCCAGAGCATGCAGATCCTTCAGAATCTTATGGGTGAGGTCGAAAGTCTGGCCGAAAAAAGACACCGGATACACTTCTGCATCCCGCATGCCGGCAACCAACGTTTCAAGCTCCCGGATATCCAGGAGCAGATAATCTATTTTTTCTTTATTCGCCATTCCTTTTACCATTCATGAAAACCTGCAAGCAAGTTTTCGTTTATATTGCAACAAAAATAGGCATTTCTTATATATGTAACGTATTTATTATATGAAATATTGTTATTCCTTTCGTTGTGAAGTTAGGACAACCACATCAAAATATTCCATTGTCAGGGATCAAGTCGTCCTCGGAAGGTTCTATTTAAGTGACAATAGCCATGCCTCTGTTGTCAAACAGCCTAATCATAGAGCTTTTGGCCTTGGTCGAATACCCTTTCGCCCTTGGTCAAAAGCTCTTTCGACACTTGTCAAAAACCTTTTCGACTAAGGGCGAAAAGTAAAAGAGTGGTAGTAATAGTTATAGATACCTGTAGTTTAATGAATTTAGTTGACTGCTATCAGTCTAAAAAGTAAAAGGGGTATCAATACGGCCGACTGTTACTCTTCGAACTCCTCCGGCAAATTCACCAGATAGAGTCGGTGGGTTGCACGCGTAAAGGCGGTGTAAAGCCAGCGATAGAAATCTTCCCCAAGCATTTCTTCCGTAATATAGCCGATATCCAGAAATACATTCATCCATTGGCCGCCCTGCGCTTTGTGGCAGGTGACGGCATAGGCGAATTTGACTTGCAGGACGTTGTAGTGGAGATCGGCTTTCATCTTTTTCATCTTTCCCGCCTTTGTCGGGACATCGTCGTAATCTTCGAGGATGGTATAGAAGAGCTTGTCATTAAGCTCTTTGGGCAGTGCGGGGGCATCTGTCTGCAAGGTGTCGAGGAGAATCTTGACATCCATTTCAAGATCGTAGTCCTGGAAACGGACCGATACGTCGGCAAAACGGAAACCGTAGAGTTCGTAAGTTCTTCGTACACGCAGCACCTGTATGATCTCGCCGTTTGCGATGAAGTCCATCTCCTTGTTGTCGGCTGTCCAGAAATAGTTATTCTTGGCAATCATCAGCCGGTCGCCGGACGAAAGTTCTTCTTCCCGGTACAGGATGCGATTGCGGATACCATTATTATATAGGGTAGCCCGCTTATTAGAGCGAGAAATAATCATGGTATCTTCGATTCCGTTCCGACTGTAGGCCGAAGATATTTCTTCGATCAGTTCGTCTCCGTTTACCTTTCTGAAATCGGTGAAGCCTTTCAGCTTTAGTTTGGGGAAAATCTCGACCGTTTCGTTCCGCAAGGCGTCCCGAAGGCGGGTTGCATTGAACAAGATCCCGGAGTCTTCGCTTTGGCGGACAACCTGGGTGAGGGTGATTTCCTGTACCTGTAAATTATATCCCCGCAGGATTTCCGGGTTGAGGGCGGGGCTTTCGGTTTGCATGACGGGAGGTAACTGTGCCACATCGCCCATTAGGATCAGGCGGCAGTTTTCGCCGGAATAGACATACTGGATCAGGTCGTCCAACAGGCGTCCGGTGCCAAAAACAAACGAGTCCAATCCCTCATTGGCTATCATGGAGGCTTCGTCTACAATAAATAGTGTGTCTTTATGCAAGTTGTCAGCCGGATGAAAACCTGTCGGTTCGTTTGAAAAGGCTTTCTGACGATAGATCTTTTTGTGTATCGTAAATGCTTTCTGTTCGGCATAGCCGGAAAATACCTTTGCCGCCCGTCCGGTTGGGGCGAGCAGGATGCTTTTCTGTTTTAGCTCCGCCATCGTCTTCACCAGGGCTCCGACCAAAGAAGTTTTACCGGTTCCAGCATATCCTTTGAGTAATAAAAGCGAATCCGGTTCTTCCGAAAGAAGGAAATCGGATAGGACATTTAACGCTAAAACCTGGTCTTCGGTCGGATTATATGGGAAATTTTGTGTAATTTGGCGGCTTAAATAACTATTTATCATTTTGATCGCAATAATTTTCGCGATAAAGGTAGTGTATTAAATATTCTTTTTTAAATTTGCCGAACGAAATAAATTCAAAAAACAATATAAACCATGAAAGTTACATTAAAGATTTTATTGGCTGTGGCAGTAGTACTGCTTGCGTACATGTGTTACAGAAGTGTTATGGGTCCGATCGAATTCGATAAGACGAGAGAACAACGTGAAAATTTGATCAAAGCTCGTTTGATCGATATTCGTAAAGCACAGATCGAATACAAGAACATCCACAAGGTACATGCAGCCAATTTTGATGAACTGAGTAAGTTTTTAAAAGATGAAAAATTGCCGTTCCTTATCAAGGAAGGTGTATTGACGGACGAACAGCTCGAAAAGGGTATGACTGAACAGGAAGCCGTTAAGAAAGGTTTGATCAGACGTGATACTGTTTGGGTGACAGCTGTGGACACATTGTTCGGTAGTGGTTATAATGTAGATGATATGCGCAATGTACCGGGTGCGAACGTGCAGTTCTCTATGGATACGGCTACTCTTACTTCCGGTTCCGGTTATACTGTAAAAGTATTCCAGTGCGGTGTTCTGTATGACGACTATCTGGGCGATTTGGACAAACAGTTGGTTTACAACTTGAAGGATAAGGCCGAAAAGATGAACAAATATCAGGGTCTGCGCGTAGGTTCTATCGAAGAAATCAATAACAACGCAGGTAACTGGGAAGATTAATGATTGCCTATGGCTATTAATCTGTCTGATAAGTTAACAGCTGATTATTCGGAAAATTATATAATGTCCATCCGGCTTCGGTCGGGTGGACTTTCTTTTTCCGCATACAGTCCTTCGGTAAATGAGAGTTTCTTTTATAGAGACATCGAATTCGACCGGACAAAGCCTTATGTCTCTTCCCTGAAAGAATGTTTCTTTGAAAACGATTTCCTGACCTGGTTCTACAAACAGGTCAATGTGGTTTGTGTCACTCCCCAATATACGCTTGTGCCGAAAGAAGTTTTTCAGGAAAAGCAGAAAGCGGAACTGCTGGCGTTCACATTTTCGTCTCCCGAAGGACGTTGCCTGAGCAATGAACTGAAAGACGAACCGGCAGAACTGGTATTCGGGGTGGATGAAGAAGTATATGAGTTTTGTTCCCGTTCGCTGGTCAATCCCCGTTTTGTCCATCATGTCAGTCCGCTGCTTTCGTTGTGGAAGAAGCAGAGCCGTGCCCGCTTGCCTCGCCAGCTATATGTCGTGCTGCCTCGCCGGAGAATGGATGTGGCGTGCTATGCACAGGGGAACCTGCTTTTCGTGAACTCGTTCGAGTATGAACATGCGGACGATATCTTGTATTATATATTATATGTATGGAAGCAGGCTGGAATGGATCAACAGAAAGACCAGTTGCGTCTTTTCGGCGATGTGCCTTTGCGGAGTGAAATAACGAATACGTTGCGGAATTATTTACAATACATCGATCCGCAGGAGATCCCTTCCGAAGCCTATCTGATGGGGCCGGAGGTGTTGCAGGCTCCGCTGGATCTTATAGCTTTATCTTTATGCGAATTATAAGTGGAATATACGGACGGCGCCGTTTTGATGTCCCGTCTACCTTCAGTGCCCGTCCGACGACGGATTTTGCGAAGGAAAATATCTTTAATGTGATCTCCAACCATATCGACCTTGAAGGGTTGGACGCACTCGACTTGTTTGCCGGGACAGGAAGTATCTCTTTCGAACTGCTTTCACGTGAGTGCCGGAGCGTGACAGCCGTCGAAAAGAATAATGCGCATGCTTCTTTTATCGCCAAAGTAGCCAAAGAGTTGAAAACGGATTCGCTGACGCTGATTCGCGGCGATGTCTTCCGTTATCTCCATTCGGCTCCGGCCCGGCATTTCGATTTCATCTTTGCCGATCCTCCTTATGCTCTGAAAGAATTACCCGAAGTGCCGGAACTTGTCTTCGAACGTGATCTGCTGCGAGATGGGGGAATCTTCGTGATGGAACATCCGAAGACAAATGATTTCTCCGGGTTACCCTATTTCTATCAGCACCGTGTCTACGGTTCGGTGAATTTTTCTATCTTTATCAAAGAAGATATTAAAGAAGAGGAGAAAACAGACGCATAAACGATTCGGCTATGCGTTGCTTGATCGGACGCTTCAGCCAGCGTGATGGAACCAGTCTTTCGCAACTATGCATGTCGTGCAGGAATACCTTCTTCATCTGTAAGGCAAACGAAGGTTGGTAAACAAAGGCGTTGATCTCGAAATTATGCTCGAAACTGCGGAAGTCCATATTGGCGGAACCGATGCAGGTCAGTTCATCGTCTGCCACCATCAGTTTAGAATGTAGGAATCCCGGTTTATAGAAATAGACTTTGACGCCTGCTTTTACCATCTCATCAATGAAAGAGTGAGTCGCCATGTTTGCCGTACGCGTGTCCGAACGCTTTGGGAGCATCAGCCGTACGTCGACACCTCCCAAAGCCGCTATCTGCAAAGCCTGGTTCAGCCCTTCGGTCGGAAGGAAATAAGGGGTCTGGATAAATACATATTTCTTGGCATTGGCAACCGTGAAGATGGCCGCCTGCAAGAGCGTGCGCCACTGTCCGACGGGGCCGCTGGTGCAGATCTGCATGATATTATCGTCCGAATAGACCGGAAGCGGTGGATAGTAAATCTTGTCGTTCAGGAGTTTCTTGCTGACCACGTACCAATCGATCAGGAAAGCCGCCTGCAAACCATGTACACCTTTTCCGATAATCTTGAAATGCGTGTCCCTCCATGTCCCCCAACTGGTTCCTTTCGTGTAGCGGTCTGCAATGTTCATGCCGCCCATAAAGCCGACTTTACCGTCTATGACAACGATTTTCCGGTGGTTCCGGTAGTTTACCTTGCTGGTGAAGACCGGGAACGCTACTTTCAGGAAGGCGCTGACCTCGATACCGGCATCCGACATTTCCTTGAAGAACTTGTCTTTCACGTTCCAGCAACCTACATCGTCGTAAAGAACACGGACTTCGACTCCTTCTTTGGCTTTTTCGATCAACAGTTCTTTGACCTTATTACCAATTTCGTCGTCGCAGAAGATATAATATTGGATGTGTATATGATGGGTTGCCCCCGCAATCTCTTGTAAAAGGTCGTGAAACTTGTCTGCCCCGTTCGTATAGATCGTGATGTCGCTTCCATAGAGCAGGGAGGACTGGTTGCTGTTTGTCAACAGTGTGACCAATGGCTGATAGGGAGCTGGAACGGAGCAGGCATCTTGCGGGAGTTTCCCTTCCTGCGGCCGCTTCATGATGCGCTTATAGGTGCGCCGGGAGATAATCCGTTGCTTCCGGTTATCCTGTCCGAAGAAGAAATAGAACAGGAGCCCGATACCGGGAGCAAGGAGCAACACGATCACCCAGGGAATCGTTTTCAACGGATTCCTATTCTCTGTGATGATAACCAGTACTAACCCAAGAATGGTGACGCAGTATAATATGATGAATATTATACCCACTATCCATTGTATATGTATGTGTACGAGTGCCAGCATTCCGGGTGCTTTTTGTATCTGTCAGTATGTTGCAATTCGTAAAGATAGAAAGCTAATGCGGAAATTGCAAATGTAAAAGCTTTGTTTTTATAAACCATATAAGGAATACATTGTTCAATCTTTACTACATTTGACGCATTAAATATAGAATAGATCATGATTACTTATGTTATTATCGGGATCACGGTTGTCGTGTCCTATATCTGTTTCGGCGACCATGAGTTGTTCCGGAAGTTAGCATTCATACCGTATCGTACCGTTCATAATAATGAATGGTACCGGTTGATTACGCATGGTTTTGTGCATGCCGACATGACGCACCTGCTTGTGAATATGTTCACCTTCTGGTCGTTCGGGACATATATGGAGAGTGCTTTCGGCTATTTGGGGTTGGGTACAGGCGGCTATTTAGGATTGTATTTTGGTGGGATGGTTGCTGCTTCCCTTTATGATTTGGCCCGTCGTCGCAATGATCCCTATTATGTGTCGATAGGCGCTTCGGGTGCTGTATCGGCTGTCTTGTTCACTTCCATCTTTTTGGACCCGTGGGGAAAAATTCTGTTTTTTGCTGTACTGCCGATTCCGGGAATTATTTTTGGTGTGATCTACTTGGCCTATTGCCAGTATATGGCGAAAAAGGCGGGAGATAATATTAATCATAATGCCCACTTTTATGGAGCACTTTACGGTTTGATTTATCCGGCTATATTGGAACCTTCGTTGATCAAAAGGCTCTATCTGTTACTTTTCTCTTGAAAGAAAAGTAACAGATAAATCATCAAAATCTTCCACCCGGAGGCGGGCCCATCGGACCACCATGTCTCGGCCCTCTTCCGCCCGGTCCCTGCACATCGTTCATGCTGGCTCCTCCTTTAAAGATGCTGAAACGGTAGATGAAATGCACCATAAAGTAGCTACCCAAGGTATTGTATTCGGAATCTTGTGTATAGCTGGCAGTCACACTACGGGAGATATTGCTGCGTTGTTTCAGTATGTCGTATATCTTAAAACGGAGTGTAGCCTGTTTCCCTTTCAGGAATGACTTGGAGGCGGCGGCGTTCCATAGCACTTCGTTTTGCTTGAAACCATCCGAATAACCGGAGTTGGTGGACCAGTTGATATCGCTTTCCACTTTGAAATCGAGTGGGAGATAGATCGTTGTCGTTCCGCCCACACCGTAATTGAATGCGTTCAGGTCGGTTTGTCCTTGAAGTGAGTTCTGTGTCCCGTTGTAACGGATGTTGCCGTTGAGCCCGAGATCCAGATAGTCGGAGCGGAAATCGATTCCGGCACGTTCCATTAAAACCAGATTTTTGTTTGTGTTTTTCTCATCGTTGATGAACCCGTTGCTGTTGGCATAAGAGGCCATTGTCATGGAGTTGATCGAGAACTTCCGGTTTTTGAGCGGTGTGTTGAACAGGACGCGGATGTTTCCGTTGTAGTTCCCGTTTACATTGTCGTAGGTCGTCATCTTCTTACCTGTATTGCCGACATAGACGGACTTGTTGACGATATCGTTGATCACGTAGTTGAGATTCGCCATCACCATCAGGGCCGTTTGCTTTTCGGGCACGAATTTCTGGAAACGGATGAACAGGTTGTTTGTGTAGGTCGGTTTCAAATCTGGGTTACCCATTGTCGTATTCAACGGGTCGGAGATGTCGGCCACGGGTTGCAGTTGCGTCATGCTGGGCTGGCTGGTACGTCCGCGATAATTGATGCGGAGGTTTGTCCGCTTGTTGAATTTATAGTTGAAGCGGACCATCGGTGAAAGGTTCACCACATTGCGCGACAACTTGGAGAGAACCGTGTCACCCACGAAGTTCTCGCTCGTACTATGAGACGGGTCTACCGTCAAACCGACCGTGTAATCATATTTGGCCCGGACGGCTTTGAAGGCGAGGCTGACCTGCTGGTTGATGAAATTGTTGCGGTAGCTCTTGCTGTAGGCTGTGTCTAAGACATTGTAATCTTCGCTTCCCTCTTCGCGAGTGTAAGAGTTTTTCAGAGATTCCTGTTTGTTTTGCCGGATGCTGTAGGTTGCCTGGATGAAGTTGTTGTGGCCGATCGGTTCTACCCAGGATAGATAAGCCCGGTAGTTAAACCCTTTGTTGTCGTAGCGGAAGCGTTGGTCCACCAGTTCGTTGTCCATCCCCTCCGCCATCATCAGATACTCGGTGTTCGAATAGTTCAGCCCTTTATTGTAGGAATCGCTTAGTCCTCCCGACAGAGATCCGCTGAAAACACGTCCTTCGCTGTTTAGCTTACGGCTGAATTCCAGGCGGGCGTTAAGGTTATATCCGCTTCCGTCGGAAAGATATTCGGATTCGCCTATGTTGACCGTGTCGCGGTTTCCGCTCAGTGTGTTGAAAGTGCTCCCTTCGCGACTATGGCTGTCGCTATAGCTGAAACTCGGACGGAAGATGATCTGGGTGAGCGAGTCCGGTTTCCATTCCATGCGAAGGTCGGCGGCTACATTGTCGCTGCGTGTGTTGCTATTGTTATTCTCGTTGTAGAAAGAGGTGCTGTCACCCGGTAGTATATTCTGCCGGTTGCTTTTGCTGATTGCGTCGTTGTCGGAATGGGAATAACGGAGGTTGCCCCCGACCGTCAACTTCGGGTTAAACTCCTTACTGAAATTCAGACCGATATTGCCGGATGTCGTGATCCCGTTGCCGGCTCCTCCACCCCGGCGTCCACGTGGTCCGCCCATCCCTGAGAACATACTGGAGGCAAGGTCCGAGAATCCCATATTATTCGTGTTGTTGATTCCTCCCATCAAAGTCAGCTGATCGTTGTTGATAAAACGGTTCACCATGAAGTTTCCTTCGTACCGGTCTTCGCTACCGTAACCGGCAAAAGCGTTTCCGAACCAGCCTTGTTTCATGCCGGGCTTGACGGTTAGGTTGATGACGGTTTCCTCTTCTCCGTCGTCGAATCCGGTCATCTTGGCCATATCGCTCAGCTTGTCCAACACCTGCACTTTATCAATCATTTTGGATGGCAGGTTCTTGGAGGCCACCTTTGGGTCATCGGAAAAGAACTCTTTTCCGTCGATCAACACCTTTTTGATCTCTTTCCCGTTGACGGTGATTTTCCCTTCGCTGTCCACTTCCACACCGGGCATCTTTTTCAGCAAATCTTCCAACATGGAACCTTCTGTAGTCTTGTAGGAATCGGCGTTGTACTCCATCGTATCGTTGCGTACGGTTACTTCCGGTGCTTTCCCGATCACGACAGCTTCGCCCAATAGGATCGCTCCGTCGGCAAGTGCAAGTTTACCTAATTTGACAGGATTGTTTTTTCCCGTGATGCGCAGGGGCTGGTAGAGCGGATCGAATCCGACAAATGATACGTGCAGCAAGTAGCTGCCGTTTTTAATGTTCTTGAGTACGAAACCTCCGTTGCGTGATGTGGCGACACCTCCGATCATAGAACTGTCTTTGACGCTTAACAAACGGACCGTTGCCTGTTCGATCGGTTCATTGGTCCCCTCCTCAATCACCGTTCCGGTGATGTCTACACCTTTTTGTGCATATGCAGGCATAGTCAACAGAATTAAAAACAGAATGAAAAAATACCTTCCCGATTTCATAACTTTTGTTTTATCTTATCTGATATTAAATACGAAAAGATAGACACGGAAGTTCTCTGTAAGTTTAATAAGCTTTGGCTTGATTTTAATTTATTAACGAATAAGTGGTGTCTGACAGATTGATGCTGTTCTCCTATTTTTGCTGTCTATATGAATGTTAAAAAATATTACCCGCAGTACTAATTTTAAAAATATGGGGTACTAATCTGATTTTGATGGGATGGAAGTGACAATTTGTCAAAGCAGGTTTATCCCAGAATATTTATCAAGAAAGGCAGATAATCTTTCAATTTAAGACGGAGTATCTTAAGTGCCTGCGATATCCTGTATTCGACGGTTTTTACCGATACTCCGAGTTTTTGGGCAATTTGCACATTCGTATTTTCCCCGAATCGGCTCATGGCAAATGTTTCCCGATAGGTTTCGGGCAGGTTCTCGATTGCTTTCTGTATGTTTTCTGTCAGTTCATTTACAAAATAGTAGTCCGGGTCTTCAAACTGGTCTTTTATCTTCTCATATATCTGGTTATGGATACGTTCGTGATACAGGTTTTTCCTGATCGCATTGAGGCAACGGTGTTTGGTGGATATAAATAGATAGGATTTCAAAGACGTCTCAATCACAAGATTTTCCCGTGTTTCCCAAAGAAAAAGCATCAACTCCTGCACAAGCTCTTCAGAATCATCATCAGAAATATACTGTGACGCGTATTCGCAAAGGGGGGAGTAATACTTGATAAACAGTTGTTTGTAAGCATCCTGGTCTCCTTGTTGCAATAGTATTATCAGGTTATTTTCATCCATATCCCTTGGTTTTTATGAAAAAGAGCGTGGAAATGTTCTTGCTTATTCGGACTCCGAGGCTCTGGTATGCCCAATCCCCATAATAAGCCTGAACATCCCACGCCTATAAGGGCGCAGGCATTCAGACTACTATTTTGGGGTTTTAGAAATTTACCAGATTTCGGAGTCCAAAATAATATCTAAACGCTTCTACGTTATTTTCGATTTCCTTATACAAATGTAGGGAAAAATGAATAAAACTACAATAACGGTTCAATTCTTTTTTTTGCCAACCCGTCTATTTGAAATAATTATACAATGTAGTTTAGGGTATCCTCATTTGATATTTGTCATATATATAGAATGGAAAAAGAACATATATATATGGCTGTTGGTGAACCGGAAAATTCAGTTATTCTGAAATACATCCGGGGTACTGCTTCTGAAGAAGAGAAAGCAGAGGTTAATATTTGGCAGAAGAAACATCCGGAAAACGAGAAGGTTCTATTACAAATTGCCCGCATTTATTATGCTTGCCGAACACAAGAGCGGATTGTTTCTCGAGATCCTTTAAGGGCGTATTGGAAAGTAGATAAAAAGCTAAAATCTCAGAAAAAAGACCACTATGCCATTTTTTATCGCATCGTAATAGAACTATTAAAAGTTGCAGCTATTGTACTGATTTTGCTCGGTGGAAATTTCTTGTTACAAAAAGATGATCAGATGGAATCTTTTCCTTCGTTCCAGACTTTATATGTTCCGGCGGGTCAGCGTGCAGAATTGGTTTTGCCTGATAGTACGAGAGTATGGCTGAATGCAAACTCGAAATTAGTTTATTCGACCAGTTTTAAAGAAGGAATTCGACAGGTTGAATTGGATGGAGAGGCTTATTTTGATGTGAAGCATAATGGAGATAATCCTTTTGTTGTTAGAACTAAATCAATGAATGTGATGGTGTTGGGAACGGAATTTAATGTGTCTGCTTATTCTGGTATCGAAGAATTCAATATTGCATTATTGAGAGGAAGTGTCGAGTTGAATCCATCGGATCGTTCCGGAAAATATAGGATGAAGGCTGGTGAGCAGGTCTTTTACAAAGAAGGAAAATATGTCTCGGCCGAAATTGGCAATATGGATTATTTTAAGTGGAAAGAAGGGGTTCTCAGCTTTAATAACCAGCCGATACATGTGATAATCGATAAATTACGCTTGTATTATGATATCAGAATAGAAGTAACGGATCTACCTTTCTTGGAAGAACGCTATTCCGGTAAATTCCGAGTAAAAGAAGGTATCGAGCAAGTATTGAAAGTCTTGCAGTTAGAGCATAAATTTACCTATGTAAAAGATAATGAATTGAATCTGATAACTATAAAATGAATCGCCTATGGGAAAAGAAATATAGATAAAATTAAAACCGGATTATGGTTCCAGCATAATCCGGTGAAAATGTCAGTCTGTTGACATAACCAGTAATTAAATCGAGTACTAACATTTTGATACTGCAAAGTTATGAAAAAAAAATGTACAGGGATAAATTATACCCTGTTGTTAAGTGAATTTAAACATACATATAGAGTGATGAAGTTAATCTTAAGCTTTTTGTTATTATGTGTATCGACTGTCTTTTCTGAAAACGTGAGTTCCCAGATAGCTCGTGTCAATATTGTAGCAAACAAGTTGTCTGTAAAGGAAATTATCAAGCAGATAGAAGATCAGACTGACTATCTTTTCGTATACAGCAATGAAAAGGTAGATTTAAGTCATCGGGTTTCTCTTAATGCTTCGGATATTTCCGTGATTAATGTCTTGAACCGTATTTTTGAGAACTCGGATATCGAATATGCGATGGAAGGGAATAATATCTTGTTGATGAAGAAAGATGTTCTTCAACAGCAAAAAGGGAAAGTTTTGAAAGGTACAGTGAAAGATCAGAGCGGCGAACCTGTGATCGGTGCTAATGTTGTTGTAAAAGGAACGACGAATGGTACTGTTACGGATGTAGATGGAAATTTTGCATTGGAAGTTTCCAATACGGATGTTTTACAGGTTTCATTCATTGGGTATATGACACGTGAGGTTCCAGTAAAAGATAGGAATATATTGAATGTAAATTTGATTGAAGATACGAAAAGCCTGGATGAGGTTGTGGTCGTAGGTTACGGAACTCAGAAAAAGGTGAATTTGACAGGTGCTGTAAATGTGATTTCTAATGAAGATTTTGAAAATCGCCAGGCTTCTACTGTCTCTCAATTGTTACAGGGGGCTGCACCTGGATTTAATTTTGATATAGGTACACAAGATGGATTTGAACCCGGAGCAACCATGAATATCTCGATTCGTGGTATGGGATCGTTGAATGGGGGATCGCCTTATGTCGTGATCGATGGCTTTCCTGGTGATTTGAATAATTTGAATCCGGAAGATATCGAATCAGTTTCCGTTTTGAAAGATGCTGCTGCCTCTGCCATTTATGGTGCGAGAGCTCCTTACGGTGTTATCTTGGTTACAACGAAAAAAGGAAAAAAGAATGAAAAAGTTAGCGTTTCTTATACTGGTAATTTGATTGTGAAGACTGCTCAGAAGCTACCGGAAAGCCTGGATTCTTATACTTGGACCCGAATTTTGAATGAGGCGGGAGATAATATGGGGGGACATCCATTTAGCAACGAAACTATCGATCGTGTTATAGCCTATCAAAAAGGAGATTTTGAATATATTAGAAATTCAATTCCTGATTGGCCGGAAGGTGCTACAATCTTTGGCGCGATGCCGGAAGGTAATGTTTGGAATAATGCTAATTTAAATTATGCTAATACGGATTGGTGGGATATTTATTTTGGAAACAGTGTGAACCAGAAACACGATATCTCTTTGCATGGAGGTACGGATAAGGTCTCTTATTATTTCTCAGCTGGTTATATGGATGATAGTAGTGTTTTGAATTATGGAACGGACTATTTCAAAAGAATGAATACATTAGGTAAAATCAGCGTAGCTATTACCGATTGGTGGGATTTCGGATATGAAACACGCTTTGCTAAAAAGATTCGAGAAAAACCGAATATGACGAATGAGGGCGATTATTCTTTTTTGTATCGGCATATTTCTCGAAATTATCCTATTACCCCCTTATATGATGGATTCGGCAATTATATGTTTGAATCTCATATCCCTTCGATTGAAGCAGGGACAGATAAGCAGGACGACATTGATTTCTGGAATAACTTTCGGATGGAGCTTCGTCCATTGAAAGGTTGGAAAATTAATGCGGATTTTGCTTATAATGTGTATAATCAAGAAATTTCGGAAGTAGAAAAGTATATATATACATATGATGTAAATAATCAGCCATATGAAAACGGCATAAGTATCCCGAATAATCTGACTCGGAAAAAATACATAAAAAAGTATTGGACGACAAATATTTATACTTCATACGATTTTGATATCAATGAAGAACATAACTTTACAATCTTAGCGGGTATGCAGTTTGAACGAGGAGATGAGTCGTGGGTTCAAGGTTATAAAACGGATTTAATTTCGGAAAAAGTACCTTCATTCCCGACAGCAACCGGTGATGCTCTTTTGTCAGAAGCTTTGGCTCATAATGCTACGGAAAGTTATTTTGCGAGGTTGAATTATAATTATAAAGAGAAATATTTATTTGAAGCGAATGTCCGTTATGATGGGTCTTATGTTTTCCGTAATGGAAAAAGATGGGGAACCTTTCCGTCATTTTCTCTCGGATGGAATTTATATAATGAATCGTTTTGGGAAAATATAGAGCCTTATGTCAACACACTGAAAGTTCGAGCATCTTGGGGACAATTAGGAAACCAGAACATTTCACCTTATAGCGATTTGGAATTAATTCCGATATCGGCTGATAAATTAAACTGGATCTTCAATTATGGTTCGACAAGACCGGTAGGTTATACTTCTGGTCCTAATTTAGTAAATAGAAATTTGACATGGGAAACAGCAACGACGACTAATGTCGGGATGGATTTATCGTTTTTGAATAATCGATTATCGGCTACTGTGGATTGGTTTGAAAGACGGACTATTGATATGGTTGGACCGTCTCAGGCGATGCCAGGTGTATTGGGTACGAGTGTTCCAAAAGAGAATAATTCGACTTTGCGGACTCGTGGTTGGGAAATTAGTTTGAATTGGAAACATGCTTTGGAAAACGGATTGTCATATAATCTGGGTATTAGTTTGTATGACTATAAATCTGTCGTTACAAAATATTTTAATCCTACAGGGACATTGTCAACCTGGTATGAAGGTGCTGAAGTGGGTGATATATGGGGATATACAGTGAATGATTTGTTTCGCTCACAAGAGGATTTGGATTCATATTTGTCAAAAGTCGATATGACTCATATTGCCGCTAATTGGAATACCGGAGATCTGAAATATGAAGATATAAATCATGATGGTAAGGTCAATAATGGGACGAATACGATTGGCAATCATGGCGATTTATCGGTCATAGGTAATGACCAACCTCATTATCAATATACGATAAACGGGGGAGTGTCTTATAAAGGTTTTGACTTCTCTATGCTTTGGAGAGGTGTTGCTAAAAAGGATATGTATTTTTATCGTGGATCCAATATATACTGGGGGTTCATGGGCGGTTGGTGGGAGTCTTGTCTGACTCCTGAACACTTGGATTATTTTAGAGATCAGCCAGGTTCTAAATATAGTGGATTGTATGAAGGGGATGCCAATATAAATACGGATGCTTATTGGCCCAGACCTTATCTGAATAATACGGAAGAAGCGAAAAATAAAAATCATGCGAATACGCGCTATTTGCAGAATGCGGCTTATTTACGTTTGCAGAATGTTCAGTTAGGCTATAGTTTTCCTCGCAGTATTACTTCAAAGATGCATTTGGAAAAGCTTCGAATTTATTTTTCTGGTGAGAATTTATTGACATTTTCGAAGTTACCGAGTGGGATAGATCCTGTTGCTCCGGTAGGTTTTCCTACAGGAGGTGAGTTTTTCGGTACTGCCGGCTCGGGACGTTTGACCTATGGTGCTGATAGAATCTATTCTATTGGTTTGACTGTAACTTATTAAGTTCAATTTATTAAGGAGAAAAGATTATGAAACGATTCATATTGACAGCAGTCTCATTTATGACATTATTGTGTTCGTGTGAGAATTTTATTGATTTGCAGCCGATGGATAAAATCACAATGGATGATTACTGGAGCACTTCGACAGAGTTGGAATATTATACGCGGCAATTCTATCCATCATTTTGCCCTTGGACACAGATGGTTGCGGAGATGGCAACGGATAATGATGATATGATAACCGGTAGTCCGAGTATAATCATGAATGGTGTTCGTTCAAAAACTACCGGCAATTGGACCGGAGAATGGACAAGTATTCGTAATGTGAATATTTTCTTTGAACATTATGCGAAATGCCAAAGCGGATATGATGCATATAAGCAATATTTGGGAGAGGCTTATTTCTTTCGTGCTTGGTTCTATTTTAATTTATTGAAAAAATACGGGGATGTCCCCTGGTATTCGCATGTGATAGAAATGGACGATACCGAAGAGTTGATGCGTCCGAGGGATTCTCGCTTGTTGATCGCTGATTCAATATTAGCAGACCTTGATAATGCCATTACACATCTTGAATTGAGAAAAGATGTCGGGAATAACCGGATTAATAAAGAGGCAGCATTAGCCTTTAAGACTCGTGTCGCTTTATTTGAAGGCTCCTGGCAAAAATATCATGCAAACACGGACTTTGGGACTACCGGAGCTGATCCAACCAAATATTTTAAGATTTGTGTGGAAGCTGCACAAGAGTTGATGAAGGGAGATTATAAAGTCGGCATTTATAGTACAGGAAATCCGGATGAAGATTATTATAAACTATTTGGTTTCGATAACATGTCAGATATAAACGAAGTGCTTCTCTATCGTGCCTTCAATGCTGCGGAGGGAGCAGGCAATTCGACTCAAGGATTTATTACCTATAACAGCGATTCAAAGGGAATCACTTGGGAACTTGTCTCTTCTTATCTGGATAAAGACGGTAAACCATATGACTATTTGAACACGGCGGCAACGCATAAGGGAAACGCATTTCTGACGAAGATTGCAGAAGATTGTGACATCCGCTTAAAATCGACTGTTTGGATTCCTGGCGATTTGATGTCCGTAGGTGAGAATACTTATTTTAATGGACCGACTATCGAAGGGGGAGCTTTACAATTGTGCCCGACAGGTTTCCAGGTGAAAAAGACTGCCAATCCAAGTTCCCCAGCTGCCGGAAAATCTTGGGAGACACAGGCGGAAACAGGACTTATTTTGCTGCGTTATGGTGAAGTCCTGCTCAATTATGCAGAAGCCAAATGTGAGTTGGACAATTCGGTTGCATATGAAGCTCTGAATCTATTGAGACAACGTGTCGGAATGCCTGATTTTACCGTGAATGCACAGAGCTTGGATAAGAATAAAGTGGACTATGGGTATTCCATTACGGATGAATTATATGAGATCCGGAGGGAAAGAAGAGTGGAAATGGCTTTGGAAGGACAACGGGATGAAGATTATATGAGATGGGCGGCAAGTGCACTCTTTAAGAATAAACGGCCGAAAGGATATCCCGTTGATTTGGCTCAAAATCCGAATTTCAGTTCAAAGGTGGATGAAAATGGATTGATTGACTATTATAAGGGAGTAATGCCTGATGGCTATCAATTTAGAGATAAACAGGATTATTTGTATTCTATTCCGCAGGATGAATTAACATTGAATCCTAACCTGAAACAGAATCCGGGATGGAATTAATCATAAAATGTGATATTATGAAAAATAAATCGAGTTGGTTATTTTCTTGCATTGTGTGCATGTGTTTATTGATGTGTGGTTGCCTAAATGTACAGGCGGAAAAACATGAGAAAAATGAAGGTCATGCTAATACGGTTCCTGAATATTATGTGGCTGCTTATATCTGGCCTTCCTGCCATGACGATCCGATGGGACATGAAGTGCTATGGCCGGAAGGAACCGGAGAGTGGGAGATTATCAAAAAAGGAAATCCTCGCTTTGAAGGACATTATCAGCCGAAAGTTCCTCTTTGGGGATATGAGTTGGACAATGATCCTAAGGTGATGGAGAAATGGATTGATGCAGCTACCGATCACGGTGTAAATACGTTTATATTCGATTGGTATTGGTTCAATGATGGCCCATTCTTGGAAGGTTGTTTGAACGATGGTTTCCTGAAAGCTAAAAATAATCATAAAATGAATTTCTATATCATGTGGGCTGATCATGATGTGGCACGGAACTATTGGAATGTACATCGTTACAAAGATGATAACTCCCGTTTATGGGATGGAGCGATTGATTGGGAGAATTTCCGTATAGTTGTGAAGCGTGTTATTGATCAGTATTTCAAACAACCGAATTATCTAAAATTAGATGGTAAGCCGGTATTTTCTGTCTTTAGCTTAGAGAACTTAATCAAGACATTTGGTAGTTTGGAGGAAACGCGTAAAGGATTGGACTATTTTGAAGAAGAGGTAAAAAAGGCTGGTTTTCCTGGTTTGCATATTCAATTGATGGCTGGAGGATTGCCTAATGAGTCCATATTAGAGCAGATTGAGGCTCTGAAAATTAATAGTCTGACACAATACAATTGGGGTGGTCCGCATCCTCAAGATTATGTGCAGTGGGGTACAGAATCTTTGGAACGTCTTCAAAAATGGGATGAAGCTGTTTCGATTCCATTTTTTCCGAATGCCTCCATCGGTTGGGACGATACGCCTCGTTTCCCTCATAAGACGCAGAAAGATGTCGTTCATCTCAATCAATCCCCGCAAAGTTTTGCTGCTTTTTTACAGAAAGCGAAAGAGTATTGTGACAAACATCCTGATCAACCGAAGCTGATTACGGTTTATGCTTGGAACGAATGGGTGGAAGGTGCCTATTTATTACCAGACATGAAGTACGGTTTTGGATATCTGGATGCTCTCAAGGATGTGATGGTTGAGGGAAAATATGAGAAATATACCAAATGAAAAATGACATGATTATGAATAGATTAAGTTTATTCTTATCTTATACTTTGTGTATTGGTCTGTTGCATAGTGATTTGTTGAATGCACAAATCAATGAAACAAGTAAAGATATTCCCGACTATTATGTCGCAGCTTATATTTGGCCTTCTTGCCATGATGATCCGATGGGACGTGAAGTTTTATGGCCGGAAGGAACTGGAGAATGGGAAGTCATAAAAAAGGGGAACGCACGCTTTGAGGGGCATTATCAGCCGAAAGTCCCTCTATGGGGATATGAGTTGGACAATGATCCCAAGGTAATGGAAAGATGGATAGATGCAGCTACCGACCATGGTGTGAATACATTTATCTTTGATTGGTATTGGTTTAATGATGGGCCGTTTTTAGAAAGTTGCCTGAATGATGGTTTTTTGAAAGCGAAAAACAATCGGAAGATGAACTTTTATATTATGTGGGCAGATCATGACGTAGCTCGTAATTATTGGAACGTTCATCGTTACAAAGATGATAATTCTCGCTTATGGAACGGAGCTATTAACTGGGAGAATTTCAGAATCGTAGTCAAACGTGTCATTGACCAGTATTTCAAACAACCGAACTATCTTAAATTAGAGGGTAAACCTGTGTTCTCTATTTTTAGTTTGGATAATTTGATCAAGACATTCGGTAATTTGGAAGAAACTCAAAAGGGATTGATCTATTTTGAAGAAGAGGTGAAAAAGGCTGGATTTCCTGGTTTACATCTTCAATTGATTGCAGGTGGTATGCCGCATGAAGCATTAATAAAGAAAATTGAAACATTGAAAATTAGTAGTTTGACGCAGTATGGCTGGAGTGCTCCTGTCTGTGAAGATTATATCCGATGGGGGACGCATACGTGGGAATATGTGCAAAAATGGGATGAAGCCGTGATGATTCCGTATTTCCCAAATGCCTCCATCGGTTGGGACGATACGCCTCGTTTTCCTCATAAGACGCGGAAAGATGTCGTGCATCTCAATCAATCTCCGCAAGGTTTCTCATCTTTTTTGCAAAAAGCGAAAGAGTATTGTGACAAACATCCTGATCAACCGAAACTGATTACGGTTTATGCTTGGAATGAATGGGTGGAAGGTGCTTATCTGCTGCCGGATATGAAATATGGTTTCGATTATCTGAATGCAGTAAAAGATGTGATGGTTGATGGCAAATATGAGAAATATACAAAATAGTTGATATTTGTTAGTTAATTTCTTAGTTCCCGTAACGCTATGGGTTAGTAGAGCTAAACATTGCATTACGGGAATTAGGGGTTTCACATCTTCCACACCCGGATATCTCATCTCCCTCCCCCCCGGGCCTGAAGAAGCTTTTCAAGTTGTTTTACAAAAACTTTTTCATTGTTAAATACTAAAATAACATCAATTCGGGTTAAACCTTTCATTCGTTTCCAAGTCTTTTATCCAGAAGCGCTTCAAAAACAAATAAGTTTAATATTAATAACAGGTAATTAGTTTATGAAGAAGGTAATAGGATTGTGTTTGGTTCTCTTGATCAGTTCGGTTTCTGTTTTTGCTCAGGATGGCAAACGAAGAACAAAAAAAGGAGGTGATCCGGCACAACGTTGTGAGAAGATGATTGCTGATCTGAAATTGAATGAAAAACAGGCTGTAGATTTCCGTAAGGTGGAAGCTGAGTTTAGAGATAAAATGAAAGCGGAAAGAAAACAGGCTGATTCGGATCGTCGGAAGATGCGCGAAAAGATGATAACTATGCGGAATGAGCGGGATGCGGAAATGAAAAAGATACTGACGGAGGATCAGTATAAACAATATCTTGAAAAGCAACGCTCCCAGTCTCCTCGTAAAGGACATGGCTGCAAGGGATGAAAAAACGACTCCCGTCTCATATGGTTTGGGACGGGAGTCATTTGTATGGAATAAGAATTTATAATGTTTTTATTTTCAGGTTTCTCCAAAGAACCTTGATACCGCCTCCATCATGGATTTGCAGGGCTATGCGTCCCTGTCCGGCTCCAATCTTTTCATCGTTGATGTTGACCATCTCTTGACCGTTCAACCAAGTTTGGACATTGTCTCCTTGTACTTTGATACGCATGGTATTCCAGTCACCTTCTTTCAGAATATTTTCTTTTTCATCCGGGATTTGGATCAACCAGCCGCGTCCGTATGATTCGTAGATGCCACCTGTGTCATGGCCTTTGGGAGCTACTTCTACCTGCCAACCGTTCACTTTAACATCTTCTTCGATAAAAGAGCGGATGAATACACCGGAGTTTCCGTCTGCTTCCTGTTTGAATTCAACCGTTAGGTCGAAGTCGTCATAGTAATCGCGTGTAGCCAGATAACCGTATTTTTTGTCCGGACCGCTTTCACAGATCAGTAAACCATCTTTTACATACCATTTTTCCGTGCCGTAGGCTTCCCATCCCTTCAAATCCGTACCGTTGAATAGTGTCACCTCTTTTGTTTTGCGGGGAAGTTCTTTAATCTTGATGTTACGGAAAGAAGCAGGGTATCCGTGGTCTTGTAAGCAAAGGACACCTTTCTTGGCCAAGCCGTATTCTGGGGCATTTGCCCATTTACCACTGTTCTTTTTTGCATACCAATCGTCGGTCCATGCTTCGAATTCCAGGATTTTGACTCCGTTCAACCAGTGTTCAACATGCCCATTATCGAATACGATCTTTGAATTGTTCCACTCTCCTTGTGGGTTTACTTTCATCTTTGCCTTGTCGGGGAGATGCATGGCGTAGTCTACGCCCAACTTCTGCCATTCTTCCAGAGGTTCGGGGAAGTTAGGTTCGTCTATTAACTGATATTCTGGTCCCGTGACATATGGAACGGCGAACTGAGGATGTTCGACTACATGGTATAGCATACCGCTGTTACCACCTTTGGACAATTTCCAGTCCCAAGATAATTCGAAGTTTTCATACTGCTTGTTGGTTACGATATAACCACTTGCGTCGCTACCGTCTCCTTTTGCCTGGATGCATCCGTCAACTACATGCCAGGGTTGCGTCAGGGTTGTTCCGTTGTAGTCTTTCCAGCCGTTCAATGTTTTACCGTCGAAGAGGAGTTGCCAGCCGTCTGCGATTTCTTCAGGCGTAAGTGTATTAGGTTCTACACTGGTGCACGAAGAAAATAAAGCCAATGACATAGCACAAGTGGCCAGAAAGCTAGCGGCTGTCGTTCTTTTCATTACTGATTCCATTTTAGAATTAAGTTTTTAGGTGAATAATTGATATGGTGACAAAGATACATTATACTAATGAGTTCCCCAATTCATTACTATGATTTGAGAAATTTAAAAGTATACATGTCTTTTATCTGTGTGCCGTCTTTCCTTGTACATTATAATACCCATATGAAATCCTTGTGTATAGCCTGAAAACGGGAGTGTGGTAGAGAATAAAAAAGTTTTGTATGTAACATTCAGTGGTTCAGAGATTAGAGTAAAGGTTTTACAAACGGGTTAAAAAATAGTTGCA
>PPYE01511053.1_pt1 | contig 100785 bp, 109 predicted proteins | sample 1559881 | NCBI WGS metagenome assembly PPYE01 (sample SAMN08240022, study PRJNA423297) | Human gut metagenome, whole genome shotgun sequencing project.
TAAGAGAACACGCAAAACATGAGATATCAGGACATACATACAAGATAACATATATCCTCAACGGCTGGGGAATAAAGAATGGGTATGTTGTGCTGGGAATTAAGGAGTATAGACAAACTGAGGAGGTATAACAATGTCAAGATATATTGACGCTGTTAAAACGGCAGAAATTATAAGCGATAAACTAGGCATTGCACTGTCTGAACTGGTAGATGTAATGGCAACAGTGCCTACCGCAGACGTGCAGGAAGTCAAGCGTGGGTATTGGATACCCGAAAGAGATCCGGACGAAAATAATAGGATACAATGCTTTCACTGCTCCGTGTGTGATGATGATTTCCATTACATTGGGGCGTTTGTCGCAACGAAATACTGCCCTAACTGCGGAGCTAGACTGAAAAGGTGATAACAATTCGTAAGAGATACAGAGAGGAGAGATCCTATGGAAAGAAACGACCCAATGACCATGTCACGCCTGAAAGCCTACCGCAGGAACGCCTCAGCCATTGAGGACATCAAGGCAGAGCTTTCAGGCAAGTACGTTGCCGACAGTATCAGCGTATGCACTCCGCCGTCCTATACACCACACAGCACACGCATAGACGGCTTTCTGCCGAGTGGTGATACACTTTCACTGCTGTGCGAACAGGCACGGCTAGAGCGTGAGCAGAGGACTGTGGAGGAGTTCATCAAGGGGATAGAGGATAGACAAATGAGGAAGATATTTGTACTCAGGTTTGTAAAAGGCTTTACTTGGATACAGATAGGACACAAGGTCGGAGGTACAGCGGACGGCTGTAGAATGGCGGTCAAAAGATTTTTGAAAAAATAATCAAGTGTGTTCGTTTTGTTCGTTTTAGGTGTGCTATAATTTAAACTGAGGAAAGTGTAGATGTACCTCAGACTTGTACTTTCATTGAAGTCACCTCCAATTTTCTAAGCCCCGTAAGGGGCTAAAATACAAAAGTGTTTTATGCAGTAAATAGAAATTCGGTGCATTTCGTTGATTTTCGCTCTGATTAGTGATATTATTTAAGAAATATTATTATGAGGAGAATTTCAGTTTATGAATAATAACGCTACATCTTTAACAATTGATAATGATACAAAGACTCTTGATAACATTAGAAGTATGTTCTTTAAATTAAATGCTAAACCCGATAGTATAACAAGAACATTTTCAAAGCAAATTAGAGTAAATATTGATTCTCTTGAAGATTTAAATTTAAGAGTAAGAGAAAAATTGAGAATGCACTGCGAAGAAAAGGCAAGTGCAATGACTTATGTTACGATAAATTGCAGCAATCATAAATCATATGATTATGCTACTTGGGAGAAATTTAAAAGGGCTTCATTTTCAAGCGCCGATTATATAGAAAGCATAACAATTAAATGGGACTTTTTGGTTACGATGCCACAGTATGAATATCCACAACCGCATTGTTTGGTTGTAAAGATTTCTTCAGGTTTGAAGATGACCGATTTTTTTAGTTTAGCTTTTTCTGGTAAGCTTGAAGATGTTAATGACATTAATATTTTAGATAATACGGTTGTTGCTAGAGTTGACTTTATTAATACTTTGCTTGGTGAGGAAGTATTAAACGTTGTTTCCGATTGGGTAGAAGCTTGTAATAGGAATAATAGCGATTGTAATAAATTTCTGCTTTTTTTAAGGAAGTATCGAAAGGCAACAGCAATACTAATTGAAAATGTTATGAATATTGTTGGATCCATTGCATTATTTTTTTTGTTATATTATTATGTCAAAAGTAATAGCAACAATAATATATTATCAAAAAGCAATGTTTCCAAATTAATAATTGGGGTAGGAATACTATATGCTTTGATATACATCATAAAAAGAGTGTCACGAATAGTTGCAAGAAAGACATTTGAAGAATTGACAGATTATGGCGAGGGCCTTGTGTTTGAAATAACCAAAGGTGATAAACAACAGATTGAAGATAAAGAGAATTCAAATTCTAAGGCTGCGATACAGATTTTCATCAAACTTTGTTTTTCTTTTATTTTTGATTTAATATGTACAATAATAATATCGTATATATACTGATAGGAGGCGGTTTGATGTTAAACATATTGTCATTACTTAAGTCTTTCTTAAATGTGTATGAAGATGATATGGTAAAAGACTTTAAACGTAACTATAATACAAGATATTGTTAAATTGAAAAAATAACGCTTCACAAGGGGCGTTATTTTTTATGTGTTGAAAACAAATTTAATAAATTTGTTTGTTTTGATAAAAGGGAAAGGACGGTGCCCCTCATGACAGCACGGCAAAAGAAATTTGCAGAATACTATGCTCAGAGCGGCAACACCGTTCAGAGTGCTATAAAGGCAGGATACAGCGAGAAGTATGCGAAAGCTGACGCCTGCAAAATCCTAGATAATCCTAGTGTTGCGGAGTATATCCGTGTGCTGTCCGAGAAAGCTCAGGACGAGCGTATAATGACCGCTAAGGAGCGGCAGGCACTCTTGTCAGATATCGCTAAGGACGGCAAGAATGACCCTGCTGACCGTATCAGAGCCGTCGATACCCTCAATAAAATGACAGGAGAGTATGTGGCTAAGATACAGGCGGAGGTCAAGACCTCTGAAAAGCTTTCAGACGTTTTCGCTCAGATAGGCGGTGAGGGGCTTGACGAGTAAGTTTCCTCTGTCGCAGAAGTATATGGACTTCATCAACAGCGTTCGGAGTGTGTCTGCGGATTTTCTTGAGGGGACTACCGCAAGCGGCAAAACAACTGTGGGCGCAGGCATAAAGTTCATGCGTATGGTGTCGGCAAGCAGGAAAAAGCTTCACGTCATTGCCGCTAAGACTACGGGAAAGGCTGAGGAAACTATAATTCAGCAGGATAACGGCATTCTTGACCTGCACGCCAATGCTCGGTACTTCGGCAACGGTGATAAGGACTACAAACTGCCGCATATCAAGTTTGAGGACAAGATAATCTATGTTTTGGGATATGACAACAAGGATAAGTGGGAAATGGTGCTGGGCGCTCAGTTCGGCTGCGTTTATATCGACGAGATAAACACCGCTGATATCGAGTTTGTCCGTGAGATGTCAACCCGTAACGATTACCTTATGGCGACCCTTAACCCTGACGACCCCTCTCTGCCTGTGTACAAAGAATTTGTCAACCGCTCACGTCCGTATCAGAAATACGCCTGTGAGGTGCCTGCGGAGATAATGAAAGAGCTTACAGAAGAACCTGTACCCAATTGGCGGTATTGGTTCTTTACTTTTCGTGATAATCTTTCACTTACTGATGAGGATATCAAACGGAAAATGGCTGCCGCTCCGAAAGGCACAAAGCTGTATAAGAACAAGATACTCGGTCTGAGAGGACGTGCAACAGGGCTTGTGTTTGACCTGCAAAAGCGAAATATCTTGACAGCAGAGCAGGCGAAAACTTTCAATTATGTGTACTTCTCAGCAGGGCTTGACACCGCTTACTCGCAATCCTCACCTGATACCATAGCGTTCACCTTTGTGGGCATAACGGCTGACAGAAAATGCGTCACTCTTGACGAGGAAGTGTATAACAATCGTGACAGGCAAGTACCGCTCACGCCATCCGACATACCGAAAATATTCACGGCGTTCTTGGAGAAAAACCGCAGGACGTGGGGCTTTGCACGAGATGTGTATATCGACAGCGCAGATCAGGCGACCATACTTGAATGTCAGAAGTTTGGACGGCTCACAGGCAGCATATATAATTTTATCCCGGCATTCAAGAAAACGAAAATAATCGACCGAATACACTTGCAGTCAGCTTGGCTGGCGGCAGGTGATTTTTATATCCTTGAGCATTGCAAGGAGTACATAGGCGAGCTTAACATATACAGTTGGAAAGAGGATAAGGCTGAGCCGGAGGACGGCAACGACCACCTTATCAATTCCTGTCAGTATGCTTGGCTGCCGTATCGTGACAAGATAGGAAGTGTGAAGATTGACTAAATTCAGCATAGGAAGCAAGGTGAAAAATATGATAAGAAACTGGCTTGATATCCAGCCTGCACCCGAATACAGCATAACTATCACAGAGAAAACAGGTTTTATGACAGATGTGATAAGGTCACAGCTTTGGTATCGTGGTGACGCCGCAGAGCTTTCACAGTTCTTTGGTCAGCTTAACTTAGGCACAAATTCATTCTGGAGCAGCGTCCCTGAGAATGAAAAGATACGCAAGATACATAGCGGTCTGCCTGCAATAATCGCCGATACGCTTTCATACATTGTCTATTCTGATATGGACGATATCAAGGTCACAGGGGACAAAGCAAAGGCTGACTTTGATAATATTTCCGAGCATATAGACTTCACAGAGCTGACAGGCAAGGCGATAGTTACCGCACTTGTTGACGGCGACGGAGCTTTCAAAATATCGGTGGATACTGAGCTTTCTGATACGCCAATAGTCGAGTTTATCGGTGCTGACAAAGTGGAGTATAACTTTGTACGAGGTCTGCTGAACGAGGTCGTTTTTCATTCTGTGCATTATGCAGGCTCGAAGAAATTTCACCTTGAAGAGCATTACGGCAAGGGGTACATAGAAAGCCGTCTGTATGACGATAACGGTCACGAGGTCGGTTTGGACAACGTGCCTTGCCTTGCACAGATACCGCCCCGAACTGAGTTTGAGGGCGAGTATATAATGGCTGTGCCACTGAAATTCTTTTCATCACGAAAGTATCCGAACAGGGGCAAGAGCATTTTTGACGGCGGTAAGTCTGATTGCTTTGACGCTTTAGACGAGGTCATCTCACAATGGTGGGACGCTATCAGAGCAGGCAGGGTAAAGCAATATATCCCCGAAAGCATGATACCTAGAGATCCTGCAAGCGGTAAGCTTAAAGCGCCTAACCAGTTCGGCAACAGTTACATAAGCATTGACCCACCGCTTTCGGCAGAGGGTGCAGCGCCTAAGATAGAAGTAGTTCAGCCTGATATCAAGTATGAGGCGTTTGTGGCAAGCTATACGAATTGCCTGCTTATGTGTCTGCAAGGGCTTGTATCTCCTGCCACGCTTGGCATAGATGTGGGCAAGATGTCAAGTGCAGACGCTCAACGAGAGAAGAAAGACGTCACAGGCAACACCCGAAACACTATCACAACGGCTCTTGAAAAGGCTCTGCCACAGCTTGTTTCTGCGGTGCTTATGACCTATGACAATATGCAGGGCAAAGCCCCTGAGACTTATGAGGTGACAGTTGACTTTGGCGAGTACGGCGCACCTGACTTTGACAGCAGAGTTGAAACTGTGGGCAAAGCAAGCACGTATGGTATTATGTCAGTTGAAACGCAGGTGGAGGAGCTGTGGGGCAGTTCTAAAGAGGACGATTGGAAAGCCGCAGAGGTCAAGCGGATAATGCAGGAAAAGGGGCTTACTGAGGGTGAGCCAACTGCGGTAGGTGATGAGTACGGTCCTCGCCCGGACGGGGCATTATAGTTTCCGTACATTTGAATTTGTTTAACCCCTGTTGCTATCAACTACTTGGAGGTGGTCAGTATTCTCAGCTTCAAAGACATCGCAAAGATATTTGAGGAGATAGAGCTAAGGCTCATATCTTCGTTGAAACGCAATCTCAAAAGGCACAAGGCGGAGGAACAGCGTTACGGCTTTGAATGGTCTGCTTGGCAGGCTGAGAAACTGAAAAATATGGAGAACTTCCGCCGTGAAAACCTCGACATTATGAACGAGTACGTTGACGTTATCGACGATCAGACAAGACAGCTTATGACGGAGCAGTTTCAAGAGGGTCAACAGCAGGCACAAAGGAGCACCCAGGAGCTTTCTGACGAGCCTATAACACCTATCCCCGACAAGCATTTCTTTGGCGTGAACGAAAAGAAAATGGCAAAGCTTATGGAAGACGTCACCACCCTTGAAAAGACCGCTGAAACAGCCGCTCTGCGAATGACAGACGATATTTACAGGCAGACTTTGAATAGGGTACAGCTTGCAATGGGAACAGGCTCTATGACGCTTAACGAGGCTATCGACCTTGCCACAAGGGACTTTCTCGACAAGGGCATAAACTGTATCGTATACGCTGACGGCAAGCGAGTGAACATTGCAGACTATGTGCGAATGGCTCTTAGGACAACTTCCACAAGGGCAGCGTTGCAGGGTGCGGCGAAACGCTTTGCAGAGCTTGGCTATGATACTGTGCTTGTGTCACAGTATGGCGGCTGTTCAAAGACCTGTGAGCCTTGGCAAGGTCAAGTATACATTGATGATGTGTTCACAGTATGGGAGGGGGAAAAGGACGAGTTTCAAGGCAAGTCAAATTACTGCGGTGAGTGGTTTTGGCTGCTGTCATATGCCGTAAAGAACGGGCTATTTCACCCGAATTGCCGTCACACAATGACGCAGTATATACATGGCAGAACGCAGATACCTGAGCCGATACCGGCGGAGAAGATAAAAGAGCAGCGAGAGCTTGAGCAGAAACAGCGTGCAATGGAACGGAAAGTCCGCAAGTTAAAACGCTTTGCGGCAGGCACCTGCGACCCTGATACAGCAAAAGCCTACCGCAAGAAAGTAAGGCAGGCACAGCAGGAATTGAAAGCCTTTATAAACGCTAACAGCGAAGTTCTGCGGAGGGATTATTCTAGGGAGAAAGTGTATGGCGGCTTGACAGAAAAGGAAAAAGATGATAAAATTGAATTAACAACATCTAACGGAATTGGTGTAACGAAATTTTCAAAACATATGGAAGAGCGAGCTTCCGAAAGAAAGGTTTCTGTAAATGATATAAAAGATGCACTTATAAACCCGCTGTATATTGATGAAATTAAAATTGATAGTTTGGGCAGACCAAGCCAACGATTTATTGGTGAGAAAGCAACTGTTAATGTAAATCCCCAAACTGGAACTATCGCAACTATATGGAAAACAGGCAAGAACAAAATCAACAAGTACAAAAGGAAGTGATTATAATGTCAGAAAAACAAAAAGAGTTTCTTGTTTCTATTGGTATTGACCCAAATGATGAACTTGATGTCATAGAAGATAAAGTTGGTGATTACCTGACTTTGAACTGTTTGGATGAAAATTATAATCCAAATGAAGAAGGCTTGATGTGCGAAAGTATTTTGGATTATATCGGTCAGTTATAAATCTAACCGCTCCGCTACGGCGAGGCGGTATTTTTATACCCAAAAACAGAAAGGACGGATAAATATGAATTTCGGACAGGCGATCGAAGAAGCAAAGAGAGGTAAGAAAATAGCAAGAAAAGGCTGGAACGGCAAAGGACAGTATGTTGAGCTTGCCACTAATGTTAGTTATAAATCACCTAATGGTACTGTGACAAATGTAAACCATAAGGATATGGGCAATAAAGCATTAGCGTTTGTGGGAACTTCTGGCGTACAACTTGGCTGGCTTGCAAGTCAAGCAGATATGCTGTCGGAAGATTGGCAGACAATGGACTAATCAAACATCGGAACTAAGCACCTTAACGGGTGCTTTTTTCATACACAAATTTAAGAAAGCGAGGTCAGAAAATGGACGAGAAAAAGAAACTCCCTGATGAGGAGGAGAAGAAAACTCCCGATACTCACGAGGAGAAAAAGGACGAGCCAAAGGCTGAGGAAAAGCCTGCGGACAAGGCAGATGAGAACTCTGCCGACAATGAACAGCCTGCGGTGGACGATAGTCAGGCTGACGAGAACGGTGAGGGTGCTGATAAGCCTGCGGAAGATAAGCAGGAACAGCCAAGCGAGGATAAGTCCGACAAGCAGGACAGTGCAGAGAACGCACCTGATGAAAAAGATCAGGAGATACTCAGGCTCAAAACTCAGATAGCCGCTATGCAGCTTGGTATCAAGCCCGACTGTATCGATGACGCCGTTGCGGTGGCTGAAAGCTATGTGAGAAACGGCAGTCAGCAGGATATCAACGCCGCCCTTTCTGCGGTGGTGAAGAAGTATCCAGATATGAAAAGCGAGGGTGGCAAAAAGTCCGACGGCAAAAAGCAGGGCGGCTTCAAGGTCGGTGCAGGATCTTCGGATACTGATGAAAAGAAGCCACAGAGCAAACCAACAGCGCAGAAACGCTGGAACAAATTCAAGTAAAAACAGGAGGAATGAATCATGCCAAATCTTAATTATGCAGAAGTATGGAATCCCGAACTCTTGGAGATAAGGATCCAGGAAACACTGTCAAGTCCGTTCATCACACAGAACGTAAGGTGGCTTGACGCAAAGACTTTCCACTTCACACAGATGTCAACATCAGGCTACAAGAGCCACAACAGAAACGGCGGCTGGAACACAGGTAAGTATGTTCAGACGGACGTGCCTTTCACACTCACACACGACCGTGACGTTGAGTTCCTTGTGGATAAGGCTGACGTTGACGAAACGAACTCATCAGCGTCTATCAAGAATATCTCAGAGGTATTCGAGAAAACACAGTCTGCTCCCGAAACGGACGCTCTGTTCTTCTCAAAGACAGCTCAGAGAGCGGCAGAGCTTGAGGGCTATCACTCATCAACAGCCGCTTCATCATACACAAAGGGTAACGTGTTCGATAAGCTCAAAGGCTTTCTTTCAGCAGGCAAACTGAGAAGATACAAGTCTAACGGCTCGCTCATTATGTATGTGACTTCCACAATTATGGACCTGCTGGAGCAGTCTGACAAGTTCACACGAAAGATAGAAATGACACAGATCGCAGAGGGAGGACTTGGTCTTAGAACAAGAGTGACTGACATTGACGGAGTGCCTATCATGGAGGTCATTGATGATGAGCGTTTCTATGAACGCTTCAACTTTGACCCTGAGGACGGCGGCTTTGAGCCTTGCGCCGCAAGATATGTAAAGACCGCTGATACCGATATCGTGAGCGGTAAGGAGTATTACACCGAATCAAGCGGTTCTTACACTAAGGTATCAGGCACACCGAGCAAGTCTGCACTTGATACATACTATGAAAAAGTCGCAGGTTCGCATAAGATAAACGTGCTTATCGCAACACCTGAGACCACAAAGATAGTGCCTAAGATCAACAGCATTTACAGCTTTGCTCCGGGCGGACACACAGAGGGTGACGGCTGGCTCTATCAGAACAGAGCGTTCTCAGATGTTTTCACTTTCCCAAACGGCAAGGACGGAAAGATAGACAGCATTTACGCTGACGTTGACACAGCAGAGTACAGCGAGTAAGGGGTGAGGGATATGTACCTCACCTCTACTGAGTTTTGCAATATCTGTCCTGAGTGTGATATCTCCGAAGAACAGTTCTCGGCTATTCGGCAAAGAGCTGAAAGCGATATCGACACGCTGACTTTCAACCGCATAACAGCAGAGGGCATTGACAGCTTCACAGACTTTCAGAGAGAGCGTATAAAGCGTTCCACAGCATTGCAGATGAAATTTATCTATGACAATTCGGAGCTGTTAGAAAGTCCTCTGAGCGCTTACAGCATAAGCGGAGTTTCAATGTCATTCGATAAGTCAAAGGTGGTATCTCTTGACGGCGTTATCACAACACGTCAGGTCTACAATGCGCTTATGCAGACAGGACTATGTTACAGGGGGCTGATGTGATGAAGTTTCCTCAGCTTGTACCTGAAAGGGTATGCAAAACGCCCTGCAAGGTCTATCGAACGGACGGACTTAATCGTGACGGCTCAAAGAAGCAGACGGTCATATTTGAGGGCAAATGCTTTCACTCTGAGAAGTCAAGGCAGAAATTATCCGCAGAGAAACAGCTTATAACCTTGTCAGGCGAGGCTCTTTTCTGCGGAGATATCGCCCCTGATAACGCTGTTATAGAGGGCTATGCGGTCATAGGCGGCAGGACGTACAAGATATATGGCTCTGAGAAAGCCAAAGACCCTGACGGCAGGGTGAATTACACAAGATTGGAGCTGATATAATGGGCATTGAAATAAAGCTTGATATGCAGGCAATAAAGGCTATCGAAGACGCTGCTGTGAAGTCTGCTGAGGTGGCTATGGAGCAGGTGAGGACAGACCTTGTAAGTGCTCAGACAATGCCGTTCGATACAGGCGATATGCAGGATAATCAGACCTTTGTCCACGCTGACGAAAGCGGTGCAAGTCTTGTGACAGGCTCTCCGCAGGCAAGACGTTTGTACTATCACCCTGAGTATCATTTTCAGAAAGGCAATAACCCTAACGCAGGTGCGGCTTGGCTTGAGCCATATATCACAGGCAGTAAAAAGGACCTTGCCAAGAATGAGTTTGTGGCAGAATTCAAAAAGAGGACAGGCGTATGACTTTACTTAACATAGCGGATATGCTGAGCGATATCCTTGACTTGCAGGACGTGTATGCAGGCACTATTGACGGCAACCTTGACAAGTGCATAGGCGTGTACAACGCAAAGACCTCAAAGCCACAGCGTATCTGCATAGGCGGAAAAGCCTGCACAAAAACACTTGAAAAACATATCTCGGTGCTTATTCATTGGACTGATACTCCCACGCAGGCAGAGATAAAGGCTCAAAGCATTCTTGATATCCTATCCGATATCCGTCAGCATAAGGGTGACGGATTTACGGTAAAGTATCTCGAATGCAAAGAGCCTGTTTCTGTTGGCAGGGACGAGCGAGGCGTGTGTGAATATGTTATCGAGGCAACAGTATATTACGAAAGGAATGAATGAGTATGGCAAACACAACAGGAGTTTATCCCGTATATGAAAACCAGTTCAAGATAGACAAGACAGGCGGCGACGGCTCGACAGAGAGCAATCTTGTGACTATTGCCGATATGGAGAGCTTTTCAGTATCCATTGACGGCAATATCGAGGAGTGGAAGCCTTTTGATCAGCAGGGGTGGACAAGACGTTTGCTCACTGGTAAGTCTATCACTATCAGTATCTCAGGCAAGAGAAACGTCGGTGACGCAGGCAATGACTACATCGAGAGCCTTGCACTCAAAACAGGTGCTGCGGCGACCACAACCCTTGTGTGGAACTTCCCAAGCGGAGCAAAGCTTGTTATCAAGGGCGTTGTCAGCGTAACAGAATGGGGTGGCGGAGATTCGACAGCAGTTGCGCCGCTTGCGTTCGACTTTGCTTCCGACGGCAAGCCTGAGTTTACAGAGGCGGCAGCGTAAGAACACAGACAAAACAGGGGAGCGTTCAAAGCGCTCTCCTAATTTTATATATCAGAAAGGATAATAACTATGGCAAAGATGTATACACTCGACAGCAAGCTTCTTACAGGTACACCTGAGATAAGAGTAGGCGACAAGGTCTACCCTGTGGACGACAGGCAGAAAACTGTCAAGAAGATACTTGACATCTGCGACAAGAACGCTGAAAAGAAAGACCTTGATATGATAGACGAGGTTTTCAAGCTTGCGTTCGCATCAAAGGACTACAAGGAAATAGAGGCAATGAATATGCCTTGGGCGGCATATCAGCAGCTTTTCACTCTTGTTATCTCAGCGGTAACAGGCGAGGACGCAGAAAAGACAGAGGCTCGATTTCCACAGGAAAACGCAGAGTAAATTTGAAGAAAGCTGGTACGATCTTGACTATGACCGAGAGCTTATCATACAATCCATTACAAAGCAGTACAATATCCTGCCCTCAGAGCAGGAAAACCTGCATTACAGCGATTGGTACAGGCTCGTTGCAGGGCTTATGCACGATACGCCACTGGGTCAGGTCGTTCGTATCAGGAGCGAGGACAACAAGGACATCATAAAGAATTTCGACAGGTATGAAAAGCAGATACGCTCAGAATGGGCGGCGTTCAGAAGTCAGAAAGCAAGAGAAACGTTCACAGAGCAAGACAAGCTTGAAACTGCGAGATACTTTGAAAGGCTGTTCAAGGGAATGTTCGGAAAGGCAGGTGATAAGTAATGGCAGACGGAGCAAGTGTTGGTGTTATATCTCTTGACCTTGTGATAAAAAACAAGGTGCAGGAGCAGCTTGACAAGATATCTGCAAGCATACAGAACGGCTTTTCAAAGCCAGTAGAGCAGGCAGAGAAAGCTGTTGAGAACGCTATGGATAAGACCACTAAAGCCATAGACGAGGGCTTTGGCAGTGCGTCGGAGATCGCCCAGAAGAGTATGCAGGAGGCTGTTGAAAAGGCAATGGCTGAGTATGATAAGCTGGGCAAAAAGGCGCAGGAAGCGGCAGGGCAGACAGATAATATCAAGCCTAAAACTGTTCAGGTGAACTATGACCCTGAGTATGACACTACAAAGGTTGAAGCTGAGGTCAATGAACTAACGGATAAGATAGTTCAGAAAATGCAGGACAAGACTAAATCAAGTTCTGCGAAGATAAGTCAGACAGCAGCGGAAACGGCAAACAAGTCAGCCGAAAGCGTTTCAGAGCAGACAACAAAAATGGACGATATTATCGCAGGCTTTGCTGAAAGTGCCGTGCAGAAAATAAAGACTGTTGCAGGCAGGATAAAAAGCGGTATCGGCTCAGCCGTAAGCTTTGCAGGCAAGGCGGTGAAGTCAACTCTTGGAGGAGCTTTCAAGACAATGCGTTCGGCAGGCTCGAAGGCTGTTGACGCAGTTAAATCCAAATTCAGCAGACTTAAAACAACTATCGACAGCACTTCAAAACCGCTGAGCAAGTTTACACATTCGCTCAAATCTGCGGCAAAAAGAGTGTTCTTAATGGCAGGCGTGCTTGTTTTGCTGAAAGGAATACGTTCCGCTGTTGCAAACGCTGTTTCAGGCAACGAAGAATTTGCCAAGTCCTTAAACGAAATAAAAGCAAACCTCACCATAGCTTTCACACCGATAATGAACACAGTTATGCCGTATCTCAATACGCTTATGACGGGCGTAGCGACGGCGACAAAAACTGTGGCGGCGTTTATCTCTGAGCTTTTCGGCACCACCTATCAGAAGTCCTTGCAGGCGACAAAGCAGGCGCAGAAGTCAGCGGAGAAGATAAAGAAAACTCAGGACACTTACCTTGCAGACTTTGACGTTGTAAGAGTTGCACCGGATCAGAGCAAGTCCGATACAGACAGTTCAGAGAGCGGCATTGATTACTCAGCCATAAACGGCGACAACGTTCAGCTTCCTGATTGGGCGAAGCGTATGAAAGACGCTATAAAGTCAGGGGACTGGGCAGGAGTTGGCTCTCTTGTGGCTGAAAAGGTCAACGGAGCTTTCGCATACATCAACTGGGACGGTATTCAGAAAAAGCTGAATGGCTTTGTGGATAAGCTTACAGACGGTCTGAACAGCTTTATTAACGGCGTTGATTGGACAGGTCTTGGGGACAGCTTTGGCGGCGGTATAAACACTATTTTTGGCGCAGGATACCGCTTTATGAAGAAGTTCGATTGGGCAGGCTTCGGCAAGGGTACGGCTAATTTTCTTAACGGCGGTATAAAGAAAACGAATTGGTCGCTTATCGGCAAGACCCTTGCTTCAAAATGGCAAGCCATCATCGACTATCTTTATTCGTTCGTTACCACCTTTGATTGGTCGGGCTTTGGCTCGTCCATAGGCACTTCTGTGAACGGCTGGTTTGATGAGATTGATTGGGGCAAGTCAGGAACGACTATTTCTGAGGGCGTGAAAGGTCTGCTTGATACGGCAATAAATTTCCTGCAAACTGTAAACTGGCAGGGCATAGGTGAAAAGCTGTGGACGTTCATTTCTACAATAGATTGGAGCGGCATTGCCACAAAGCTTTTCAAGGCGATAGGCTCAGCTATAGGCGGTGCGGTATCGGTGCTGTGGGGCTTTATCAAGGACGCTGTTTTCAGTATCCGTGACTACTTTACAGAGAAAATACAGGACTGTGGTGGAAATATCGTTGAGGGGCTTTTCACAGGTATTGTTGACGCTTTCAAGGGTATAGGCACTTGGCTTTATGACCATGTTCTTACACCATTTATTGAGGGCTTCAAGAACTGTTTTGGTATTCACAGCCCTAGCAAGGTAATGGCTGAAATGGGCGGATATATTATACAAGGTCTGTACAATGCCGTATCTGAGGGTATTGCAAAGATAAAAGAGATATTCACGAAGCTTCTTAATGCTGTCAAGGGCGTTTTCAAGGGCATAGGCAAGTGGTTCAAAAAGACCTTTTCAGACGCTTTCGGAGGCGTAAAGACCATTCTCAACGGCATTATAATGTTCGTCAAGAGCATTTTCACAGGTAGCTGGAAGAAGGCTTGGCAGGGTGTAAAGAAGATCTTTAAAGGCGTGTGGGATACGCTTTACAGCGTTGTGAAAGCACCTATAAACCTAATTATCGGTGCAGTAAACAAAATGACCAGTGCTATTGAAAGTGCGGTCAACTGGATAATCGACGGCATTAACAGCCTGAGTTTTGATGTGCCTGATTGGGTGCCTGGCATAGGCGGAGAAACCTTTGGCTTTGACCTTGACACAATAAGCATACCTGAGATACCAAAGCTTGCCACAGGCGGAATTGCGACAGCACCGACCCTTGCAATGGTGGGCGATAACAGGAACGCAAAGGCAGACCCGGAGGTGATCTCACCGCTGAGCAAACTGCAAGGTATGCTTGATAACGGCAAGCTTGACGAGGTGTTAAGGGTGCTGAACGCTATACTTGATTGGCTGAAAGCTTATGACCCTGTGTTCTTCGGAACAGTTGACAGCAAGGTGCTTTTCAAGTGTATGCAGGACAGCAACAATCAGTATAAACGTAAGACGGGAGTGAGTGCATTTTGACAGGAACATTGCTAAAGATAAACGGCGTGTGGGTGACAGACCCTGACCCTGATAGCTGGAGCCCTGTAAACTGTTACGAATGGACGGCAGGTTCAGGACGAGTGAATACAACAGGTCTGTTTGTGGGTGCAAGAAAGTTCTGCAAATATAAACTGCCTTGCAAGTGGACAATGCTTCCTGTCGCAGATTCGGCCGAGATACAATCCCTTATCGAGGACGGACCCGACTTTGCAGAACTGGAGTTTTGGCACAATGGCAAGTATTATTCTATATCTGCCAACGCAAGCGACTATGTACCGCAGGGGCTTGTCAGACTTGACGGTGGTGAGTATTACAAGAGCTGTACTGTCACATTCGCAGAACGTTAGGAGGGCATATGTACACCATAGCAAGCAATGAGATAACAAGCAGGATAGAGAGTTACAAAGCCTTGTGGGGTATGTGGATAGAGGACGTTCAGAGCGGAGAACCTGTGGCATATGACGGCATTCAGAACGTTCAGACAGACATTCAATCAACCTCTCTAAGTGATGATATAGAGCTTGGAGCTGTCTGCTCTCAGAGTGTGACGGCGGAACTGGTTGACGACGGAACTAAGTATCTTGGGAATGAGTATGTTTTCAGTTTGTATATGAAAGACAGCTCGGCATTTACCACCTACTCCACCCTAGAATCCTACACCTACGCTGAGCTTTCAAAGCTGACAGTGGAGCAGATAAGCAAGCTTGGAGAGATGCTTGGCGACGAAAAAATACCAATGGGACGTTTCACCTGCGTTAAGTCGAAAAAGTCGGGCGGCAGTGTCCAGCTGACAATGGCGGACAGGCTGTACTTCTCGGACAAGCCATATGTACCGCATATCCCTATGCCAAACTGGAATAAAGCCGTCGAAGACGACATTTGCAGACAATTAGGATTGCAGAACGGCAATGACTACACAGAGGTGCGACTACTGCGTGACAAGAACGGCAGAAGGTTGATAGATAAGAACGGCAAGGTGCTGTACTCAAAGTATTTCTATTTCAAGGTCAGCTCAGTGCCAAAGGACGTGACCATGCGGCAAATGCTGTCTTACCTTGCCTCAGCTCAGGGGCAGTTCGGGTATGTTGACCGCTTCGGGCGGTACGTCCGAAAATGGTACGGCTCGAGCGTGAAAACGCTTGATAACAACACAATAGACCTGCCAACACTGTCTGAAAGGCAGAACGCTATCGTGGGCATTATCTGCAAAGTGAGTGATGATGTAACGCTGTCGCTTGGTGTGACAGATACAACGCAGGGTAGAGTTTTAGAGTTTGAAAATCCATACATGACAGAGTCTTTGCTACAATCTCTGTGGCGCAGGATAGGTGGATTTTCGTGGTACACCACTGAGCTATACCACAGACTTGGTGACCCACGTTTCGACATAGGTGACGTGGTGACCTACACCAACGGTGCAGACAGCTATGACATACCAATAACAAATTTAGAATTTACTTTTGACGGCGGACTGAGTGCTGATATTTCTGCGGTAGGTCTGTCGGTAGAAGAACAGCTTTAAGGGGGGCGAGATAATGGCTGATGAAAATTTGACATTGGCGCAAGATATCAACGACTATCCTATGCAACACGCAGGCGAGGAAATCGATGAGATACTGAGCCGAGCCGGCAAGATACACTATGGCACTGTGGAATACAAGATGACGAAAGCGAATCCATTGATGCAGATACCGCTTGGACTGACCTTTGCGCCTAAACAGGTAATAGCAACGCTACGGCAGACAGACACACCAACACCATATCAGAACTACTGCACCCACGTTTATGGGTCAGGAACGTCATACTATATGAGTGTCTGCATGGGAGCTAATAACGGGCCAACATTGGAAACCGTTCCAACAGGAACATACTATGTTGATTATATTGCAATAGAGTAAAGAGGGGTGATTAAATGACGATAACATTAAATGCAGATTATGACGTAACACTGAACACAGCCCTGCTGGGCTACGTCGGCGAAACGAACGCTAGACCCGTGTCGGTCGAAGGGCTGACAGTAGACGGCGCAGACCGCTATGTAATGACGATAGACTACGGTGATGGCGTTCAGTACGAGGTCGATATCACAGGCGGACAGTGGACGCCAACGGCTGATATACTGCGGTCAGCGCAGACAGTCAGCTGCCAGATAGCGGCGAAAAAATTAGCAGGCAATGAGTATATATTAGTTAAAAAATCACGCATATTCCGCCTGAGAATAGGTGCGGCAATCGGTGACACGGCTATCCCGTCACCTGTCGTTGCTATGGACGCACTAGACCGCATAGATGCCATAGGCACACAGGTTGCCGCAGACCGCAAAGCCGCTGAAACCGCCGCAGAAACGGCGACTACAGCAGCAAATAACGCCGCTAAATCTGCCACAGCCGCAGAGAAATCAGCCGATACGGCAACGCAGGCGGCAAGCCGTGCCGAAACAGCAAAGGCATCTGCTGAAACGTCCGCAACGCAGGCAGACACCGCCATGCAGGGTGCCGAAACCGCACGTGCTGAGGCAGTCAAGTCTCAGAATGATGCCAAGGTATCAGCAGCTCAAGCATCAACGGCAGCACAGCAAACCGAAGCTGACAAGACAATAACGTCAGGATACGCTAAAACTGCCAAGACAAATGCTGACAGCACTGCGGCAGACAGACAGGCGGTGCAGACGTTGGCAACGCAGGTGACAGCCGACAAGGCTACAGTGGCAGACCATGCCGCACAGGTCACCACAGACCGCAAAGCCGCTGAAACTGCTGCTCAGACAGCACAATCCATAGCTGATAGTCTGCCAGACGATTATGTGACAGCTGTCGGAAAAATCGCTGAAATAGCTAACCTAAAGCTGACGGATAAAGAATTGACAAGACGTGTAAATGCACTGTACGACATTGGTCAGGGTGTGACGCATAAATTTGAAACCGATACAGATACGGCATATGCCAAGACAGTTCCGACTGGGGCGAAGTTGATGAGCGTGAAGTCGATAGGTGGTCATTCTGAGGTCATTGACGGCGAAATAGTCAGCGCTGAAACAGAGAGCGTCGTTGAGCAGGGAAAGAATTTGCTAAATGCAGATGACTATTACGTATCATATAAGCAGTCTGATGGTAGTTATGTGAACAACTTTATGGGTTTTGCAAGCATAAACATTCCTGTCGGAAAATATATAGGTAAAACACTCGTTGCCACTCTTAAGGCTACTGTTCCGCCTGAACTAACTAGCTTTTTTTGGGTAGCTAGAATAGACGGTGCTCGAATTGAAAGTTCCTATGCAAAAGGCGAGCGAGTTCTTGCGAATACTACGGGTATCGCAAAATTGACATTTACGCCAAAAACACAAAAGGATACACTATCGATGACATATGGACAAGGCACTGGAGATGTGATAGTTAGAGATATCCAGATCGAACTAGGCGACACCCCTACAACCTATGCCCCCTTCCACCGCAACGTTTACCAGATACCCGAAGTTATCAAGGCACTGCCTGGCTACGGCTGGTCGGCAGGAACGGCACGAAACTACGTGGACTATGAAAATAAACGATACGTTCAGTGTGTGAACAGCGTTGATTTGGGAACGCTGACGTGGACTGCTGGTGGTGGAATTAGCTCCCGGACAGTTTTCATAGCATCGTCACGGAAAATTTGTGGACAGAAATTGTCGTATAATTCTGCTATTGCATCGAATATATTATGTTCAAAATATTTAGCAAAATCGCAAAATGAGGTATGGAGTGACGCAGCACCTGTGGGCATAGCAACCAATGCGACTATTGACGGATATGTCTATGTAAACGACACCGCCTACACCGATGCCACCGCATTCAAACAGGCTATGCAGGGCGTTATGTTATATTACGAATTGGAAACCCCTATCGTAACCGACATTTCATCGTTAATACCAGATGACTTCCTGCGAAATATTGAGGTTGAGGCAAAGGGTAGCGTGACATTTAAAAACAGCAATGGTGATGATTACAGAATACCAGTGCCGTCAGAAGAAGAATATATCGTGAAGCTGAGTGAAGTAGGAGGTACAACATGACGAAGTTAGAAAAATCTATGGTTGAGAGCATGGGGCTGACGGAAGATAATTTCAACAAACCAAAGGTCACCGAGATAGACAGGATAAAGGCAAATGTTGATTTTCTGGCTATGTTGAACGGTGTTGAGTTGGAGGTGAGCGGCGATGAGTAAAAACTATGCAAAGGTCAAGAGATACTATGACACCCGTTTGTGGTCGGTTGCTATGGTGCACACCGCCGTCGGCAAGTGGATCATGGCTGAGGAGTATACAACAATCACGGGACAAACATACGAAAGAGAGGAACAGTAATGAAAGAAAACACAGCAAAAATCATCATATCAGCGATAGCCGCAGGGCTGTCAGCGTATTTCCGTGTTATGGCGATACCTATAGTCATTCTGGTGCTTGTGATGATCATTGACTACATTACAGGTATGTGGAAAGCATGGAACAGGGGCGAGCTGTCAAGCCGTGTCGGTCTTAAAGGGCTTTTCAAAAAGGTCGGCTACATATTTGTGGTGGCGGTGTCGGGCGTGCTTGATTGGCTCTTTATCTCAGGACTTTCACAGATAGGCATTGAAGTAAACGTCAGCTTTTACTTCGGTCTTATCGTGACGGTATGGTTTATCATCAACGAGTGCATTTCAATCTTGGAAAATCTTGCGGTGATAGGTATACCACTGCCGTCATTCTTGGTGAAGATAGTACACAAGCTTAAAATCACAGTTGAAAACAAAGTGGATACAAACGAAAGTGAGGAATAACAATGAATTACGATGAGTTTATCAAGAAGCACAATGGCGTAGCCGTTGACTATGACGGAGCAGCAGGCAAACAGTGTGTAGACCTTGCAACGGCATATTTCAACGAGGTCTTCGGATCAGGTATCAAGAATTTCTGGTATGACGCTCACCATTTTTGGGATTTATTCGATAAGAACACTTGGCTGAAAGCAAATTTCACAAAGGTAAAGAACACGCCAAGTTTCGTGCCGAAAAAGGGTGATGTAGCGATATGGTCAGGCACGTTGAATGGCGGCTGGGGTCACATAGCAATCTGCACCGGTGAGGGCAACACGAGTTATTTTTATTCGTATGACCAAAACTGGAGCGGAAAAGCTTGCACTAAGGTCAAGCATACTTACGACCACATTGCAGGCTTCCTGAGACCAAAGAACCAGAGCAAGATAAGTGCGAAAGTGCTTGACAAGACAGGCTACAAGCAGGGCAACAAAACAAACGGTGTGCTTGCGCTCAAGGAGCTGCTGCTTATTGCAAAGGCGGTCAAGCTTCACAACGTAGGTATGGATAAGAACGGTACATACGGAAAAGGTACTGCAAAGGCAGTTAATACCTTGCTGAAAAAGTGGGGGTACAGCGAGAATGGCATTGCAGGCGTGAACTTCATCAAGAAGCTCAGCGACGAGATTACAAAGAAGATTAAGTAGGTAGAATTTCAGCCGTCTCGGACTTTTATGGGTCTGAGGCGGCTGTTTTTGCGTACACGAATTATACACGATAAAGCTGAATTGTAAATATATGCTTGTGAAACACGGAGCAAGAAAAACGGCTTAAATGACGTAAATGCGTGGTTTGCGAGTAGTTTTATAAAACAATAAAAAGTGGTGTGAAGTGGTATATTTAATCTCTCCATCTCCGCCAGCAGGGGCGTGCCCCTGCACCTAATTCCGCCTTACTGTGGTAGGGCGGATTTTTTTGTTGTCACACAAAATCTTGCATTTCCACCCGAACTGTGTTATAATCCTATATATCAAACATCATAACACGGAGGTCTATCATGTACGAAAATTTTAAATATCTCGACGCTGTTGCACAAAAAGAGATAACCAACGGTGTTTTCTCAGGCTCAGTTCTCAGCGTTATCCATAAAGGCGAAACTGTCTATCTCAAAAGCTTTGGTCTTGCTGACAAGGAGAAAAATATCCCTATGAAAACTGACAGCATTTTCAGACTCTTTTCTATGTCAAAGCCTGTCACAGCCGCTGCCGCAATGATACTTATCGAACGTGGTCTGCTCGATACTCGTCACCTGCTCAAGTGGTTTATCCCTGAGTTCTCCGACCCTGTGGTTCTTGATGAGAACGGTGAGCGTCCTGCTGACAGAGATATAACCATAGGCGACCTGCTCACCATGACTTCCGGTATCCCTTATCCTGACGGCACTCCCGCAGGTCAGAAAATGGGTGCGCTTTGGGGCGAACAGTCTGAAAAATATCTCAAGGGCGAAAAGCTCCTGGATACTGTGAGCTTCGTAAAGGAAATGGGCAAGCGTCCTCTTATGTTCACCCCTGGTGAAAAGTGGATGTACGGTGCGTCTGCTGACATCATGGGTGCTGTTATCGAGGTGGTTTCTGGCATGAAGTTCGGAGATTTTCTTAGAAAAGAGATCTTTGAACCCCTCGGTATGAACGATACAGGCTTCTATATCCCAGCGGAAAAGTACAGCCAGCTTGCCCAGTGCTATGAATACAAAAATGGCGGAAACGAGCCGTTCACTCACTTCCACCTTTGCCTTACTGATTACACTGTACCTCCTGCCTTTGAGTCGGGCGGAGCAGGTCTTGTTTCCACTGTAGAGGACTATGCAAAGTTTGCCAAAATGCTTATGAACAAGGGCGAGCTTGACGGCGTGAGGATACTCGGCAGAAACACGGTCGATTTCATGACAAGAAACGGTCTTACACCTGAACAGCGCAAGACCCTTAACTGGGACAGCACAAAGGGTCACGGCTACGGTAACTTCATGCGTATCCTTGAAGACCCTTCCACCGCAGGACTTATCCAGTCAGAAGGCTCTTTCGGCTGGGACGGCTGGATGGGCTGTTATTTCAGCATTGACCCAAAAGAACAGCTCTGCATACTATATTTTATCCAGCAGACAGGCGCAGGCACTACCGATTCTGCAAGGCGTTTGCAGAACATCGCATGGGGTGCAGTAAAATAAGCAGAGGAGGTCTGAGATTTGAAATTACAGGAAGGCAGATTTATACAAGGGCTTAGAAATATGTTCAGTCTGCGCTGGGATATGGCTAACCCTGATGAGATACATAATACGATAATATCTGGCGCAAAACTTCAGGGTACTAATATGTGTATCCTCATGCTTGCCATACTTATAGCTTCCATAGGTCTGAATATGAACTCCACCGCCGTTATAATCGGTGCTATGCTCATCTCACCTCTTATGGGCGGCATCACAGCCATAGGCTACGGAATCGCCACCAATGACCTGACTCTTTCAAAGGGTGCGGCAATAAGACTTGGCATACAGGTGGTCATTTGCCTTATCACCTCGACTATTTACTTTACTATCTCACCTATCACCACAGCCTCCTCCGAGCTTCTCGCCCGAACCACACCTACAGCGTGGGACGTTCTTATTGCCCTTTTTGGCGGACTTGCCGGCATAATAGGTCAGACCCGTAAGGAGAAAAGCAACGTTATCCCAGGCGTGGCTATCGCAACAGCACTCATGCCGCCCCTTTGTACCGCAGGCTACGGCTTGGCAAGACACCGCCTTGACTATTTCGGCGGAGCATTGTATCTCTTTTTCATAAACAGCTTTTTTATCTGCCTTGCGGCTATCGTTGTGCTGAAGTTTTTAAGGCTGCCTCACGGCAACGATATTTCCCCGAAGGCTTTGAAAAAGATACACAGAAATATCGCTTTTATCACAGTTATTACCATGCTGCCTAGTATTTATCTTGGCTATGATATTGTGAAAAAGACAATGGATAACAGCAGTGCAGAGAAGTTTATCACCGAGAATTTTGACTTTGACGGCACTCAGATAGTGCAGAAAACTATAGATACCGATAAACGTATGATAGAAGTGGCGCTTCTTGGCAAGAAGATAAGCACTGCCGATACAAAGGCGCTTCAAAGCGAGCTGAAAGCTTTCGGATTGGGGGATTATAAGCTTGTGATAACACAGACCGAGGTGGAAAGCGGTGTTACCGCTGACGAGGTAGAAAAGATGCTTGAAAAGAATGCCGACGATGAGGAAACACAGAACAAAGTGGCACAGGTGCTTGCGCAGAAAGAAAACGACGACCTTAAAGCCGAGAATGAAAATCTGAAAGCACAGCTTGACAGCTATCAGAGCTATGATATAGACATGAGCGATATCGCCGAGGAGATTGCTATCGTTTATCCAAACATAACAGGTGCAGCAGGCGGTCACATGAGCAGCCATTCAGTAGGCTCGCCCACAACAGTTAATGGCGTAACAGTGGTGCTATATGAGAACAAGGCTCTTACCGATGAACAGCTCAAAACTGTCACAGAGCTTCTGAAAAAACGTCTTGATGTGTCAAACGTCACAGTTATCCAGCAGGTGGAGAAGCAGAAAGATACCACCTCAAAGGCTGAAAGCACCGATAAAAAGAAAAAGAATTGAAAAAATTCTGAAAACCCCTTGCAATCTGAGAAGATGTGTGCTATAATATATTAAAATGTATAATTATGTTTTGGAGGAACAAAAATGAGCGTAATTGAGATCGTTGCAGGCGCACTGCTGATCGTAGCCAGCCTCGTTATCATACTTGTAGTTCTTGCGCAGGACACCAAAGAGCAGGGTCTTACATCTGCTATCGGTGGTGGATATAACGATTCTTTCTATGGAAAGAACGGTTCAAACACCAAGGACGCTAAGCTTAACAGACTGACAAGGATAAGTGCGATACTGATATTCGTGATAACTCTTGCTGTAAATATCATTTATCAGATCAAGAAATAATTGCCCGCCCTGCTCCGTGCAGGGCTTTTTCTTTTGGAAAGTAAAGTAACAGTAAAAAGAAAGGAAATTTATGAAGTTAGATTACAGAAAAATAATATACTCAAAATTAAAAAAAGCAGGCAAAAAGCCACTGACTTTCAAAGAACTGCTGAGATCATGCAGAGGAAAGGGCTTTGAGTTTGAAAAATTCACAAAAGCCGTTGACAAAATGAAGAAAAACGGCGAGATAATGGAAGACAAATTCGGCATAAGGCTCGTTGACCCTAAGAAGTTCGTCAAGTGCGAGGTGGTAAGGCTCAATAAGACCTACGGCTTTGTGAAAAATCTTGACACTGACGAGGAAATTTTTGTTGTGGGCAAGTACCTCAAAGGCGCAATGCCACACGATATTGTCCTTGTGAGAACCTTCAAGGGCGAGGGAGCTTGCACCGAGGGCGAGGTCATGAGCATTGTGGAGGAGAATTTTGCTAAGTTCACAGGGGAGCTTGTGAGCGAGTTCGGAGTGCTGAAAATAGTCCCTGATATGCTGTCAAAATATGCAATGACCTTTGAGAACCCAATGCGCCTTGAGCTTCACGAGGGCGATAAGGTGGTGGCACAGGTCACAAAGCGTGGAAACAGGCACTCTGAACACGTCTGCGAGATAGTTTCAAGCTATGGAAGCTCCATGAAAGCCTCCGCCTGCGCAATGAGCGTCCTTGAGGTCAATGGTCTGACACCTGTTTTTCCTGGCGAGGTCATCTATGAAGCTAGGGAAGTGTCCGATTATTCAAGGATAAAAGAGGAGATACCCAACCGCCTTGACCTTCGTGACAAGCCGATATTCACCATTGACGGCGCAGATACAAAAGATATCGACGATGCAATTTCTGTTGAACGAACCAAAACAGGTTATCTTCTTGGCGTTCACATTGCCGACGTTTCCCACTATGTTCAGCCTAAGTCACAGCTAGATAACGAAGCTTTCAAACGTGGCACAAGCGTTTATTACGCAAACCGAGTTATCCCAATGCTCCCGAAAGAGCTTTCAAACGGCATCTGCTCCCTTAATCCGCAGGAGGACAGACTTGCGTTTTCCTGTCTTTGTGAGCTTGACAAGCAGGGCAACATCACAGACTATAAGTTTGCAAAAACTGTTATCCGCTCCCGTGTAAAGGGCGTTTATTCCGAGATAAATTCACTTTTGGCAGGCAGTGACGATGCTGAACTTAAAGAAAAATATGCCGAGGTTTCAGGTCAGCTTCCTATTATAAAGGAGCTTGCGGATATTTTGTACAAAAACAAGAAAAACCGTGGCTGTCCTGAGCTTGAAACCTCTGAGAGCAAGCTTATCATCAATGACGAGGATATCTGCGTGGGCGTTGAGAGGCGTACCCGTGGAAGAAGCGAGGAGATAATAGAGGACTTCATGCTTGTTGCAAACGAGTGTGCCGCAAGATTTGGCATGGATAATAATCTGCCGTTCGTTTATCGTATCCACGAAGAGCCGTCAGACGAGAAGCTTGAATCTCTGAGAGAAGCGCTTGTCAAGCTGAACGTCCAGTATAAGCTGGGCGAAAAGGCTTGCCCTGGGGATATGTCTGAGATACTCAAAGCCGCAAAGGGTACTGATATCGACCTTATCATGAACAATATCGTTCTGAGAAGTATGTCAAAGGCAAGATATTCCACCGAGCCTGTGGGTCACTTCGGACTTGCGCTGGAGGATTACGCCCACTTCACCTCGCCTATCAGACGTTACCCTGACCTGACTATCCATAGAATAATGTCAGCTTTTCTCAGTGGCAGCAGTGCAGAGGAGTGCGCCACAAAGTTCAACAAGTTCGTTAACGCCTCAGCCGATCAGTCCACAAAGACGGAGCTTACCGCAATGCAGGTGGAGCGAAGCTGTGAGGATTGCTACAAGGCTGAGTATATGAACGCTCATATCGGTGAGGAGTTTCAGGGAACAGTGGTTTCAGCCGTTGAGTTCGGTCTTTTTATCGCACTTCCTGACACCTGCGAGGGACTTCTTCACACGGACAATATGCCTGACGGTGAGTATGTCTGCGACGATATGGTGAGCCTGAAAAACCTTACAAACGGAATGGAATATCGTGTGGGCGACCCTATCAGAGTAAAGGTGATAAACGCAAATGTAAACTCCGGCAAGATAGATTTTGCACTTGCTGACGAGGACTAAATTAGAAATCAAAAGGACGGCGAAGAAAAGCCGTCCTTTTTTGTGTGTTAAAAAAATGTAGGGGCTGGCGCCCTCGACAGCCCGCTTTTCTCCCACGTCACTATTTATGTTGCTTTGCACATTGTATAAACATCGCTCGAACCATGTAGAGGACGACGCCCTCGTCGTCCCGTTCCTTTCGCTCATCTTGTGGTCTTACAAATTTATCGTTTCATGAATTGCGTATATGTACAAAAAATCGGACAGCTGTATCAAGCAACTGTCCGATAATTTTTTGTATTAATAAATTACTTTGAAAGACCCCAAATATCTCTAGCGTAGTCCTCAACAGAACGGTCTGCGGAGAAAATGCCTGCGCCTGCAATGTTTGCAAGGCTCATCTTCTGCCACTTTGTCTGATCCTTGTAGCACTCAGAAGCGTAAGCCTGTGCCTTCTGGTAGGAATCGAAGTCCTTGAGAGCCATGTATGGGTCAGAGGTCTTCAGGCTGTCAGCGATCTCGTTGAACTGCTGTCCGTTGATGCCGTACTGAAGTGTGTCGATAGCCTGCTTAACAACTGCGTTGGAGTTGTAGATGTCCATAGGCTTGTAGCCTGACTTGCAAGCATTTACCTCGTCAACGTTCATACCGAAGATGATGATGTTGTCGTCGCCTACCTGCTCGTGTATCTCAACGTTTGCTCCGTCAAGAGTACCAAGTGTGATAGCACCGTTTATCATAAGCTTCATGTTACCTGTACCTGAAGCCTCTGTACCTGCCAGTGAGATCTGCTCAGAGATGTTTGCCGCTGGCATGAGTATCTCAGAAAGTGATACGTTGTAGTCCTCAAGGAAGATAACGTTGAGCTTCTCGTTGAGCTTCTTGTCCTTTTTCAGCTCCTGAGAAATGTTCCAGATAAGCTTGATGATCTGCTTTGCCATGTAGTAGCCAGGAGCAGCCTTTGCAGCAAAGATATATGTCTTTGGTACAAAATCGGCGTTTGGATTAGCCTTGAGGTAATTGTACTGTGCAATGATGTTCAAAGCGTTGAGCTGCTGTCTCTTGTATTCGTGAAGTCTTTTTACCTGAACGTCAAAGATAGAGTCAGTGTTGAGAACAACGCCGTACTGATTCTTTACATACTTTGCAAAACTCTTCTTGTTGTCAAGCTTGATCTTTGCAAGTCTGTCAAGAACGTCCTTGTCGTCCTTGAATACAGCAAGTTTAGAAAGCTCAGCAGCATTCTTGAGGAAGCCGTCGCCTATCTTCTCGCAAAGAAGATCTGTCAGACCCTCGTTAGACTGATAAAGCCATCTTCTGTATGCGATACCGTTTGTAACGTTCTTGAACTTTGTTGGTGTGTCAAGATACTCGTCCTTGAATGTTTCTTTTTTGATGATCTCAGAGTGTATCTTTGCAACGCCGTTTACGCTGTGGCAAGCGTGTACGCAAAGTGTAGCCATTTTCACCTTGTTGTCCTCAACGATAGACATATGTGAAACCTTAGCCTGATCCTTGTATCTCTCCCAAAGATCCTTGCAGTAACGCTCATTTATCTCAATGATGATAGAGAAGATTCTAGGGCAAACGCTCTTGAGGAGGTTGCAGTCCCACTTCTCCAAAGCCTCAGGCATTACAGTGTGGTTTGTGTATGCAAATGTGTTTGTAACGATGTGCCAAGCCTTGTCCCATGAATAGCCGCAATCATCAAGAAGAACTCTCATAAGCTCTGGGATAGCAAGTGTTGGGTGAGTATCGTTGATGTGGATAGCTACTTTTTCATGGAGATTGTCAAGTGTGCCGTAAACGCTCATGTGCTGGTTTACGATATCGCCGATAGAAGCAGCGCAAAGGAAATACTGCTGTCTGAGTCTGAGTGACTTGCCCTCTGCATGGTTGTCGTTAGGATAAAGCACCTTTGTGATAGCCTGTGAAATAATGTTCTTGCTAAGAGCCTTCTGATAGTCGCCCTGATTGAACATTGACATATCAAAGTCAGCCATTTCAGCTTTCCAAAGTCTGAGCTTTGAAACAGCCTCGCTGTTGTAGCCTGATACGAACAGATCGTATGGAACAGCCATAACTGATGTGTAGTTTTCGTGAGTTACGCAGTGATACTGATTGTCCCAGTATTCCTTGAGCTCGCCGTCAAAACGAACCTCGACAGCCTTTGACGGAACAGGAACGAGCCATACAGAGCCGCCCGGGAGCCAGTTGTCAGGAAGCTCGGTCTGCCAGCCGTCCTCCAGCTTCTGCTTGAAGATACCGTATTCATAGCAGATAGAATAGCCTGTAGCATGGTAGCCGTCTGCAGCAAGAGCGTCAAGATAGCAGGCAGCAAGTCTTCCAAGACCACCGTTGCCAAGACCTGCGTCAGGCTCACACTCGTAAATGCCGTTTATAGAAATGCCCATGTCTTTAAGGACCTTTGTAGCCTGCTTCTGCATTTCAAGGTTATAAAGAGAAGTCTTAAGGCTTCTTCCCATAAGAAATTCCATTGAAAGATAGTAGACCTTCTTCTTGCCCTCAGACTGAGTTTTAACGGTGAACTTTCTTCTCTTAGCTTTAAGAATGCCTACAACGATCTTAGAAAGAGCCTCGTATACCTGCTGATCGGAAGCGTCCTCAGGTGTTGTCTGGAAATCGTTGTGAAGAACGTCAAGAAGCTTTTCTTTAAGTTCCTGCGTGGAAATTGTTTTTTCTACAGCACTATTTGCCATAAATCTTTACCTCCTGTATACTTTCAAGTCGAGCTTTTCGCTCTGCACCTTTATTACTGTATTGGCGAAAACGTTTGAGAAATAAGGATAGTTTTCACCTGTTTTGGGGAATAACACGCCCCTGCTCCTGATAATTATACCACAAGCCGACAATTTTTGCAAGAAAAAATGCCAAACGCCCCTGAAATTTAAACACTTTTTACATAGGGCAGGCGTATGATTTGTAGAAATCATAGACGCTGATATGCTGTTTCTGTAATAGCTGTCATATTATGTTTGGAATATAATACAGGATATAGTATTTGTCTAATTTTATTATATGGTATAGTTGCATAATTGTCAAGGCGTTCAATTGTATAAAATGCTGATTTTGGAAGAATGAACAGCAAAAGGGGGCAGTAGGGGCGGTAGTTTTTATATAATCACAAGAATATGAATTTGCTAGGTGGGCATATACGCCATACGATATGTGTTCAGAAAAAGTGTACTTACGTTATTTGTAGCAAAAGGCTCAATTTCTATGATTCAGAAATTGAGCCTTTTTATATATTCGTTCGTTTTGATATAATATCTATTCTTCTTCTATCTTTTCTTCAGCCTTTGCAAGCTGTTTCTTGTCATACACGCTCTTTGCTACCTGAATACCGAACACGATCGCCGCACCGATGATAAAAAATACGATGCTGAATGTGCCGAAGGACATAGGGTCTTTAGGCTCTTTAAGCGTTGTAGGACCTATAACTATGGCGTACAGTGAGCCTATCATCATGCCGATAACGCAGTAGATAGTCTGGCTTCTGAACTTTTCAAGAGCCTTTTTGATAAGCCTGAGAGTAATGAACACCCCAAGGATAATGCCGATACCCAAAGAGCAGAGAAGTCCGAAATACTCGAAATTCAGATGAAGGAACTCTTTTATTCCTGTGATAACAGGCATATAAAGACCGAATGTGAGAAGTATGGTGGAGCCTGAAATGCCAGGAAGCACCATTGCAGATATTGCGCACATTCCTGCAAGAACAACGAATATCACTGTGCCTATATTCATGTGAGAAACGTCAGCACCGCTGCCGGAGGGATTTATAAGGGAAATGCCCACAACGATAGCAATGCCGATAACAGCCCATACGATGTTGTAATATTTGCCCTTAATGCTCTCTTTTTCTTCCATTATCATGACCGGTATCGCCAGAATGATAAAGCCCAGAAACAGCGAGCTTACCTTGTAGATGCCGCTTTCAAACACGTTGGCAAGAACGCTTACTGCAAGAAGCATACCGATCACCCAGCCAACGCCAAGCTTTATAAGAAAGAAAAATGCTTTTTTACGCTTTGCATTGTCACGTCCCATAATGTCGTTAAGGGAATTTATGAAGCTGTCATAAAAGCCCAGAAGGAATGCTATAGTTCCTCCCGAAACTCCAGGGACGCTGTCCGCAAGAGCCATGCAAAAGCCTCTGAGTGCGTTTATTATCATACTTGTTTCTATGCCTTAAAAGGCATATCCTCCTTCCGTGGTGTTGTCTGCTTTCGTATCAGCAGACTTTTCTTTTGTTCTGATGTAAGCTTTTTCTACCTGTGTCATCAGCTTTCCAAGCTGTGCTTCCTGCTTATCGTCACTAACGAGCGCCGCACTTTTTTCAGCCGAAGCCTTTGCCGATCTCACATCACACTGAGCGAGAAAACACTCGCCCTTGTAAAGCTCACAGTTGCACCGAAGCGTCTTGTCAGCGTCACGGCTTTTCTCTGCGCTGTCAAAAAACTTCACCGCCGCTTCAAAGCGTTCGTTGAAATATTCCAGCAGACCAAGGGTGAAAAGCATTTGCCCATTGCGTTTATCGAGAAGACCTCGCTTGAAGTAATGCTCTGCCGAAACAAATATCTCGTTTGCCTGAGAAATATCACCTGACATGAGCCTGCCGTAAAGAAGCAGTTCAAAATACTTGTTCTGATCTGAGGGGGTAAGCTTATCAAAAGCTATACGGTCAAGTGTGAGAAAACAGTTTTCAAAGCGTTTTTCTGAAATGTAAACAGCGGCAAGCTTCAAAAGCCCGTGACCCTTATCTTTGTTCTGCCTGAGAAGATATTTTTCAAGAAGCTCAAAATATTCGTCACAGCCGCCCTTTTTAGCGTAGAGCCTTTCGAGCTTTTTTATTTTGAAGACCCATATGAAAAGCCCTGCAAGCTGGACGATGCACAGGAATATAAGACAAAGAGGAAGCGCTCTCATAAAAACGTTTATGCAAAACTGCGCTCCATAGCGACAGCCCTTTGAAAGCCATGCAATGCACATCACAGCATAACTCAGCACCAGGCTCAATGCGGCAATGAGCCACAAGGTCCTTATAACGCCTTTATGCACCTTGCTCACCTCTTTGTAAATCATATCACATATAAGTAAAAATCAAATGTTGTCTGTGTAAAGAATGGGTAAAAATGTATAAACTGTTCAAAAATTTTTAAATTTAATCTATTGCCGTCTACTGCATATCCTTATTTCTGTTTTTGAGAAGCTTCTGTCTTTTGCGTTCGTGTCTATCCATAACTATCTTTTCACAGAAGTCTACGACTTTCTTCATGAAAGGCTTGAAAATGTAGAAAAATTCGCCCTCATAGGTAACGACCTCGCCGTTGAAGCCCTTTTTGAACTTGTATACGCCGTAGTTAGGGTTTGTTTCATCGTTGTAGAATGGTATGCCCTGAAAATCATAGATATAGTTTTTGCCCTCCAAAGCCCAGTTTATCATCGTCCACTGCATGAGATAGTTAGGGTAGAGGTTTCTGTGGTGGTTTGCGGAAGCACCGTAAACATAGCAGGTCTTGCCTGCATACTGTGTTGTTACTGCACCTGACAACGGTATCTGCTTGCCGTCCTCGTCAACATAGCACATGAAAAGTCGGCAGTGTTCAGGACCAAGTCCATTGAGCATTTTTACAAAATACTCCTTTGAACGGATAGAGAAGCCATCTCTGATACCTGTTGCCTGCATGAGAGGGTAGAAATCGTCAAGAGCCTCAGTGCCGCAAGCCTTGCAGTAAACGCCCTTTCTAGGGGCTTTTCTGATACGGTTTCTCCAGTCAGGCTTGAAAGTCGCCATGACCTCGTCAGGGGTCTTGCCCTCGATATTTCTGAGCATATAGTTATTACGAGCCTGAATAGTGGTCAGCTCAGCCGCTTTGTGTATGTGCTTGAAGCCCATGTCCTCGATAAGCTTTGTACACTTGTCGTCGCCCTCCTCGAAACAAGGATCCCACATAAACTGGTAGCATTTGTATTTCTTTGCAAGCACCTTTACGCCCTCGAAAAGGTCGGTCATGACCTCTTTATCAGACCAGTCGCAAACAGGGCCATGAGGGGCATACATAAAAGTAACACCAAAAATAGGCACTTTTTTGATTATGATAAGGCAAGTTCCACGGATATTGCCGTCAGTGTCACGGGAGATAACAGCGTCCCAGCCCCAGTTGTCCTTTACCTTCGGCCATTTGAGGGATTGCATGAAATTGCCGTATTTGCTGGTGCTTGCGAACTGTTCATATTCTGCAAGGAGTTTTTCATCGGACTTATTGATTATTTCCATTTTATAAAGATCCTCTCTGTAAGAATTTTTCTGTTATTATGCACTATTTCATTTATTATACTACATATTACGGGAAAAATCAAGGGGGGAGGGGAGTTTAAGTGAGGAGTGAGGAGTGAGGAATGAGGAGTGAGGAGTGAGGAATGAGGAATGAGGAATCAGGAGTGAGGAATGAGCAAAGCTGCCCCCAAGCACCGAGCGAAGCGAGAGATAAAGCGCACGCTCAAGCCCGGCGCCAGAGGGCTTGTGGGGTCTAGGGGCAAAGCCCCTAGCGGAGTATGAGGCAGAGCCTCATTCGGCGACAGCCGACTAGGTGCAGATATAATGAGAAAAAGCACACAAAAGTTGTGCTTCTTATCAAAAGTAATAACGGAGCAAAAATCTGCACCGCCTATCCTATCCCAAATTACAACGTAAATCCGCAAAGAGCAAAGCGATTTTGCGGCGTGATGAAGTCGGGGTAGAATTGTAGGGGACGGCGCCCTCGACGTCCCGTTTCGGGGAACGGCAAGGTTTGAATTTGTCACAATGTTGTGTAGACGTGCCTTGTGGAGAATATTGCGCCGCTCCCCTGAAGATGCGTTGTGAAGTTATCAGTAATAAAATACAAAATGGTACAAAAAAACGGACAGCATAACGCTGTCCGTTTCAATTCTATCTCTTATTTGTCATCATGCGGCTCGGTGATAAGATCAAGATTGATCTCGTATTTGGAGTCGAGAGAGTTCTGTAAAGGTGCGTCCTTTACATATTTGTTTACAAGCGCTGTACTCTTTTCTACCGCCTGAAGTGTTCCTGCACCTGCTACACAGCCGCCTGGACAAGCCATGCCCTCGAGAAGATAGCCGTCATATTTGCCCGCTTTCGCAAGTGTGAGAAGCTTGCGGCAGTCTTTAAGTCCCTGCGCTGATACTACCTTGACCTCACGCTCTGGGTCAAGCTTGTGGATAACGTCTGCTACTGCCTTTGCTACGCCGCCGCTTACTGCAAAGCCACGTCCGTCACCTGTACCCTCGCATAGATCTACCTTTTCTTCATCTGTAATGTCTTCAAATGTTACGCCCTTGGCATTGAACATTCCCATGAGTTCCTCAAAGGTAAGCACAAAGTCTACGTCGCTGCGGATAGTACGTCTTGAAGCTTCAAGCTTCTTTGCCGCACATGGTCCGATAAATGCGATACAAGCGTCAGGATCGTCCTTTTTGAGCATTCTCGCTGTAAGTACCATTGGGGTCAAAGCCATTGAAATGTATGGGGCAAGGGTAGGGAAAAGCTTCTTTGCCATTACTGACCATGCAGGACAGCATGACGTTGCCATGAATGGCTGATGTTCAGGAACTTCTCTCATGAAGTCCTTTGCTTCCTCGATGGAACAAAGGTCTGCACCTATTGCTACCTCGACCACGTCTGCAAAGCCAAGCTTCTTCATTGCCGCTGTGAGCTTTTCAGGGCTTGCCTTTGGTCCGAACTGACCTACAAATGCAGGTGCTACGATAGCGATGACCTTCTTCTTTTTCTTCATTGCTGTTATAAGCTGGAATATCTGTCCCTTGTCTACGATAGCGCCGAATGGACAGTTTACAAGACACATTCCGCAGGATACGCACTTGTCATAATCTATTTTTGCCTTGCCCTCTTCATCTGAGCCGATAGCGTCCATGCCACAGGCTCTTGCGCATGGTCTTTCCATTTTGTTTATTGCATTGTATGGACAGACGCTCTGACATCTGCCGCACTTTATACACTTAGACTGATCTATTACTGACTTGCCATGCTTGATGGTTATAGCACCCTTTGGACAGACTTCCTGACATGGGTGTGCAAGACAGCCCTGACAGCAGTCGGTAACATGATAATGAGTTTCAGGACAGCCGTTGCAGGCAAACTTGATTATGTTTACAAGCGGTGGATCGTAATACTTTTCTGCGATCGCACTTTCTTCAATGCCGTCAGCCACAGACTTATGCTCCTCGATAGGTCTTAGAGGCAGACCGATAGCAAGACGGAGCCTTTCTTCAACGATAGCTCTTTCAAGGAAGATAGACTCACGGTAAACAGCCTTGCTTCCCGGTACTATCTTATAAGGAAGCTCTGCGATCTTTTCGGCATAATCGCCCTCTTCATAGGCAAGTCTTGCCACCTCTGTAAAGACTTTTCGTCTGATATCTGTTACTGAGGAATAGATACCTCTCATTTTCATATTTTTACCTCCTGCGTTGTTCTTCAAATTTGTGTCATACACTTACTATTGTACTATTTTTTCGGCTTTTGTCAAGTAATATATACTTTTTTTCATAAGGTATATTGAAAGTTTCGTATGACTTACATATTTGTCTGAAATAAGGTGCAGTAATGGTACGAAACGGCTCAAAAAATAAAAGTATTTCTTTTTTACCAATAGTTTTTCTGTTCATGAAAGTATGTGGCTTTTGCACAGTTTTGGGCATGACGATTTATGCAAACAAATGATAAATGATTTAATTTGACAACATTTCTGCAATTGTTGCATTTTTTATGCAACAAAAGGGGCATTTTTCGGGATAAGTGAGAGATGTTTTTTGAGAGCCGTTAAGATACGGTGGTACATCTTTCGCAGAAATTAAAAAAGGAGGAACGATATGGCAGGCGAACAGAAAAGATTTGCGAGATTTTTCTTCTATCTGAGAAATCTTCGTGAAGCGGCTTTGCACACCGGTGCAAGGGCGGAGGAGGCTGAGGACAGGGGGCTTGAGCTTCTGCACTCGGCAGAAACGGAGGCGGAGCTTAAAAAGCTGGAGGAGGCTGACAGCGACACCCTTTCTTATGTGAAGCGAGGGCTGAACAGGATAGCTTTCGGGGCGGTGAATGACGCTGTAAAGCTTGTTTTTGACGCTGAGAACATGACGGCAAGGGACATCATGGGCATGGATCTTTTCAATGTGAGTGAGATAAAGATCAGCGGAAAGAACGTTTTGGAGATCAAGTTTTTTGACAGGCAGAAAGCCTTGGAAAAGCTTGGGGAGCTTGCGCCTCAGCTTGACGGCGGCGGTGAGTCGAAGCGACTTATCGAGAGCATTTACGGCAGGGATGGTGATAGCTTGTGAAAATAACAAGGCTGTCGGAAAATCAGAGGTTTGTTTTCAGATGGTGGACGGCACGGGAGCTTAGTGATTACGACGGGATAATCTGTGACGGTGCGGTCAGATCGGGCAAGACCTTTTGTTTGTCGGCGTCTTTTATGACATGGGCGATGACTAATTTTGACGAGTGCATTTTTGGGCTATGCTCAAAAACTATCGTGTCGCTGAAAAGGAATATCCTGCCTGCGCTCAGGGGATATATGAAAGCCATGGGCATGACGGCTGTGGAGGTCGCGTCAAAGAACTATATGGACGTGAGCTTTTGCGGCAGGAAAAACAGGTTTTACTACTTTGGCGGCAGGGACGAAGGCTCGCCCTCACTTATCCAGGGCGTGACCCTTGCGGGGGTGCTTCTTGACGAGGCGGCACTTATGCCCAGAAGCTTTATAGAGCAGGCTGTGGCAAGGTGTTCGGTGGCGGGGAGCAAGCTGTGGTTCAACTGCAATCCTGACAATCCTTACCACTGGTTCAAGAAAGAGTGGATAGACAAGGCGGAGGAAAAACGGCTTATCTACAGACATTTTGTGCTGGAGGACAATCCGACCCTTGACCGGGCGGTGATAGAACGCTATCACAGGATATATACGGGGACGTTTTACGAGCGTTTTGTGCTTGGCAAATGGACGGCAGCAGAGGGGCTTGTTTACCCTATGTTCGACGAGGAGAAAAACGTCTTTGAGGGTGATATACAGTGCGAGCGGTATGTAATAAGCTGTGATTACGGCACTGTAAATCCTTCAAGCTTCGGGCTTTGGGGCGAGAGTGGTGGAGTATGGTACAGGCTCAGGGAGTATTACTATGATTCTCGACGTGAAGGTATGCAGAAAACTGACGAGGAGCATTACAAGGGGCTTGAAGAGCTTGCCGACGGGCTTTGCATCGAAAAGGTCATTTGCGATCCCTCGGCGGCTTCGTTCATACAGTGCATACGCAGGCATGGAAAATTCACTGTCCAGCCTGCAAAGAACGACGTTGTTTCGGGTATCAGGCTTGTGTCGGACTGCATAAAGGACGGCAGGATAAGGATAAACCGCAGGTGTCGTGATACGCTTCGTGAGATAAATCTTTACCGCTGGGACGAAAAGGCAGGAAAGGACGCACCTGTGAAAGAGAACGATCACGCCATGGACGATATGAGATACTTTGCAGCAGAATGTCTGGGACGTGAAAAGGACGACTTTTTTGTACTGACAGTTGAGCATTAGTACAAAAAAACGTACAGAAAGAAAGGAGAGAAAATGAGTATTTTCAGAAAGAAGGTCCGTGAATTTGTGCCGAACACGGCAGGCTCTGACAGAGAGTCGGGGTTTCATTACAGGCTTGCGCCTGAGGGGGTTTTTCAGCAGGAGCTTTATGACGCACTGAGGGCGAATGTGCCTGTTATCGACGCTTGCTTCGGCAAGATAATAAGGCTCACAGGGGGCTTTAAGGTCACGGCTTGTGACGAGAGGGCGCAGGTGGAGCTTGACAGGTTTTGCAGAGAGGTTTCCGTGGGGGTGTCGGGAAAGTCCATTTACACTTTTGCGGATATGTATCTGGATTCACTGCTTACATATGGCAAGGCGATAGGCAGGATATATGCAGATTACATAACTGGAAAGGTAAAGGGGATATATGTTGGCGACCCGACTTTGTACAGGGTGCGTGAGGGCAGGAACGTTTTTGAAAAACGTATTTTTTACATGGGAAGCGGTGAGGAGATACCGGTAAGAAGTCCTGAAAAACTGCTTTACACGGCGCTCAATCCTAGTCCTAAGCACCCTGACGGAGTGTCCATACTCCGTGGATTGCCTGCGCTGAGCGAGATACTTATGCGAATTTACGAGTGCATGGGGCAGAACTTCGACAGGGTAGGAAATGTGCGCTATGCGGTGACTTATCACCCTGAGGGGGAGAGCGACAGGGCGAGAGCCAAGGAGCGTGCAGAGCAGATAGCTCAGGAATGGAGCAGGGGCATGAGAGCCTCACGAAACGGCTCGGTGCAGGACTTTGTGGCTGTGGGTGATGTGGACATAAAGGTCATAGGCGCTGACAATCAGATGATAGACACGGAGATACCTGTCAGACAGCTTATGGAACAGCTTGTAGCGAAGCTTTCAATACCACCGTTTTTGCTTGGGCTGAACTGGTCAACCACTGAGCGAATGTCTGCACAGCAATCGGATATCCTCACAAGCGAGCTTGAATATTACCGCAGACTGCTTGAACCTATACTCAAAGAGATATGCGAGGCGTTTTTAAGGCTTAACGGATATGCTTGTGGGGTGGAGATAGAGTGGGACAACATAAATCTTCAGGACGAGGAAGCGTTGGCAAAGTCAAGACTTTACAATGCGCAGGCTAAGACGGCGGAGCTTGAAAACGAAAGGGTAGAGAATGAAAGAAAAAAGGAGGAAATGCAATGAGCGAAACAGTATCAGGCGAGGAGCTTGAAAAGATAAACGGCTATGCGAGAGAGCCGCTCACGGAGGACAAGGTCTTTGTTTTCAGGGTGGCGCTTTGTGACAATGACATTGACAGAGATGGTGAAAAGTTTTCATCAGGCGCTTTGGAGAAGCTTGCGGAGCTTTTTAATGGCAGAACGGGTATTTTCGACCATGACCCTAAAAGCTCAAAGCAGACTGCTAGAATATTCGACACTTGGGTGGAAACTCTGCCTGAGAAAACTACAACAGACGGAGAGGTCTACCGCAGGCTTATGGCAAAGGCTTACATGGTGCGAACTGCTTCTAACGGCGACCTTATAAGCGAGATCCAGGGCGGAATAAAGAAAGAGGTATCCGTTAGCTGCACCATGGGAAAGAAGCTTTGCTCTGTATGCGGAGCGGATATGTACAAGGGCGGCTGTGACCATGAAAAGGGCGGTGAATACGGCGGTAAGCTGTGTTATCACATTCTTGACGAGCCGCTTGACGCTTACGAGTGGTCGTTCGTGGCAGTGCCTGCACAGGTGAACGCAGGGGTAACGAAGCGTTTTGCCTTAAGGGAGAAACAGGAAAGCACCGACAAGAGCTATGAGCTTGCCCTTGCGAGGGAAACTTTTGAAAAGGACGTTTTAAGGCTCAGCTATTTCTGCAAGCCTTTTATGAGTGCAAAGCGTGTGAAAGAACTTGCGGAGCTTATGACAGTTACGGAGCTTATTGACTTCCGTGGCAGGCTTGAAAAGCAGGCGGCTGAGAATGAGGAGGTCTACAAAGCCGAAAGGGAGAGCTTTATCACGGGGGATTACAAGATGTAAGGGACAGATGTGAAAGGGGGCGATGACAATGTGGAGATAGGGACTTAAATGCCAGAATGTGATATCATCACTGTAGGGGCGAACAGTGTTCACCCGAAAAGACAAATGGTTTTCGATGATACGAAAATCAGTACAAAAAATCGGACAACTTTAATTATCGAAAAGGAGAAAATAATATGTACAACAATATCAAACTTGAAAAGGGACTTTATTCTATCACAGGCAAGACATTCACACAGGCGCTGGCTGAGCTTGATCCTGACGCAAACTATGAGAACACAGAGCTTAAAGGTCTTGACGCTTTTGAAAGACAGCTCAAGCGTTTTGACATCAAGGTAAAGGGTGCAAATTCTGACAGGGTGGAGAAATTCTTCATTTCCACTGAGTCGGCAGTGCTTTTTCCTGAGTACATAAGACGCACTGTCAAGCAGGGCATGGACGAGGCTTCTATCATGGGCAAGGTAGCGGCGGCTGTTTCATACACTGACGGAGTGGATTTCAGAGGTCTGAACGTTACAAAGTCAGGTTCAACTGACGTTGTGGCAGAGGGTGGAAATGTGCCTATCACAACTGTCAGACTTAGCACCTCCAGTAAGACTCTTACAAAGTTTGCAAGACGTCTTAACTGTTCTTTTGAGTCTGTAAGGAAGCAGAAGCTTGAGGCTTTCGGCGTGGTGCTGAGAAACCTTGGAGCGACCATAAGCAGAGATGTGAACAGCTTTGCTATGACTGAGATAACAAGAGGTATTACAGCTCAGACTCTTATTGGCAGTGAGCTTACTTACGCTGATCTGGCGGCTTTTTGGGCTTCCATGGGCGAGTTTAACATGACGACCATGATCTGTACTCCTGATGTTATGGCTAAGATCCTTGCTATGGACGAGATGAAATACTGCATTGGCGACTATATGGCAGGCGGCACAGTTCAGACGCCATATGGTGTAACGCTTGTAAAATGCCCTCAGCTCACAGGCGGTATTGCGGTGGGCATCGACCAGAGCAGTGCTGTTGAAATGGTGCTTGGAGGAGATGTTATCGTGGACTACGATAAGCTTATTACTAATCAGTGCAACGAGATCGTTTGCTCAGTGCTTGCAGGTTTCTCTGTACTTACGAGCGGCGCTGTAAAGACGCTGAAAACTACAAAGTAAGCTGAGAGGATAATGAAAAAGGGACGGTGGGCGGGTATATTTTTTGAAAGGAGCAGGAAAATGGCAATAAGCAAAGACAATGTAAAGAGCAATTTCATGGAGCTAAGCGGACTTGACAGCACGTCGGCTGAGGTGTATGCAGGGCTTATAACGGTGTGTGCTGACGAAATGGAAAAGGCTGTTGACCAGGAGCGAATGGTCGCTGAGGGCGGGACGGCTATATGCGAATTTGCGGCGGCAGCGGAGGCCTTTTACAGATTTATTTGTCTGAAGGCTGCTGAATACAAGGTCATGTTTACGGCACAGGGCAAGGCGGTGGAGGCTTTTGACGAGGAGAACAGGATAAAGGCGGCAAGAGAGCTTCGTGACAGCGCAGTTTCAAGGGCGGAAAGATTTTTCTCAAAGGACGGCTTTGTATTCAATGCTGTTATCGCATATTAGGAAGGAGGACGAGCCATGACAGTCTGGACAGAAATGGCGGCAGAGATAAAAAAGATACTTGACGGAGCAGGCTTTACTGCAATGGGTGAATACACTTCGGCTGACAGTCTGTTGCACAGTGGGGAAGCAATTGGCTTCTATGGACTTAAAGGCTATGATGTGGTCGATGAAGTCATTGGGCAGGGCGGCAAAAAGCTTTACACTGAGTATATATGTCATATCGACTTGCGGCTTATGGGCAAGGCAGGAAAATACGATGACATGGAGGAGCTTCAGGAAAAGTGTGAAAGCGTTATGTCGGAGCTTGCAAAAAGCGAGGTTCTGAATGTAAAGAGTGCAAAGCTTGGAGGCGCAGTTCAGACATTGCCCCTTCACAGGCTTGAAAGGCAGGCAGAGCTTAGTATCGGCATTTGCAGTGAGGAGGATATAAGTGAGTAAAAAGGGAAAGATAAAGCTTGACATCGGCACACGTTCATTTTACATGGACGGAGTTAAGCGAAGCGGAGGTTACATTCAGGAGGAAACAAAGGCTGTGAATGGTATTTTGCGAAATATCTCAGGAAAGGCGGCGGAGATATTTCAGTTCAGCGGCAGGATCGCTCCGTCGGACAAGGCTTACGCTTGGGCTGCTCTAAGCGAGAACGGAGGAAAGGCGATCAATTTCACGGCAGACGGGGTCTTATACAGCGGATACATACTCTCAGAGATAGAAATGGATTTTCAGCCTGACAGGATAATTGGAAGCCTTATGATAAAGCTTAGGGGGGCGGAATAATGGCGAAGATATACATCAGGTTTGAAATTATTGGCAGTGGCAATTTGGACTATAGAAACATTGTTTCAGCAAGGCTTGTGAAAGACCGCTATACGCCATACAGTGAACTTAGAGCGTCTGTCGTTCTGAATAACAGCATAAATCTTAACAATATCAGGCGTGTGGCACTTTATATAGGCAGCAAGCGTATGCACTACGGTCCTGCGGATTACATCAGAACAAGGGTGAGAGGCGGAAAAACTGTTCTTGAACTTATAAGCCGTGGGATAACACTTATGCTGGGGCAGAACGAGCCTGAACCTGGGGTATGGTCTAAGGTGAGTTTGACGGATATTATGAAGAGCTACAGCCCCTCAAGTGAGATAACCTACGAGAGTGGAACTGACACTGTGAACTATGTGAACATCAAAGAGAAGTCTACACTGTGGGAGGCTATCGGCGTATATGCGGTCAAGGCTTACGGCAGGCGTGCATATATCAGAGGGGACAGGCAGGTCAATGTGTCGCTGAGTATCCTTTCGGTGAATATCGGTACTCAGCGTATTATTGAATACGGAAAACAGCTTGATACGAGATCAATGCTGTCGAAGATATATATGAAAAACGTGGACGGGGAGTATGGATATAGCTTTTCAAGCGGTAAAACTATACCACATGGTATCACAAGGGAGAAGTATTATGGTCTTGATAAGCAGTGGCTCAATAATGTAGTTGTCGGGCTTAAAGATAGGATAGAGTTTGCAGAGAGGGAGTATTTGGTGGAGCATATCACATATGAGGGGTATTGCGGCGAGGATATCACGGATAAAATAATTTGTAATGGATATGGCGTAAATGGAAAAAGAGTGAGCAGAATGGAGATAACGGTCAATAGCAAAGGTATGCAAACGAAGCTTTTATGTGAATAGGAAAGAGAAGTAAGGAATGAATAGAGCAAAAAAACAGCGTACAGAAAAACTGTACGCTGTTTGAAGCTTCGTATTAACCCTTTACGCTTCCCAGAGCAACACCACGAATGATGAACTTTGAAAGACAAAGGTAAACAATTACTACAGGGAGGATAGCAAGTACGATGTACAAGCTGAACATTCCCACGTCCTTCTCCTGTGGTCCTGCATAACGCATTGCGTTGAGTACCAGAGGAATTGTGTACTTACTCTTTGATGTAAGAATAAGTCTTGGCATAAAGTAGTTGTTCCAGTTTGTTACGAATGTAAAGATGATCTGAACTGCGAATGCAGGCTTGAGGATAGGAGTAACGATCTTGTTGAAGGTCTTGAACTCTCCGCAGCCGTCGATACGGGCGGCTTCTACGATCTCAAGCGGAAGTGCAGACGCCATATACTGCTTCATGAAGTAGTATGTAGCTGGTGCTGCGACAGCAGGAATGATCAGCGGAATATAAGTATCTGTCCAGCCAAGTTTGTTCATGAACTGGTAGAAACCGATAGCTGAAGCCTGTGTTGGAACCATCATTACGATGAGAATGAACATATCTGCGAACTTTCTCAGCTTGAACTGGTAAACGTGTGTTGCATATGCTGTCAGTGCTGAGAAATATACGCTGAGCAATGAAGCACAAGCTGATATGAACAGTGAGTTAGCCAGTGAACGCCATACGCTTCCGTATGCTACGGCTGTTGAACCGCTGAAAAGGTTCTTGAAGTTTGTTGCGAGGAAGTGGTCAGGATACCATCTGATACCTGCCTGTGATCTGCCTCGTGTTGCGTTGATTATCAAAAGATAGAATGGGAAAAGTGAAACAACGACCAAAAGAACAAGGACAACATAAGCTATTATCCTATGTATGATAAGACCAGTACTATTCGTCTTTTCACCAACTATTTCAGTACTTCTTGGCATTTCAGCTTACCCCCTTTTCTTCTTTTTCTTCTTTCCGTCATGGTCAGCAGATGCAAACATAAGTGCAAGTCCGATAATAGCGGAAACGATAAAGATTATTACGCAGAGTGCAGACGCCTTACCGATGTCGCCCTGCTTATTTGCCTGAATTATCATTACGACGGTCTTAAGCTTTCCGTTAGGGCTACCCATATCCTTTGTGAGGAGGGCAGGTACGTCGTACATCTGAAGTCCACCGATGAGTGATGTTACAAGAACATATGACATGATAGGCTTGATGAGCGGAATTGTGATCTTCCAGAATGTCTGGCTGGAAGTTGCACCGTCGATCTGTGCTGACTCATAGAGTGATGTATCAACACCCATGATAGCAGCCATAAGAAGAATTGTTGTATTACCATACCAAAGTATGAAGTTGATGAGTCCAACTACACCTCTTGATCCCCAAACGCTTTCAAGGAGCGGTACCTTGATAAGATCATAGATAGCGCCGCCTCTGCTGAACAAGCTGTAGAACAGAAATGCAAAAGCAGATGCCATGATTACGTTTGGAAGATAGATAACAGCCTTGAAGAATCCCTGAGCCTTTATCTTAAGACGAAGGTCAGTGAACCATACTGCAAGGATAAGAGAGATAACGATCTGTGGGATAAATCCTACGATCCACATGATGATCGTATTCCAGAATGACTGAAGCAGATCACTTCCTGATGTGAATATAGTTGAATAGTTTTCGAAACCGCAGAATGTCGGTGTTACTTCGACAGCCTGTCTTGTCCAACCACCGCCGATAGAGCCCTGATCCTTAACATAGTCTGTAAAGCTGTAATAGAAAGTCTGGAACAGAGGATATAGTGAGAAGATGATGTAAACTACAAAGAATGGGATAAGGAAAACATATCCCCACTTGGCATAGCTTATGCTTTTTCTCTTCATATAAGTATACCTATTCCTTTCGTGAGATTAATAAATAATAGGGGGGGATAACCTCCACCCCCTATATTTAATTAGATACTGTTTTTTATACGATTAGAAATCGCAAGTAAGGTTACCATAGAGGTCTGTGATGTTCTTCTTGAAGTTCTCAAGAGCAGCCTCATATGAATCAACTGTGCCGAGGAAGTAGTCCTTCATAGCACCCTGGAATTTCTCGTTGCAGCCCTGGTCATAAGCAGAAAGCTTGTTCTCGAGGGAGATCTTGTCAGCAGCCTCTGTAAGAAGTGCAAGGTGATCCTGTCCGCCGAGGAATGCGTTTGTATAACCGCCGTCGATAAGCTCCTTGATAGCAGCCTTGTTGTTTGTGTAGTCCTGCTCGCCCTCAGTGATAGCCTTAGCTACGTCCTTGTTGCAAGTCATAACCTTCATGATATCAGCAACGATATCCTGGTTATCGGAGTCGATAGCGCCGCAGATCCATGTACCGCCCCAGTAGTAAGCCTGTGGGCCTGAGCAAGCCTTCCAGAGACCATAACCGCCGTTGCCTTCCTTAGCGTTTGAACCATCAGCCTTGATCTCTTCGTCAACTGTGTTTGGAAGAAGTGTGAAAGGAATGCCCCATGTTGAGAAGAAGTAGCCGAATACGCCACCGTCGATCTTCTGGCCAGCAGCCCAAGCATCGTCCCAAAGGGAAGTCTTGTTGTTGTAGCCCTTGTCTGTGTATTCCTTAGTCTGGTCAGCCCAAGCCTTGATCTGTGGGTCAACTGTGATCTTGTTGTCTGTTACCCATGGGCTAGACATATTGTTTGAGAAGCATCTGTATGTATCATCAAAACCAGATACCATCTTGTAGCCCTTGTCAGCCATCTTCTGAGCTGTTGCTGTGAATGTATCCCAATCCTTAACAGCTTCCTGAACCTTCTCTGGATCGCTTGTGCCGAGAACGTCCTCAGCGATCTTTGTGTTGTAGAGGAACAGACCTGGAGTTGCCTGCCATGATACACCCTTCAGCTCGCCTGTTTTTGTATCTGTTGCAACGTCCTTTGTGTACTGATACATCTGTGACATATCGTCGTCTGTGATGCCGAGGTCCTGAATAGAAAGTGCAACGTCGCCGTTAGCATACTTCAGAGCGTAGTCAGCTTCCATAAGGAACATATCTACCTTCTCTGTGCTGTCCTGCTGACCCTTAAGAGCCTCGTCCAGCTTTGTCTGGTAAGCGTTACCTTCGTTTTCAACCTGTACCCAGTTCAGCTTAACGCCGTTGATTGTTGCGATCTCCTTAGAACCATCAGCAAGCTCGTTGTATGTAAGCTCGTTTGATGTGCCCTGTGGATAGTACTTATCAAGTCTTGACTTGAACTCTGTGTTCCAGCAGTAAATTGTAAGAGTCTTCTTTGAATCCTCTGATGAATCTACACCGTGGAGTTCAGCTGTGTTTACTCTGTCTGCGTCCTTGTTGATACCTGTGCCGTCGCCAGCCTTTGATGTGCTGCCGCCATTCTTGTCAGATGTTGAAGATGAATCTGTGCTGCCGCAAGCTGTGAACATTGAAGCTGCCAGACAGAGGCTCAATGAACCTGCAAGTACTTTCTTAAGATTTGCCATAATAATTTTCCTCCTTAAAATCGCATTAGTTTATTTGATTTGCTCCGCAGCATTTCTGCGGAAAATTAATGCCTTGAATTAATTGATGTCGCTTACCGAGCCGCCTTCCAGCAGCTTTCCGTCGACTGTTATCACCTCTTTAAAGGTGGTCTGTGGGTTTTCTATCAGTGATACCAGCTGTTTTGCGGCTGTTACACCGATAAGGTCTGTGTCCTGAAGATAAGTCGTAAGCTTTGGAGAGAGAAGCTGTGAATAAGCTATTCCGTCGTAGCCCACTATCGAGATATCCTCCGGTACTGAAAGACCCATTTCCTTGACTGCATTGAAAGCTCCCATTGCTGAATAATCATCGGGCATGAAAACGCAGGTCGGTTTGTTCTCTCTGCTAAGAAGTTCTTTTGTCAGCTTATAAGTCAGATCAGGGTTGTGATAATCACCGTTAAGTATCCAATCGGGATCAACTGAAATTCCTCTTGTCATACAAGCTTTATAGAAGCCTGCCAGACGTCTTTCGGCTACTGCCGATCTGTTGCCCTGGATAAAAGCGATCTTCCTATGCCCCATCTTCGTCACATAGTTGATAAGCTCTTCCATACCTTTTTCATTATTGGACATGATCGCTGTTCTGCAATCGAAGATGTGGTCGATCGTGACCACTGGTATATCTCCGTTTATCACCTCGTACACGTCCTGCGACGTAAAATCCGTACAGGCAATGATAACACCGTCAACATTGCGGTATTTGCAATGTTCATATGTAGACATTTTCTGCTTGCCCACATCTCTATTTATAAAGGTTATATCATATCCTGCTGCTTCAGCCGTAGTCTTAAAGCTGTCAAGCACCTTTGCGAAAAACTCATGGGTAAGACCGCTTCCTGCTTCGTCGAGATACATGACCCCGAGATTATAGGTCCTGTTGGTCTTTAAAGCTCTTGCCTGAGAATTTGGGAAGTAGCCCATTTCTTTGGCGGCTTTTATAAGTCTTTCTCTTGTTGCCTCGCTTACGTCCTTATGGCCGTTGAGGGCTTTGCTTACGGTTGCGACGGATACTCCGCAGCGAACGGAAATGTCTTTTAAGGAAACCAATGATATTTCCGCCTTTCCGTAGATTTTAAACGTTTACGCTTGATGTTTTCCATGAAAACTTATTTCAAACGTTTCCGTTAATAAAAATATACAATATTCTCGGCATAATTTCAAGTCTTTTTTCACATTTTTATGCCCTCTGTAATAAATTATGGAGGTTTAGCCAATTTTTCAACTTTACTTTTGTGCATTTTAACAATGCCATTTGAACAATTGTAATCGATTTGTTACAAAGGAACTGACAGGCTAATCAAAAAACTGCGAAAATGCACTGCGTTTTCTGAGGGGTATATGAAACCAGGCTGTGTGGTATGTGAAAAATGTATATAAACATTTCTTTTGTATACAATTATGTTATGTGAAATTACAAAAACCATTAAAGAACTTTATTCGTTAAACGTTTTCGGATAATAATTGTTGAAAAGTGTGTTGTGATATATGATATAGTTAAAATATTGTCTTGATATGAAAATATGATAGTCATTTGATCGAAAAAGTTGGAATATTCGGTGTTTGCGAAGATATTTTGAAACGTTTAAGCATATTTCAGCGCTTTTTTATTGTGCAAAATAACGATGTGGAAAGAAAACGTATTTATTTCATTCATTATACTCACAAGGTACATATGATATGACTATTTGATAGGGATTTTGCAAAGCTTTGAAAAAAATCTTGAATTTGCTTTGAGAAAAATCTTGAATTGATGTTGACAAATGTGTGGTTTTGGTGTATAATGTTTAAGTCTTATATGCTGATATGGCTCAGTTGGTAGAGCAGCTCATTTGCTGAGCAAGCGACCGCTGCCAGAGGCAGATCAAGGGAGCTTGCGAAGGGAAGAAATAAGGAGAATTGCGACAGCGACAGCCGAGCAAGGCGACTATATTTCTGACCGTATATGAGCAGGTCGTTTGCTGTTAAAGCGATGTGTAGCGTATCATATAGGATAAGATCAAATATGCTGATATGGCTCAGTTGGTAGAGCAGCTCATTCGTAATGAGCAGGCCGTCGGTTCGAGTCCGACTATCAGCTCCAATGGGAAACCCCGTAAACATGATGTTTACGGGGTGTTTTTTGTATCAGTGTGTTAGTCTGACCCCTTGGAGTGTATGGAAGAAGTGGTTGATAATAATTTCCACTGTTACAGTAGCTTCCTCAAATCTCTAAGAGACAAAAACACTGTGATTTTTTTGCAAATACGTAGCATTTTTTTCACAAACATATTGAAAATTCTGTGACTTTATGGTATAATATTATTGTCGGTACGAGCAGTCGGATCAGACTCCGTTTCGAAGGAGGTGCTACTGGATGGATAAAATTGAGCGCAGTGCCTTTCTGAAATTATTTAATCGTCGTGGATATGTTTTGGACTTCAGCACAAACGACTTTGATATTTTTACAACTGAAAGCATCGGTGTTCCACTATGTCAGAAGTATGGCTTATCTAAAGGAGCTTCCCTAAGTACATTCTGTTCAGAAGCATCTGATTTTGATGTGACAAAGCTCTTGTTTGACCTGCTGCGCTATTATGAATGCCATATTGCGGGAACCTATGCTGAGGATGAAGACGATCATCGGTTGTTCGAAAAATGCAAACAAATCATGGAACGCGAACAATCTAACATAATGATTTCAGTTCCTGCAATCACTTGTGTAAATAGAGAGTACATAAAGGATATTGCTTCTCGTGCAATAGCAGAAATCGAGTCAGGGAATTACGATAGTGCTTTAACGAAATGCAGGACATTATTAGAAGAAGTTTTCATTTATGCTATCGAGAAGAAAGGTGGAACTCCTTCCGAAAGCGGTGACATGGGAAAACTATATGGTCAAGTAAAGTCGCTTTACAATATGCACCAAAGCAAAGATGTAGACAAACGCATAAACGGATTGCTTTCGGGGTTGGAAAAGATATTGTCAGCCATAGCCGAAATGCGAAACAAGGGCAGTGATTCACATGGTGTCGGTGCCAAGAGGATCACGATTGCAGACCATCATGCACGCCTTTTTGTTAACTCCGCAATGACAATGGCAGACTTTGTTCTTTCGGTGTGCGAAAAACAAACCAAAAGCAATAATGAATAAACAATAAAATTCGGAGGTGAATTATGATTTATACACTGGATGATTTCATTAGAGAATACTGCAAAATTTGTAATATGGGATGGATTACTACACATCGCGCAGGCCCCACAGGAATTGGCAAGACATTGGAAGACCTTTTGGGAATTCCGGAGAACAACATAGATGGTCCCGATTTTGGCGATTATGAACTGAAGTCTTGTAGGATCGACTCTAACAGCATGCTCACCATGTTCACTCGCGCGCCTCAGCCGGCGAGAGCTAATACATATCTTCGCCTGAAATACGGCTACTCCAGTGGAGCGTATGATAATGATGAGAAGGTGCTTCACTCTACTTTGTCTGCAGATAGATTTACGCCTATTGCTGACACAGGCCATAAGCTGAAAATATGGTGCGATATAGATGGAATCTACATCATGTCAGAGGACGGAGTGGAAAACGTATTTTGGTCACGTGATGCACTCAAAAGGTGCTTTGAGAGAAAATATAAGAACAAGTTCGTATATGCCAAGGCGCAGTCCCGTAGTGCTGGCGCAAGCGAACAATTTAGATTCGTTGAAGCATATGAAGTTTCCGGATTTGACTATGAGGCTTTTATCGATTTGCTAGAAGAAGGGAAAATCTACATTGATCTAAGAATTGGTCAGTACCATAATGGTCCTAACAAAGGAAAAACTCACGATCATGGAACCGGATTTAGAATCAAGGAAATCGATCAGCCGAGGCTGTTTAAAATCAACAGAAGAATCGTGTAATGGAGTGATGATATGCCAGAAGCAGCACATATCAAAGCATGCAAAAAGGTAATAAGGGAAATTAAGGGGAAAACATACTTTCCTGCCGCATTACCTGTTTACGAAGATGTTTTGGCAGAAATAATTGCAGAGCAAACAGCCGATGGTCTCGATGAAGATGAGGCCAAAAAGTTGGCAACCAAAAAGGTATTATCTCGGATTCACGATATAATGAGAACTGCACAACCGTTAGTAGAGCAGGTTATTACCGATAGAGTGACCTCTGGAAAAATAGAAAGTGCAGATCAGGCCAGAAAAAGTGCAGCAGGCAATGTTTTTCAACAGATGTTAGCTTACGCAATAGCTCAAAACATCATCATCGGCAATGTAACCAAACCCGTTGTCGTAACAATGTCGGTTAAAAATTTGATCGAGCAGTATGCATCTATTAAAGTTGATGAGGATACTTTGAAACCGGATTCTGATGTTATCGTATATTCTCTCGACGAGGGTGAAAAACCGATAATGAACTTTTCTTGCAAAACATCATGTAGAGAACGTGCCGGGCAGACCTACAAATGGAAATTGATGTGTGATTTGGCTACGTGTAATTGCGATCACAAAGACGGTAACCCAAATTGTCCGGTAACAAGATACAACTTAACATATACTCCCCGTCGTGAAATATTGACTTGTTTTGTAACAACTGATTTTTACAATGAATTGGGCAATCCTCAGATAAGTGCCATGTTTAACTTTTTTGATTACTCATACATAGCAAAAACCATGTCGCCATCTGCTAGTGTGGCAATACTGGAAACAGTCGTCGATGATATCAATCAAGAGTTTTAAAAGATGAAGCCTTGCCGAAATAGCAAGGCTTCATCTTTTAATTCTTACGCAATATAACAATATGCTCCATTGTCATAGTTGTATTGGTATTACCGACAACATTAGATGGAGAGTTCCTTGCAGGCATAACTTTATTGGGTATATTTCTATCCACAGTATACACTGTGGTCAGTCCATAGCCAGCAGCGATTTCAGATATAATTACGTCTGTGAGCAGTAGTTCGTTTTTAACAGTGCGATTACCAACAACCCAGAACTGGTAACCTCCCTGTTTGGTTTTTGCTGCAACACTTTTAATTACCGCATCCAAATCCTCATAAAAGCTATACACATCTCCGGCACGTTCCATGTCAACGGCCATGATTTTTTCCAAAGAAGAACGCAGTGTAGAGCTATTGATGGTAAATTCAAATCCATTGCGATATTTTCTGCCCCCCATCAAAGATTTATCGACACCCATGATTTCCTTTTCCGTGAGGTCAAACAAATCAATCCATTGTAGCGATAATCTGCTATATTCACCGTATGCAACGGTGGTACGGCTATCACCGTATGGAGGAGATGTAATTACAAGGTCGAAAGCGTCATCTGGGATATCCTCTAAAGTGCAAGCATTGTTGTTGTATATATGGATATCCGAAATTGAGTTATGATGCTCAAGCGCATTGACAAAATCATCCATTTTGTCAATGTTACGATAAAGAATCTTTTTGAATTCATCGAATACAGCAGGACTAAATTTCGCCACTTTTTCGGGAGACATTCTAAACATCTTAAATTCGCCATTTCGTCTATTAGATACGAAACGAATAACCTCGCTGAAAGCAATGAAAATATAATCCCTAATTGTAGGATCTTTGATTTGCTTAATTGCAGATTTGATGATAGAAAGTTCAAGAATTACACGTGGCTTAAACCAGTAGCCAATGTTCTTGAAATCAGGAATCTCAATAGCAACTTCATTTTCTTCACAGAACTGTCTAAGATATTTGGGTGCTTCATCACCCCAACCCTTTTTAGCAGTAACATCTAAACCGAGAACGTCAATGATATAATTATCAACACCCTCGATAATATAATCGAATCTGAGACGTTCGCTCTCAATTTCGGTGATCAGAGTATCACTGATTGTACGCAAACGAGTTATGTCAAGACGCGTTGTTTTTGCTTTAGATAACATGAGTGCTAGAGGGTTGATATCGCTACCGACTACTTTCTTTAGTCCAGCTATCATCCCCTCTACCAACACTGTACCCGAACCAGAGAACGGGTCAAGTAACGAATTCACCGGTCGAATCTCATTCATGATTTTAATAATGTTTCGACTTATAGGGCAAACCATCATGGCAGGATAATTATGAATTCCATGTGTATATTCTTTAGTGTCATCATCTTTAAAATCCCAATAATCCAATGGCAGCTTTTTCAATTTTCTGATTAATAGCGTATCTTCAGTAGTCATCGGAACCTCCTTAGGGGTTGCTTTTGTAGTTGCTGGGACAGTTGTGTATTCTCCTTCATGTGTTTTTATTTCAATGGTACAGATGGTATCATTGTGCCAGCCACCGTGCGGAACAAGCAGAATACGCTGAATTTCAAATCCATACTTATATCCTATACCACCACTATTCCAACCAAATGTTATCACCTTTCCGCCAATCTTAACAATACGAGAAATTTCACGCTTATGGTTTCCCCAAAAGGATGCCTTGGTTGTATCCCATGTGACAGAATATCCAACATCGTTGTAACACTCACTAACTTGACGCGGAGAATAAGGCGGATCATATAATACCCCATCAACAGATCCGTCCTCAAACATCTTTAAAAATTCAAGTGCATCGAGATGATAATCTGTATCATATTCCGGGTTCAAATCATTTGTAACCGTAGCAATTTTATTTCTGTTAGCGAACGGGTCTATCCAATAATTGTTCAAATCGACTTCTTCTTCAATCAAGGCTCTAATCGGTGTGATTTCAAAAGTGTTTTTATTTGGCATAGACCATATTCGTTCAATCCGAATATTTTTGGTGTTATTAATTTTTTGCGCCACTTTTATTCCTCCGAATCACTTCTCACTTTTAAGACAAGACAATTTGATTCCTTATCAAAGTATATATCAAACTTGCTCTCACCTTTTTTAACATTCAAATTTGACAAAATACTTTTCGGCAAGCGGATTCTCATATCCTGTTGCAAGACGTATGTATCCAAATAAATAAGATCGGATTTCAACACAACACCCCCTAGACTGAATTCAGTCTAATTATAGCACAAATACAGTCCAAAGTCAAGTGTAATTTAGATTTGTTTTTGGATATATGCATTCTCCGTATACATTATAATCAAAACAAGTCACACCGTACAGCTCATTCTGTCCGGTGTGATTCTTTATGCACACAACACAAATGTGAGTATCCGCACTGACAGTCCGACTATTCACTCCTCCAAACTTTCTGAAAAAAGCCCCTCAAAACACCTCTCCCAGTTCCCTATAAGTAGAGGGCATGATTCATGTACTACGGACTTGACAAAATTCGACAGATATGCTATGATAATTATGGAAGAGATTATCCCACATATTTCATAACACATAATTATTTATATTGAGTCACAAGGCTCGTACATATCATACTTTTCGATAGGCACAGATTACTGTGTCTGGTTTGGTGTGATATGTACGAGCCTTTTTGTTTCGGCATCTTGAAAACTGAATACCGATACACCAAGTACGTTATTTCTGATGGTGGGGTGATGAGCCGTACCAGCCACATGAGATTATACGCCAAGACCTCGAAAGAGCGAGCGAACAAGATGCTCTCAGACCTGCACTTAGCAAATGCAGTCGGCGATGAAAGTCAGAAATGGATACTTACGTTCAGCCACAGTCCGAGCGTGATAAAACCGTCGCAGGCAATGGGAACGTGCGAGAAGTGTTCTGCATCAGACGCTTTATGAGTCCGATACGCTGTCGGACGCTTGGTGAATCGCCCGAATCAGAACAGCAGCAAGCGGAGGTGAAATCTGTGCTGTGATGCGATTGATGTTCGAAGTTCAGGGAGATGATCGTGCGAAAGGGTTTATGAGAAAGAAAGGACGTGATAACATGAAAAAACTCGAAACAAAATCCTGCGAAGAAATTATGAGTACAGCGTACAAACCGCTTGCGTATTGCATTGACGGTTTGCTTACACAGGGCTTGTATCTTCTCGCAGGTGCGCCGAAGGTCGGCAAGTCGTGGTTAGCTCTCGACATCTGTCTGTCAGTAGCAAAGGGTGAAGATGTGCTGAAACACCGGACGCACATCGGGACTGCACTCTATCTTTGCCTTGAGGACAGCTACCAGCGCATCCAGAATCGTCTGTATGAGCTCACAGACGAGCCAACAGAGAATCTGTACTTTGCAATCATGTCGAAATCCCTCGGCAACGGATTGGAAACGCAGATAGAAAAATTCAAATCAGAACATTACGATTTGAAATTAGTGGTCATTGATACACTGCAGATGGTGCGTAAAGAAAAGGATTGCGGTTATGGTGCAGATTACAAAGAACTATCTGTTCTGAAAAGTCTTGCAGACAAGCTTGCAATCACGATTCTGCTTGTACACCACACTCGCAAGTGCTATGACAGCGATCCATTCAACATGATTTCTGGCTCAACAGGAATCAGCGGTTGTGTGGATGGCAGCATGGTACTGCTCGAATCAAAACGTGGAAGTCGTGAAGCAAAGCTGTACTGTGTTGGTCGTGACATTGAAAATCAAGAATACAGAGTGTTGTTTCATGAACACAGATGGACTCCCTGCGATGAAATCGCACCGACACCGCCTGACATTTTCTCTTTTACCATTCATGATTTCATGATGGAACAGCAGTCGTTCATTGGTTCAGCTACAACATTGTGTGACTTACTGTATCAGAAATTCAATCGGAAGTATTTCCCGAACCGATTGAGCCGTGATCTGATTCAGCACACAGAAGAATTGGAGCGATATGGTGTGCTGTTTAACTTCCGCAGAAGTCATGGTTGTAGAATTCTGGAACTTGAATATATCGCCTCGGGTGACAGTAGTGACGGTAGAATCCTGTGGGTGGAGGTCATAGAGTCTACTGGCACCCGGAATTCTGAGAATGTCTATTCTGCGTTGTTTCAGTGCGGTGGTAGCAGCAAAACGGGTGACGGTAACTCTGAAATGGGTGACGGTAGAACGACTTTGGGTGACAGTAACTTTATCGAAACGACTGCAATGCCTGTCAGCGTTTTGTAAGCGATTTGTGCCATCGGAATCGCTGTGGGACAGAGTTTATCGGGAATCGACACAGAACGCCACACAGGCGAACGTGGGGCGTTTGTGGGCGGATAATACCCGCAACGAAAATACAGGGTTTCGGGGTTCACCGAAAGTAAACCTTTGGTTTGCAAGCATCGCAAACGGCAGTCCGCCCACAAGGAGCGCACAGCCATTTGCAGCTTGTCGGGGCGAACCCCGAACCCCCTTATCAGAAAGGAGCGACACTATGAGAAAAAGGAATTGTACAATCACAGTCCGCTGTACCGAGGACGAGCGACGGCGTATTTACGATAAGGCTCGTCGGCATAATCTGAGTTTGAGCGATTACATTATTAGGTCTGCGCTGGGAAAAAGAATTGTAGTTGCTGAGGGCTTGAACGAAGTGATAAAGGCTCAGAAATCAATCGGCAATAACCTTAATCAAATAGCTTTGCTTGCAAACATGGGCAGGCTCAAAGCTGTTGATCTGAAAGCGCTCTCGGAACTACACAAACAAGCTACAGAGAAATTATGTGAGATAGCAAAGGCGGTGAAGTAATGCCTATAGTTCATTTTATCAACAACAAAAGTCAGACATCAAGTGGTATGCGAAATGTTCTTGCATACGTCAGCAAGGCTGAGAAAACAGAGCTGGAAGATAAGAGATTTGTTACCGCTCTTAACTGTTCGGCGGATACTGCCTATGAAGAATTCAACGCAACCAAAAATCTCTACCACAAGAATAGCGGCAGGCTGTACTATCATCTGGTTCAAAGCTTTCCAAGTGGATATGAAATTGCTCCCGAGCTTGCTCACAAGATTGCCGTTGAGTTTGCGGAAAAGGCGTTTAGAAAATATGAGTGTGTAGTCGCAACCCACATTGACAGGGAGCATGTTCACTCGCACATCGTATTTAATTCCGTCAGCTTTGAGGACGGCAGGAAGTATCATTCGGACAAAAATACTGTGCAGGAGTTAATGAATTTATCCGATGAGATCTGTCGGAAGTATGGTGTGCAAACGCTTGAAAAACAGAAGCATAAACAAAGCAAAGATATATTGTCCGACAGAGAATACCGCTCAGCTGTCAGGGGTGAAAGCTGGAAGTTTCAGCTGATGAGTACCATAACTGAGGTTATGAAGAAAGCAAAATCGAAAAAGCAGTTCTGTTTCTTAATGAAACAGTTGGGCTATGGAGTGCGTTGGGAAGACAACAGAAAGTACATCACTTACACTTGTCCTAATGGTCAGAAATGTCGTGACAAGCGTTTACACGGAGAAAAATATTCAAAGGAGATGATGCAAAATGAATTCAAGATTAGATACGCAATCCTTAATGGAGAGGAACAAGGCGGACCTGAAAATGGCAGGAGAAACCATGCCTATGATAATCGTTCAGGATCAGAATTGGTCGGCGGTGATAGATCTGTTGAAAAGGTTATGCGAGTGTCAGGAAGAAACGCTGAGATGTCAAGAAACACTTATGACGGAAGAAGAAATGAAAAAGTATCTGGAAAATCAGAAAGTTATCTGCGAGCAGTCGGAAAAGGCTTGCAGAGCAATTCAGAAACAGACGGCGGAACAATCGGCACAGACGCTGACAAGTCTGATAAGTCAGTGCGAAAGTATGAAACTACAGGCTGGGAAAATGAGCGAGGAGTACTCCTCCAAGCTGAAGAGCTTAGAAGAATGGAAGTCAAAGCAAGGCTTGAAAATGCTAAGAGCGGTGCTGATTTCACAATCGGCGCTGCTGATGTTATCGACGGCATTGCAGCTGTGGCTGCGGTGATTGAGGAGCCGACTGATTATGACGAGTTCATTTATCATGAGGACAGCAAGCTGCTGCGTGAGGAGAGAAAACACAAGGAAGAGTTAGGCATGAAGATGTAAATATATTACGAAAGGACTGGTTAAAATGATTAGAACCAAAAGTACAGACAGAACAATCGGAAAGACAGCAAGGAGGGCGATAAGCGAATGCCGGAAAAGAAAATCTCTAAAATTTACAAAAGAGAATATGTCCTTGATAAACCGTTATGCAAGGATAATTCCGAGGTGCAGTCGGCTGAGTATACCGACCACTACATTGACGGAGTGACGTACAGAGTATGGTCGGCGTTTGAGGGCAAGACAGATCCGACGGAAAGTCTCGGCGTACTGATGCTCAGAAAGCTGGAATCGGGAGAGTACGTCGGAGAGGTGATCGACGAATTTGAAGTAGAAACAAAACGTATTCTGAATGACTCCATGACGATGTGAAATTTCACAACTTAGTCTTATCAATATTCAACAAAATATATTACAGACAGCGGATATTACTGGCTTTCCCTGAACAAATATGATAAAATATCAGTGCGGAAAATACCGCAAAAGCTTATTGAGATCCGCTGCTGGAAAGGAGTTATTATGAAAAAACAGCAGCATTACAACGCAGGTCTTTATTGCAGACTTTCAGTTGACGACGGAAACTTCGGCGGAAGCGTATCTATCGAAACACAGAAAATTCTGCTTGAACAGTACTGCAAAGACCATTCGATTACAAGCTATACTTTTTACTGTGACGACGGCTGCAGCGGAACGAACTTTAACAGACCGTCCTTTATGAAAATGATTGAAGACATAAATAGCGGAAAAATCAATCTTGTCATCGTAAAAGACCTTTCAAGATTCGGAAGAAACTATGTTGAAACGGGTATGTATGTTCAGCAGTTTACAGAACGCAATGTGAGGTTTATTGCGGCGGACGACAGCTACGATTCACTTACAAACGGTGATGACTTACTGTTCCCCATAAAGAATGTAGTGAATGAAATGTACGCTCGTGATGTTTCCAAAAAGACAAAGGCGGCAAAGAAAGCCAAGGCGAGAGCAGGACAGTTTATTGGTTCAAAGGCACCATTCGGTTACAAGACAGACCCTGACGACCGACACCATCTGATTGTTGACGAGCCTGCCGCAGAGGTAGTCCGCAGAATTTTCAGGCTTGCTTCGGAAGGTATCGGCTACAACAAAATGACTAAGATTTTTCGTGAAGAAAAGGTGCTGACGCCTATTGCATATTTCAATCTAAACAATCCCGATTACTTTAAGTCGGACTACTGGCGCAAGGAATTTGACTGGCACGTTACCTCAATAAGGGCGATACTTGACAACGAGGTGTATCTCGGCAGACTTGTTTACGGAAAACAGCGCAACAAGTCAATGAAAAGCAAGGAGAAGGTACGCAACCCGAAAGAGGAGTGGATAGTGGTTGAGAACTGTCACGAACCTATTATTTCGCAAGAGCTATGGGATACGGTTCACAAGATCCTAAACGCCAAGCATCGTCCTGCAAAGACAGGAGAGGTTCAGATGTTTGCCGGACTTCTCTACTGTTCGGATTGCGGTCATTGCCTGACTTACTCGCAGAAACAGCGTAAAGACGGCAGTTATCACGGAGCGTACTCCTGTTGGATGTACAAAACTCACGGCAAAGAATACTGCGCTTCGCACTACATTACGTTTGATACAATTTACGAGCTTGTACTGATCGACATTCAGCGTAACTTGTTTCAGTACCGCAAAAATACGGATAAATTCAAGTCGATTTTAAGTCGGAAATATCAGTCTGATTCACAAAAGCAAGCGGAACAAATCACACTCGAATATGAGCAAAAGCAAAAACGCTGTGAGGAACTGGATAAGATTATCAGCCGACTTTATGAGGACAATGTTCTTGGGAGGATAGGCGATGAGAGATATGAGTCTATGTCGCAGAGTTACGAGTTGGAACAGGTGGAAATCAAAAAGGCGTTACCTATTCTCAAATCGAAAATTGACGAGTTGAAAAGACAATCAGATTGTGCGGATAACTTTATTAACGTTATAAAAAAATACACCATAATCGACAAGTTGGATGCCGCAATACTAAATGAGCTGATAGACAAAATTGTTGTTCATCACAAAGAACAAGCTGAGGACGGAAGAACATTTCAGCAGATTGAGATTTATTACAGATTTGTCGGAAAACTCGGCACGGAGAATGAATTATCCAAGGCGGCATAACCGTGCAAATACAGCGGTTACACACGAAAAATCAAAATACGATATGACGTCGCTTTATCGACAGCCCATGGTCGTCGGTTCGAGTCCGACTATCAGCTCCATCGCAGCGTGGTCTGCAGTTTGCCCTCCGATTCATTTGTATGGGTCGGAGGGTTTTGTTATGTTGGCAGTGTAGGACATGGGGCAATGGCTGATGTAATAGTACATAAAAAAGGACTGCTGCGGTCAGGCGGCGGTCCTTTTTGGTATTATTCTTCGATTTGTTTGCCCAAGAACATTGCGGCGGCTTTGGTGAGCATGGATTGTTTATCGGTACAAAGCTCGGTATCGTCGGTAGCCATGAATGCCACTGCGCCTGTTATATCGCCGTTTGTGAGGATAGGGGCGATGGTGAGGGCATGGGTGGTGATACCCTCGATGGCTCTAAGCGGCTCGGCTGTGGTATCGGTATAGTCAAAGGTTTTGCGGTTTTCCAAAAGCTCCTCCAGGGCAGGGGAGAGGCGGCGCTGGGAATACTCTTTTTTCGGCACGCCTGACACTGCCACGACGTGGTCCTTATCGAATACCACGGCAGGCGCTCCGCCAAGTTTTGAGATGACTTCCGCTGCCTGAGCTGCGCCCTCGGACATTTCGTTTATGGCAGAATATTTTTTGAATATCACCTCGCCGTCGGGGTTGGTGTAGATCTCGAGGGGGTCGCCGTTACTGATAACGTTGACACTAAGAACCTTGCCTTTGCTGTTTTTTATGGCATTGGCAAGTTGTCCGGCTGACTTTCCGATCTTAGTGCCTTGATTAAAATTTTCGGCTGATCCATCTGCTCCGACTGTCACAAGCTGCTGCTCTGTAAGCGTGCCGTATTTCAGCAAACAGTCGATATCCGCTTTGAGATGAATTTCAATTCTGTTTTCAAAGACCACTATCTTGTCAATTATAAAATTCAGGTCGTTCTTGTCAAGAGCGGGCTTGTTAATGATGTCATCGAAAATCTCCAGCACGGTTCTGGCGGTGCGGTTCACTCTGACAACGGTGTTGTGCTTGTCGACTGCAAGCTGCATCTGATTTTTCAGTCCCTCGATACGCAGAGTAAGCTCGTCTATCATCTCGGTGTAGGTCTCCTCGATTATCTCCGCACGGTCGGGGTGTTTCATAACATCCCTCGCCTGCTGTCGGGTGAGCATTTTCATTTCCGCCTTTGCGTCCTCTATCTGCCCCTTTATCACGTCAACGGTGGACTGACTGCTTTTCGTTTCAAGCTGTTCTTTAGCAATGGACTCCTGCAAACGGTCGATCATCTCTGCGGAGTTGTCACGCACCTTTTTGATATAGCTTTTCAGCAGACCGTCCAGCATATCAACTCTGGTATGGTGCGAGGTACAGCCTTTTGTTCCTCGCTTGTGGTAGGTTCCGCAGGTGTAGGCAGGAGCAAGATCGTTACGGCTCATTGCGAACATGGGTGAGCCGCAGTCTCCGCAGAAAAGATAGCCCGAGTACACATTGTCGTACTTTTTCACTCCCCGATAGTGAGAGGTCGTACGCTTCTTCAGCTGCTCCTGAGCCAGAGCGAACACCTTGTAATCGACGATAGGAGTGTGATTATTTTCAAATACTATGTGGTCTGTTTCGTCCTGCTTGACCTCCCCGCCGTTTATCTTCTTACGCCTGTACTTGCCCTGACGTAGCGTGCCGATATAAAAATCGTTCTGCAATATCTCGCTGACGGTGATGATACTCCATGTCTGCTTGACCTCACGCTTGCATTCCTCGCCTTTAGCCTCCCTGCGCATTTTCTCACACATTCGGGGTGTGGGAATATGCTTGTCCGTAAGATAGTTGGCGATTTTTTTGTAGCCCCAGCCGCTGTTGTACTTATCAAACACATCACGAACTACCTCCGCCGCAGGCTCGTCTACCTCGAACTGCATAGTCTTGTTGTTTATCATAACGTAGCCGTAGGGCACGGCGCATATCCACTTGCCCTCCTCCTGACGGCGTTTGATGACCGATTTGACCTTTTTGGACGTATCGGTAACAGGCATTTCATTGATAAGAAAGCGGAACTGAATTGCCGTCCAGTCGTCATAGGTAGGATAATCAATGTTATCGCCAATCGAGATAATCCTCATTCCTGCGTCACGCAGATCTTCCAATTCCACCAGTCCCTTGCTGTTTCGTCGGGAAAATCTGGAGAAGTCCTTGATGATCAGAATATCGTACTCTAATCGAAGCATTTTCTTTCGCAGCTCCTGATAGCCCTCACGCTGTTCAAACGTATATCCCGATCGGTCACGGTCCTCATAGAAATCAAGCGTGCTGTCTGGAAACTTGCGTTTCACAAAGTCGGCTATGATAGCTTTTTGGTTTTCTATCGAGGTGTTGTCTCTGTCCATTTCCTCGTCGACAGAAATTCGGCAATAGCCTGCTATGCTGTACTTTATGCTCATTGTTTCACCCTTTCAATGTTGATTATTTTTTCGGTTCGGTTTTACCTTTGCGAATACTTACAATGTTGTCAGAAATATTCGTTTTAATTTATATCAATATTGTATCATATATCTTTCAGAATTGCAATAGGCAAAGGCAATAAATATCCGAGTGAAGATTTTATGACTTTGCCGCAATTTATGTTTTTTTACGTCAGTTATGTACGGTGCGCCTGATTGCGCACCACAAATCATAGGCAGAGGTTGTGCTCTATCAATCCCTCCGTGCAGTCAAACAAGTCGTTGTCCCCCGACATAAATACGGCAACCTTGTATTTTTTATCGCTGTACTTGTCTGCAGTATTCTGCACGAATTCGCTGATACTATCGTCCTCCTGCTCCTGATTTGTCAGCCAGATCTCTACGATCCGCTTATTTTCACTGACGTTAATTTCCAATAGGCAACACTCCTTTTGATTCATTTTTGACTTTGGGATTTAAGTTATTCAATTTTGAAAAATGCGGCAATGTCCTTTGATTTTCTGTTACGACTCCTGAAATCACACCGATTTTACGTGATTTTCAGTACTTACGACCCCTGAATTCTTCAAACCTCGAATTTATGACCCCATAAAAATTATGCACAACAATTTTGCTGAAACTGCGTATTTTCGGCACTTTTGCGGTCAGCTTTGCTGTCCGCTGTGACTGCATCGGGGGCTTACGACCCCGATGCTTTAACTTGCTTTACAATATTTCGATTTGCTTTAACCTCTGCATATCGGTGATCGTGCAATACTGACAGGAGCAATTTTTACCGGACTTTCATTCTCTCATCAGAAATCACCGTTAACCGCCTCGGACGTCGCACACATTCGGCGTGTATGGGCTTTAACCAACATAGGTGGGGCAAGGATACCGCCGAGAATCGGCAGGCTCACACGGGCGAGATTTCGGCGTTTCTTGCCGTGCGCAGTTCGTTACTCACCGCAGAGCATTCAATCAAGCGACTGGTTTCGTTACTTACCTCATCACAGAATTCAGCGTCTATAATATCATCTTCTTTCATAGCCTTTTCATAAAATTTCGATATCAAATCTGCCGCCTTATCAGGATGGTCCAGACAGTAGTTCCAGAACTGATAACATTGTATTTCCATTAGCTTACGCTTAAGCTTTTCGGGATTGCCGTCGCACTCCGCAAGAACCTTCGGCGTAACATAAAATCCGTACTTCCTTATCGTCGGGAGCACCTCGTCGCATATCCAAGCACGAAACTGTCTGCCGATCGGTAACCTTGAATTGAAAATCAGCGAATACAGATCTCCCTCGCTGATATAATTCTTCACGATAGTTTTTAACGGACTTTGCGGATGCGGAACAGTAAGCTTTATTGGCTCGTCGCAATGGTCTATGATAGCTTTTCTCGGATTGTGATATCCGAGAACCTTTGCACACTCCGATGCGGGGAAGTACAGCTTTCCGTTAACTTCAACACACTCAAGCTGACCGAACTCTGTGTCCGCAAAAGGATTACCATCAATTATCATTAATTTTTTCAACTTCATAAAAATTCCTTTCCATAGCAGAAAAATGAAAATCGCAGATGCGCAATTTGATATTCCGCCTCCATTTCGTTACGCACCTACCAATACTTATCTCTACTATACATTCTTTCTTCTGCTATATTAATATTATTAGTATGTTATATTAAAGGTATGTCTATGTGACACGGAGGGTATCGCAATTTATGTAATTCTGACCGCGTTGCCAATTCGTTACATACCACATTGAATTTATTTAGACAACAAAAAAGCTCGCACATATTTCAAGTTCACGATTAGTGCAAAAGGACATAATTATCCCGTTGCTATCAAAATCGTGCCTTAAATATGTACGAGCATTAAGCTCTAAATGTATTTGCCGATATGTTTATGTAAGTAAAAGGCACTTATTTATTAAATTGTAATTTTATGTTAAATACTGTTGTTTCTATTTGATATTATAGCATTAGAACACTCGTTTGTCAAGGGCTGATAAAAAACTTTTTGGCACTCCAATATTTTTATTCTCGGAGAGCGCTTTGTTTTGAACTACAAGTATATCACACAATGCTACAAAATTCAGTAACCAACTTAAAGCATAAGCAATAAACCTTTAAAATGGACTTGACTTCTCCCTAAAACAGAGTTAACATACGACAAAATGTGCAGTATACGCCGAAATTATCTTATAATATACCACTATAAGAAAAAAAAATCAATCCACGGATTGACTAAAACTGACAAAATTTACTGTATGTTTTGTACAAATTCAACGAACGAAATCTCACAATCTGTATATTTAATTGCAAAATATCAAGGATTTTAGGCTGTTTTTAACTCTTTTTTCTTCTATTTCTGGTCAAAAATCTCGTCAAAACGGGTGTATACTTAAAGTACATATTTTAAGGAGGTTTCGCCATGTCAAGACGAGGAAAAAACATATTCAAACGCAAGGACGGTCGCTGGGAGGGCAGGTATATTTCAAGTTACATGGAAAACGGTAGAGCAAAGTATTCGTCTGTTTACGCTTACAGCTATGTGGAATGTTCGCAGAAACTACAGCTTGCTAAAGTTGATTTGTTGCCGAAAAACGATCCGATAACGGTATCAGAACTGTTCTCGGTATGGCTTGCAAGTCGCAAAAATAGCATTAAATCATCAACCTATGTCAGTTATCGCACTATGTATCAGAATTACATCGCTGCGCCGTTCGGAGATATGCGTGTTGGCAGAGTGACTTCATTTATAATCAATCGCTATGTGTCCGAACTGTTGGAATGCGGCGGAGATGACGGAAAAGGGCTTTCATCAAGGAGCGTGCAGGCAATTCTGATCATGATGAAATCTGTATTCGCATACGGAGAAACTGAATACAAGCTAGATGACCCTGCTAAAAATGTATCGCTGCCAAAATCGGAACATAAGGAAATTGAGGTTTTTACAAGCGTTGAAATGGCAAAAATCCGTCAAAATGCTTTGTGTGATGACTGTCAAATACTTGGCGTTCTGCTGTGTCTTTATACGGGTCTGAGAATAGGCGAGATATGCGCTTTGAAATGGCAGGATATTGACCTTGTAAATCAGGTAATTCATGTATGGAAAACGCTCCAGCGGATTAAAAATCCGAACGGAATTAGTCCTAAAACTATTGTAATAATCGATGAGCCTAAGAGTGCAAAGTCTATCCGTGATATTCCTATTCCGACTTTTATGCTGTCGCAGATTGCTAAAATCAAACGAAATGTCAATCCTGACTGCTACTTCCTGACTTGCTCTTTGAATTATACCGAACCGAGGACTTATCAGTACAGGTACAAAACTTTTCTGAAACACATTGGTGTAACGTATAAGAATTTTCATGTTCTGCGGCATACCTTTGCTACGGAGTGCATTCGGCTTGGGATTGATGTAAAGACGGTCAGTGAGCTGCTGGGTCATGCAAGCGTGAAAATTACTCTTGAAAGATATGTGCATTCCAACATGGATATGAAGCGTAAACAGCTTGAAAAACTGTATGCTTATGTTTAGCTTTTCTTTTTTATTTCTGGTCAGAATTGTGGTCGGAAAGCTCCGCAAAGCCTTGATTTATCGGGGATTGCGGGGCTCTTTTTCTTATAGTGGTATATTATAAGATAGGTATAGACACTTAGATTTATTCAAGTGAAGGAGCTTTATTATGTTTTGCAAAAAATGCGGAAAGAAATTATCAGACAACACAGTTATTTGTCCCGTTTGCGGAGAACCTACGGGAATGCAGCCGACGCCTTTCCCTCAACCAAAACCTACGGGAATGATGCCGCCGCCTTACACTCCACCAAAACCTACGGGAATGATGCCGCCTTACACTCCACCACAGCCACCCATTCATCCTGATCCTGCCACTCAGGTGAGTTATTGCCGTAAATGCGGTGCTGCTTTGCCTTATGGGCAGACTCTATGCAGCAATTGCCAAGCAGGTCAACTAACCGGGCAAAACCCGAAAGTAATAACATTTATGATCTCACTCTTATTATTCTATATGAAAGGTGAGATTAGAATGGAACAGAATTTTATTAAAACCAAACTTCCGAATGCGATTTTATTCATACCATTTGGCACTAAACGAAAAAGTATTCCTATTAATCAAATTTCATCAGTCAATTCAAATTTCTCATTGAATCCAAAATCCTTTATTTGCGGACTTGTTGCTTTAATTGCTGCCATTATATGCTTAGGTGGATCTCCTGCATGGGGAATTATATTGTTATTACTGGCAGCATTGTATATTATAGATTCTTTTACAACAATGCTTGTCATAGAAAAGACATCGGGAAACGTAGAAGAAATTCCATTTTACATTATGGAAAAAACAAAATGTGAAAACATTGAAGAGATGATAAATCAGATTATTTCTCAAAGAATGTATTCAACCATGCAAAATAATTTTTAGGAAGTGACCAGCTATGTTTTGCAAAAAATGCGGAAAGAAATTATCAGACAACACAGTTATTTGTCCCGTTTGCGGAGAACCTACGGGAAAGCAGCCACGCCCTCAACCACAGCCACGCCCTCAGCCGCAGCCTGCTCCTGCCCCTCAGGTGAGTTATTGTCCTAAATGCGGTAATGCCGTTGCACCTAATGCGGAATTCTGTCTACATTGCGGATGTGTTTTAAATAACTTCAACCCTCAAGATGGAGGATTTGCAGCAATAATGAAAAATAATAAAAAACGTAATATACTTATTGCTATTATATTAATGTTGTTTATTGTTATAATTGCTTTTATTTTATTCAGGATATTTGAGAGCAACGAGAGTAAGATTCAAGGAAAATGGTTGCTTTATTCTGATGGTACCGAATTGGTAGATAAAGAAGATCAAGTGACTTGGGAATTTACCAATGGAAGGTTACTCATTTCCGGTGCTTATTCCGAGGAAGGCTACTACTCAATCGATGGTGATACTCTTGAAATATATGATGATGATTATAGAGTAAGTAAGTTACTTGGACATTCTAAAAGGTATGTAATTGAAAAACTTTCCTCCAACAAATTGATTTTAAGGAAAATAAATACAGATAGAACGTATGTTTTTAAGAGGTTATAACTATGATTTGTAAAGAATGCGGCAATAAAATAGATGATAACTCAACTTTTTGCAAATTTTGCGGATACAAAGTATCTGCGGAATCATCTTGCCAGAAAGCGTATTTAAATACCCCAACCGAAAACAGTTCTGCAATAAAGTCTAAACAAGTGAAAAAAAATATTATAATATCACTATCCTCTATTATAACTGTATTAACTGCTATAGTTTTGATAACAGTTATTATTAAAATACATAATAAACAAGAAAATATTGTCACGGATGACGATTTATCAAAAACAGAGATTGGATCTGGTGTTACTGATAATGCTATTAAAAGCAAATCAGCCAAATCAATAACAGATTCTAATACAAACGTTGAAATAGAGTCTGAAAAAACAGACTCAAATAATAAAACCTATGAATCGATTGAATTCATTGGAATCGATAATTATGACGACTGGTCAGCTGCAAATTTTTATGATACTGACGGAAACGAAGTAGAGTATATCGATAACAAATACTTTTCTGATTTCGAAGAAACAGGTTGTTCAATAACTGTTACTTTAAAATATCTTAATACTGATTATTATGTATTTGCACCCAAAGATGCTGTAGATTGGAATGCTCTTTATAAGCTTGACGGGAATTACATAACCGGTGTACCTACGGCAGCAGATGCAGTCAGCATTAATAATGAATCATATACTTTTCCAAATGAGATCAGTAATGACATTATTGAAAATACAAGAACATTTATACAATCAGACGGTTTTTTCTGTTTATTTGACTTTAAGCCTGAGACAGTTTCTTTCAATCTTTCTGCAAAAGCCATATCTTATCTAAAAAACAACGCTACTATAAACGATGACAATACAGAATATGGTGGGATAGTATTTCAAATGTACGGATGTATTATTACTGATTTGGTAATTGATGTGCCTCTCTCAGTTAATGATGTAGGTATGATTATAAAATCAAACCAGTAAATATTCTAATTATATATAACAAATTTAGGAGGACTTATTATGCCAAAATTAAACCAAAGAGATTTCAATGACGAACCGGTAAAATACGTTACGGAAAAACACGTTGCCTGTGTTTTTCTATTGGATACGTCAAGTTCAATGAACAGCAATGAAGCAATAAAACAGCTTAACGAGGGACTCAGAGTATTCAAGCAGCAGACCCTATCAAGTCTTGATACCCATGCAAAGGCTTGTATTGATGTGGCTGTTGTTACGTTCGACAGTGATGTCAAGGTAATTCAGGATTTTGCTCCGGTAGAAGAAATGGAATTACCTGAACTAAAAGCATATGGAAATACTGCTATGGGCAAAGCCCTGGAAACTGCAATGGATATGGTCACGATGCAAAAAAATAAATACAACTACGCAGGAACACCTTATTTCAGACCTTGGATCTTTTGCGTAACTGATGGTGGTCCAAATGATGATTACCGTGAGTCAGCTGAGAGATTAAAGTGGATGGAGAATAACGGAAAGGCGATTGCATACTGTGTTGGCGTGGACGGTTTTAGAGCCGATATTATGAAACAAATATTTGATCCAAATAATATATACGGATTAAAAAATTGTGATTTCACTGGGCTGTTTAAATTTGTTTCATCCAGTCTGGATGCTTTGAGAAACAGTACTGAGGAATCCGGTTCGTTAAATATTCCTGCACCTGATACAATGTTTAAGGTTCCGCTTGATTGAGCCTGCGGAAATTTTTAAAGATATGAAATAGATCGGAAGATACACTCTGCTGATAAAGGAGTAAGTTTGTAAGAATGATTGGATATTTTAAAATTTCGGCAATAGGAACAGCACATTTAGAAAATCCTGACGGTGTATGTCAGGATTATTCTGATGTGCTAAAGCTTGACAACGGATATACAATAGCTGTAATTGCCGACGGTTTAGGCAGTGCAAGTAAATCGGATATAGGTGCAAAAGTGGCTGTGAATTCATTCTTGGCTTACATAAATTTGCATATTAAAACCAAAAAAAGCGATAAGTTTTACATTGATCTTATATCACAGGCATATCAAGAAGCATATAACAACGTAATGAATACTGCCGAAGACATGAAAATAGATTTTTCGGAATATAATACAACCCTCACTGCTGCGATTTATAATGGTAAAAACTTATATTACGGTCAATGCGGTGACGGCGGTATTATCGTTTTAACGCCGAGCGGTAATTATGATTGTGCAACAGAAGTAAAAAAGGGAGAAGCATTCAATGAAACATATCCGCTCTTGGGCGGTCCCGACAATTGGTCCTTTGGAAAATATCCCGACGAGGTCTGTGCATTAACGCTTATGACAGACGGCATATTTGATATTGTGTGTCATCCTCTGCTTGCAAATGAAGCTCAAAAAATAAATATTCCATTTATCCGCCGATTTATGGACAGAAATATTCTTAGGGCAAATAACAAAACTGATTTTGAAAATCTGCAAAAAAGCATATCTAAATTTGTTTCGGGAAACGGCTTGCCTAATGTAACAGATGATAAAACTATCGTAGGATTGATAAACACTGATATTTTAGCAGATTTAAAAGACGAGGAATATTACAAGGAACCTGATTGGGATAAGTTAAACGAAAACATGAAACGCAAACTCCGTGAAGGCCGCAGACCTACTCCTATTGATATAAAAAAGCCTACAAATATAATCAAAGTAACTCCTACTGGTGAAAGCATAGTAATTAATGATGAATCCAGAAAGTTAAAGAAAAGATTACAAAATTCGTATAGAATCAACCGCCAACTAAGGAAAATCGTTTTGATACAGCTGATAGTGATATTAGTGCTTATTATTATTTGTTCTATCTGTATTGTTTTTTTAAACAAAGGTAACGTTCAGGATACATCGAAAAAGAGTATGGAATCTTCCAGTATAAGTAAGGATAGCGCTTACAACGGCAAACATACGCAGGGAAGCGCTATTGCGGATGATGATACTTCTGATCATGCAGATGATTCTACACAAAGCGATAGTATGGTGTCAAATTCTGAAAATGATAAAGCTAAAGATAAAGCTATAAAAGATGCTTTACCAAGAATGAAACAAGCTCTCCAAGAGGTGGGAACATCGACTCATTTTACTTATATTAATTCAGAAGCTGTTGATGAGCACTATAGTAATATAACGGGGGGTTCCAGCAGTGGCTTCTAATAATGATAGAAGAATTTATTACGATTTGAATAGCGGACAAAAATATGTATTATTTGAAGAAAGCATTACTTCCGGCGGCGAGGGCAGCATTTATAATATAGAAGGTATGCCCGATTTGGTTGCAAAGATCTATCATGAAAAGAATCGTACCGAAAACAGGAAAAATAAACTTCTGGCTATGCTTGAAACAGATTCAAATGACTTGTCTGAATGTGCATGGCCTCACGCCATTCTGTATCAGGATAACAATTTTTGCGGATATGTAATGCAAAAAGTGTCAGGGTTAAGCAGCTTGATAGATTTTTACGTTTATGATAACAGAAAAAAATATTTGTGGTCACAATATGTAAAAGTGGCAGAAAATATTGCTGCCGCCGTGAATAATGTTCACGACAGCGGACATATAATCGGAGATCTGAACCCAAATAATTTCATGTTAGATGTGAACACTGGTCGAGTTATGCTTGTAGATACGGATTCATATCATATCAAAAGTAAATCAGGAGAAATTTTTCCATGTACTGTAGTTACTCCGGAGTTTATTCCTCCTGAGCTTCAGGGTAAAACTTTTGATGAAAATAATGCACGGAATATGTTTAACGAAAGCACAGACAATTTTGCTCTTGCAGTTATTATTTTCAGGCTTTTAATGAACGGCGTTCATCCTTTTTCATGCGTTGTTACCACCAAAGAATCTATGAGTAATTTCCAACCTGTAAAGAACATACAAAATGGATATTGTCCTTATTTTACAAAAAGTAATATTAATGGGAAAATAGCAAAAACGCGCTATTCACCTAATATAGGTATTCTTCCGAGAGATATTCAAAAGCTATTTGAAAGAGCATTTATTGAAGGTCAACAAAGCAAGAGCGCCAGACCGAGAGCAGACGAATGGTTTTACGCACTTGATTCTTTAAGTCAGAGATTGTGCAAATGTACCGACAATCCAAAGCATGAATACTTTATAGGACTAAGCAGTTGTCCTTGGTGTAAGCTTGACATGGAAATAAGAAATAAATCAAAGCCAAATCCGGGAGATTTGAAAATTGACGACGGATGGGAGGAATTTCGCAGGAAGCAAAATAAAGAAAAAGCATCAAAAGATGAAATAAATACAAAAACTCACAACGAAGACAAGAAAGCGACAAGAGCATTGATAGCTACGATTCTCATAATATCATTTTTTTTAATACTTGCTTTGATTGGTATTTATTCAGATGAATCCTCCCCAAATTATGCTGAAAATGTTACTGATACATATAATTATTACGATGATACTATCGACAGCAGTTTGTATAAAACAAATTCGATTTTTACTCCGATGTCAACTATAGATAAAAATGAATTGTCAGAAAATAAACAAGAAATATCAATTGAAAATATAGAAACTAATGTTGATGAAATATCGGCTTACGCTGAGATAGACTTTGACGAGGAGGTAATTTGGGATGTTCCCGAAACTATCTCTTCGTATGAGTCGTCTACAATACCTGCACCTACCCTCAGTTTTAGTGTTAATATTTATGATATCGATATATCTTTTGATTCGGACGCAACGGTTTATGACCTTATCGCAGAAACGGATTGCGATAAAGCTTATGTAGATCCATTTTCTAAAAATGGTATTGACTTTTATGATAAAGAAAACGGTCATGCGACCGTAAGCCTTTTCTATGCAGCTCCATGTTCAGGAAATCTATTTATAAAAAAATCAAATGGTGAAGTTTTAAAAAAAATCCCGATAGATATAGCGTGGAAAGACTGTGAATTTGTTTCAAGTAACGAAGATATTATAACATTTGGTGATGAACAGTTTGAAATAAAGTCTACAGGCAAGTTAACGATTTCTTATATTTATGGTGATGATGTTGTAGCAGAAAAGGAAGTTGAAGTAATTTAATACATATTAAGGCGTTGATTATAGATGATTAATACAGGAGTGAGATAGTTTATGTATTATGAATGGTTATTTTTTTTATAAAAATGGTACCTTTATAGCATACTGTTATCCGCCGGAAGATTCCTTTTTATCATGTCAAATTCCGAAAGGAAGCGCAAAATTCGTTTATACGGCATTTGACAAACCCGAAGACGGAACGAGATCGCTTCTGACATTAAAAAATGATGAGCAATATATTATAAAAATTGATTATAAGACAAAAACGATAGAAGTATATACGGAAAAAAGGAAAAATACTCAACAAAGCCACAATTTCAAAGTAATTCATAGGAAGTGACATACAATGAATAAAAGATGCCCTAAATGTGGGAAGCTGCTAAATGAAGATGCGAGAAGCTGTAATATATGCGGATATAAATTTAAAATTAATATACCCTACGATCCCAACTACGATCCCATTGTTATGAGGAAATGCAGCAAATGCGGCACCGGATTTACCATTCACAGCTCTAACCCAGGAAAATTATGCCCCAATTGCATGGAAAATAGGTCTAAAATAAATTCTTCCCGGAAGAAAAATCGTGTTGGGAAAATAGCTGCTTGTGTTTTTTCTGTTGCAGTTCTGGGAATAGGAGCTTTTTTTGCATATAAATATCTATCCTCAAATAAACCTACTGTTCAACAAGTCCAAACCGCTTATGAAAGCTATGAAAAGGTAAACTCTACTTTGAGAGATATAATATCCGATCCTGATTATAAGAATGGATCAGAGAACGACAAAAAAGAAAAAATCGAAAATGCATTAAACTGTATGGTCGAGGAATCAATGATCAGCGACATTGACTACAGTGAAGATACTATGATTTATGAATATGTCTATAACGATGGCTCTTTGGGCGGAGTAATGCTGGAACCTTTTGACGAGAGTGTTAATGGAATAGCAAAAAACTATGCCGATATAGATCAAAACGGTCAAATCAAAGCAATCGATAATAAAGTAGCCTTTGATTCGGAAAAATATTCATACAGCAAAACTGATATGAAAGCAAAAGTAATGTATGGTCTTGGATACGATGATATGCTTGAATTGTTAAATCAGCGTTCAGATGTGTGGACAAGCGAAAAGCTTTTAACAGATATCGACACAGATTGTACTGTTGCAGATTTTGCAGAGGAATTGGCTGGATATGATTTTATTGATATTGAAGAGCATGGTACACTTTATAATGATACTCCTATTATATGTACAAAGGAAGTTGTGACTGAACAAAATATCGGAGAATATTTTGATGATATAATTAACGGTAATATTATTCAAGTGACATATGATGACGATAGCTCCGGAAATACTTATTACTGTATTATGCCGTCCTATTTTACATCTCACTATAAAAATAACGAGCTTGAAGGATCAATAGTATTTTTAGGTTCCTGTAAAGCATACATAAACGATAAGCTTGTGAATGCATTCAAAGACGCAGGAGCATTAAGTGTAATTGCAAATACAGAAACAGTATATACATATTACAATTACTATATTCAGGACGCATTTGTTTATAGCTTAATGTGCGGAGACAGCATAGACGAAGCCCTTGATTTTGCAACAGATATCTGGGGTGAAAGTGATATAGAATGGGCTGATATGTATCTAACCGATAATGAGATCAAGCCAGAAGTTGCTACTCCCAAAATTGCAATAGGAGGTCAAAATAAGCTTGTTGAAGTAAATGAAAACACATCTCAACAAACGCCGGAATTCGTTGAAGAAATATTAAGCTGGTCGGAAGAACATGAACCTATGGACAGCGGTACCGGTTGGCTTGATTCATATGAAATGTATAAAGGTTATATTGGTCATAATTATGCTGAAAAGGATGAAATGTGGTTCCAGGATCTAACCGGAGATGGGGAACCTGAACTTATTATTGGCGGATATGGACTTATGATCGGACAGGAGGAGCAAAAATGCTTCACTGTTTATGAAAAAGATAATGGAATTATTGCAACGGGAGAAGATCTCTATACCGTATGGAGTAGTAACAGAAGTGATTATGGACATGATGCGTTTACCTTTACTCCATATAAAGATTCAAACGGAAAAATAATATTGGCAGACGGACAATTTTATGCATACACAGGTACAGATCTTCCTGAAGATGCAGGCGCATATACCTTAAATGAAGTTGTTTTAGGAGAGAACGATAAAAAAGTAAGGTGTACCGAGAAGATATACTTTAATTATGACGGTGAAAATAAAAAGTATTCTTCATTTAAAGTAGGAAATGATGAAACTACATCAAGTGAAGTCATTAATGCATATAACAATTATTTTGCAGATAAAACTCCTTTAAAAGCGTCAGTTAAAACTATAAAAAAGCTGGATTATCTAAAAATGACTCAGGAAGAACGTAAAAAGGCATTGACTGAATCTTATTATGCTTTTAAATATACCGAAGATAAAAGCATTAGGCCTCCGCTTAAAGATATGATCGATAGTATTCCTAAAGACAGTTCTGATAAAAAGGACACCGATAACATAGAAAAAAATAAAAATCCCGACGATGGTAAGAACACTGATGTTAAAGATATATACAGTGCATATCTTGACAAATTATCGGAATTAAATCAACAATCTTCCGTAGAACCCGCTTACGCTTTATTTGACATAAATAGAGATGGTACAGATGAATTGATTTACATATATGATATAGCAGCAGCAGCCTCAAGGTTTCATGTATATGAATATGACCCTGATGATGGATCGGTAGTATCTACAGGTGATAGTGATACTGGCTGGGATGATCTGTATTATTCAAAAACGCTCAATTGCCTTGTAAATTATTATTCTCATGGTTGTGATGTTAATGCAAATACACCCAGTGGAATAATAACCTTTCTTACAAAGTATTCCTTGTCTAATGGTAAATTAACGTCAGAGGAAATTTATAAAGGAGATGCACTTGAATTTTCTGAGAATGAATATTCATATTACAATTTTTACGAAATAACTATTGAGCAATGTAATGGCTGTACTATTGATGATTTAAAATCAAATGCCGAAAGAAATAAATTTTGATTGATACGGGTTGAAAAATATAAAGGAGGTCGGTAATATATGGACTTAAGGAATTGCACAAAACAAGAATTGTCTCAAATGCCTTATGAATATGTTCGTGAAGCATATTATCAGCACAACCCGAACGCTGTATGGATATTAGGAGTATTTTTTCGTCACGGAAAAAATGGTGCACCTCAAAACTATGAGAAAGCAAGACAGCTCCTTGAAATAGCTTACGAATATGAAGGTGCAGGATCGGGATTTATTTTGGGGAATATATATGAAGAAGGACTTGGAACAACTGTTGATCTAAAAAAAGCAGAAGATTATTATTGTGCATTTTCTGAAGAAACGCATGATCCAACCGGATACTCAGCCGCAGCTTTTTTATATCTGAAAAATGAAAACTTGCCGAATAGAGATGAAAAAATTCCGGAGTATCTAAAGAAAAGTGAGGCATTAGGCGGATGTCCATTATCAGATACGCTTATTGGTCAGTTATATATTGCAGGTACACCAGACTTTCCGAAGGATATTAATAAAGCTGTATTTTATCTTGAACGTTCAAAAAATTATAAAATACTTGGTGATTTATTTTCAGATGAAAAAAATATTGAGCCAAATTATAAATTAGCAAGCTATTATTATGAGCTCGGAATGTCGGATAATATGGATTGTTGTGCAAAATATGCATTTTTAAATTTATATTATGGTTCTATAAATGAATCGTGGACAAATGTCCCAAAAGGTATATCAGTAGCAAAAAAATATTTAAAAACCAATAATAATTATGAAAGTTCATTTTTTATTTTAAAAGCAATGTTTCTTTTTTTTGATAAAGCGAAAAATATTGAAGGTCTTGAATTGTGTACTGATTATTTATATATTATTGGTGAATGTAATAGTGATTCTGAAGATAAAAAACAATTATATTATTCAATTATTGATTCATTAAGTGATCTATATATAAATGAAAACCATACGGATAAATTAGATGGTCTTTTATCAAAGCTTTCTAAAATGACTGACGCTTATCCTCAGATTGCTGAAATCACATTTTATTTAGAAGGCTTATTATGTTATAAACACGGTATCTTTTGTTTAAATATAAATGAGATTTCAATGGCTTATGATTCTTTTGATTCAGCATATAAACTTGGGTTTGAAGATGCAAAAAAATTTTTGATCAGATTCAAAAGGGATATTTTCGGAAAATTAAAATTCAGATAGGGAAATGATAATTATGGATTATGTAGAAATGAATAAATGCGGTTCCTGTAAGTATTATACTTATGAGGGGGAATATAAGAAAGGCTATTGCAGTTGGTATAAATCTTATTACTATGCAGATGACTCGTGTAGCCATTGGGAAGAGGGAAACATATCAAGCACCGGAGGATGTTTTTTAACAACAGCTTGCTGCGAACATAAAGGCTTACCTGATGATTGCTACGAGCTAACAACATTAAGATCTTTAAGAGATCATTATATGAAACAGTCTGTTTTCGGAAATGGGTTAATAAAAATTTACTATGAAACAGCACCTGCAATTATAGAAAAGATCAACAAATTAGATAGAAAAGATGAGATTTACAATGAAATCTATAGTAAAATCGTTTATATCGTAGATCTTATTGAAACTAAAAAATACGACGATGCTGTATGTGAGTATGTACGTATGATGTTTTGGGCAGAAAAATTATGACTCGTAAAATTAATAAATAGTATACTAAAAGACATTTTCAATATAGTGACATATCCATTAGGTCCTATTTCGGTTCTGAAAAAACAACTGTGTAAATGCGTATAACACCTGTTGCTCGCCACGCAAAATCCGAAAAACGCAAAAATGCGGAATAACTCGGAATTAGCATAGAAAACCCACGAAAGTGGCGCAAATGCGGCGGTTTGAATATGCAAAAAGTTGACGTGCTTTGCGGATAAGAAAATTGAATGTCAAAAAAATAAGGTCTTAAAATGCAATTTTAAAAGCATTTTAAGACCTTTAAATTTTACCTTTTTAGAACGTTTTAGAACTGTTTTCAAATTTTAAAATTGTCACAAAACAGCGTATTTACGCATTTTAAAGCTATAACGTTTATAAAATAGTTTGAATGTTCAATTGAAAAATCTCATTGAAAGATTTCCATATTTTATACGGGAATATAGGAACTAAAAATTCGATTAATGGGAACTAGTTCCCATTAACTTATCAATGTCCCACTGTGCGGCTCGAACAATCACTACAGTCGGAAGATCAAGCACAAGTTGCTTAGTTTCATATTTTTATATCATACAGTTCCAATAACCTTTCCCCGGCAATAGATACTATCATAATCATGCAGCGGAATATCATCATAATCCGGGTTAAGGGAAATCAAGCGATCTCCGCCGAACTTCTTTATAAATCCTTCCCCGTTAAGTATAAAAATGCCTATCTCGCCGATCTCAACAGATGGCTGCGAGGCTATCAGAACTACGTCTCCGTCGTGGAATACAGGCTCCATGCTGTTGCCAGACACTCTTAGAGCAAAATTAGCCTCAAGAGTGAGCTGCGTTTTCTTAACCTCCAACATACCTTTTTCGCAGCCATCCAGATCAACGCCAGTTCCGGCACTGACAGGCAACGAATAGTACTCTATGAAAACACTGTTTTCAAGCTCTTTTAATGGTATTTTTGACTGCTCAAAAAGGACCTTGGCACGTTCGAGGACTTGACCCTTTTTCATTAAATCTAATTCCTTATAATATGTAAGTAACTCCTGCTCATCAGCGGTCAACTGTTCCGCTAGTGAGCTTTTTTCTTTGCCGTAAACAAGGTAATCTATTGAAACATCAAAAAATTCAGCAATTTCAATTAGATATTTTCTATATGATTTGCTTTTCCCAGACTTCCATTCTGAAAAAGCAACATTATTTAATTTCAGGTAATTAGTCAATTCTTTTTGCTCTCGATTGCCTAAAAGCATAGTTATTCTATCCAAAATATCCAAAATTCAATCATCTCCTTTGTTACTTATCACAAAATTAGCGTTTTTCTAATTTCGAGTTAGAATTTCACTTGACAATTAGAAAAAATCTAGTTATAATTTACTATAGGGTAACCTCTAGGGCATAGTTACCCCATGATAAATTAAGTTTAACACAAAAAGCGTTAAACGTCAATCGAAAAAGGAGGAATTTTAATGAATAAGTATAAGATTAAGGAAACCGATGTGAATATGTATGAGTACAGAGGCTATACGATATCAGGTAACGATAGGATAGGCTATGTTTGCATATCACCTTACGGGGCTTTCTCGCCAAAGGCTTATAATACAATCGAGGATGCTAAGGCAGCAATAGATGATGATCTTGATTGCATAGCTGAAAAATACGGCGAGCAGCAAACAAGGGCGGAACAAACTCCGCCAATAAGAGGATATATAATGAATAAAGCTTTATTCGTAGAAAAAGAGCTCTACTTCCTGCTCCATGCCGCCAATGATGATGTTGATGATATAACTTACTGCGAAGACAACGGAGAAGAGTGGGTGCTTGTAACCATGAAGAACGGTCATGTGTATGATATAGGCATCACAGGAGACAGTCCGCTTGCTGCCGCTAAAGACGTTATCACCGTTATGATGTATAAGTAAGGAGGGTTTATTATGAAAAAACTTACGGACGAGGGAAAGGTGCTTACCATGTTTGCCATTATCATGCTATGGTGTGCCATAACAAGTCTTAGCGGACATTCCGAGTTCTGGATCATACCGTTGCTTACACTATCCGGATTGATCTGTATGCACCTTATCCTCTCTCTTATCAGAGATATATACTTTGCTAAAAGGAGGGAACGCCTTTATGAGCGCAGATATTGGGAAAAGCATAAAGCAGATTAGAGAGCAGCGTGATCTTAATCAGAGAGAGCTTGCTAAGTATGCGGGGATCAGCAATGTGACCGTGTGCAAGATAGAGCAGGGCGTTTTGACGCCCTCTCTTAAGACTACGATCAGGATAGCCAATGTGCTGCAATGCAGTCTTGACGATCTGTGCGGCAGATCACGAAACAGCCGAAACAGCCGACAGTAACTCGGCTGTCTGCCGGGGACGGTCTCCCGGTACTGATGATGGCAGACCAAAATATGCAGGTGCCGTGCTTGCCCGCCATAGGGGATATAGTGAATCACCTGCAGCTTGCAAGCTCAGAGGTAACGACTTAGATCTTGAACCAAGCCTGTCATACAGTCTGTAAACCGAGGACATAAAATATCGGTAGCGTATGACTTAAAAACCACGTGTTCTGGCTACGTGTCGTCGGGTTGAATTAGCCGAGGTACAGGTTTTGTTATAAGGGTTCCGACTTTCCTTAAGGTGCGAACTCGTAAATGCAAGCTGAGAGCGCATGAGCTTAATGTTTGCACCAGCTGGAACGTTTTTTGTATTTTTATAACACAGTCTAAAGACAACATAAAGATACCGCCCGTCTGAGCGTATCAGACCCACTTAGGATAACTTTTTATCCTATCTACCTTGCCGTTTCGGTAATAATCGGGGCGGCTAAATGTTCACGCATGGTGCTAGGTTCGCAAGCGTAAGCCTATCAGGTGCAAGTCCTGATGTGAAAGCCAACTCAATCAACCTAGTCGACAAGGTTGTGCAACGCAGTATAAGTGCGCAGGGTACTCTTTCGGAAGGAGTAGACTTATACATTCCGATTTTTCTAGCCGAAACCGAGCCGCAACAGGCGGTTCGGTCTGCCGGGGACGGTCTCCCGGTACTGATGATGGCAGACCGAGAAAGGAAGTGTAACCAATGAAATACAAGGAATTTAAAACACAAGTACTGTCTCATGCGGTGGGACAAGCCCGGCTTCTGGCTCAGGCAAGCTGCCTTGAGGACATAAAAATAGAGCCTGAACAGCTCCGCAGGAATGTTGCGACCATTCTTGCAGTATTGACCGAAACAGAAGATTTTCTGTCCGACCTCGTAAACAACCGTTCTGGCTCTGATACTTAGTATATCAGAAAACATTAGTTTTGTCAAGTAACTTCGGGAGGTGATGATGTGGAATATTTGACGGTTGCCAAAACTGCTGATCTTAAAGGCTGCAGTGAACGATATATAAAGAAACTGTGCAAGGACGGAAAATTGTCATGCAATATCGAAATCAACGACAGGAACCGTCCTAAATATATGATCCCAATATCATCACTCCCCGAAGGCCTGCAGGCAAAATACTATGCTCAGAAAAGAGCGGAAGCGGGCTTAGAACTTGTTGCACAGCCTGTTAAAAATGCGTTAAAACAGCCCAAAAAGCCTGTGAAAACGTCAATCGAAGAGTTTTCCGAAGATGAGCGTGATGAAATCGCACTCTGGGTAGATATCCTCAGAGACTGGCAGCGTTACCGGGATCAATACCCCGGAAAGAAAACCGAAGTGGATAAGCTTTACGTCGGCAAGTGTCAGCTCGAGCATAATGATATCAAAGTGTCGGTGGATATACTATACCGCAAGTATGCAGCCTACAGAAATAATAATCTGCAGGGGCTTTGTGAAAATCGAGGCGGAGCCAATAAGGGTAAGAGCAGTATCCCACCGGAGCTGTGGGAGCAGTTTTGCTATTTCTATCTTTCCGAAAACAAACCTACCGTTTCGCGTTGTTACGACCTAACGCTTGAATGTGCAAAAGAGTGGTATCCGTCAATGGTATCAAACTTCCCGTCAGACAATACTTTCAGGCGGCATATAAAGTCGGAAATACCACAAGCCGTGCTTACATATATGCGCGACGGCGATAAGGCTATGAAAGATAAATGCCTGCCATATATCAGCCGTATGTACGACGGTCTCCACGCTAACGACGTCTGGATCGCAGATAACCACACGTTCGATATACAGTCCTACGATGAAGATAACGGCACGATCCACAGGCTGTACCTTACAGCCTTTTTGGATGCCAAAAGCGGAGTGCTGGTCGGCTGGAATATATGCGACAGTCCGAACTCCCAGTCAACAATCATCGCATTAAGGCATGGAATTATGCGGTTTGGCATTCCGAAAGCCGTATATTTTGATAACGGTCGAGAGTTTTTGACCCATGACGTTGGCGGAAAAGGTCATCGAAGCAGGAAAACCGATAACCCTGAGATCGAACCACCGACAATACTCCAAAGGCTTGGAATCACGATGCATAACGCAATCGTCCGTAACGCTAAAGCAAAGCCTATTGAGCGTACATTTAGCACGGTCACAATGCAGTTTGCAAGAATGTTTGAAGGTTACTGCGGCGGCACTATTATGCAGCGACCTGAGAGCCTTAAGCGTAGAATTAAAGAAGGCAAGATTCCCTGCGACTTTGAGATTAGAGAATATATTGATATGTATATTGACGGTGATTTTAATATGCAGGAATATGGCGGAGCTGAGACAAAGTACAAAGGAATGAGTCGTATTGACGTATGGAATATGGATATAAAGTCTGTAGGAATACGCAAAGCTCCGGAAGCCGAACTTAATCTTATGCTTATGAGATCAACAAGGGTGCAAAAGATCAAGCGCAACGGCGTATTTGTTGAAATATCCGGCGAAAAGGTCTGGTTTATGGACTATGAAAACACTTACCGTCACCTGGGCGAGGAGGTCTATGTAAGATACGATCCCGCCGATCTTAGAAGCGTAAGGGTTTACGATAAATCGGACCGTTACCTTTGGACTTGGGAATGTGCGGACAAGCTGCTTATAGATTACATCACCGAAAGCAAGGAAGAGATTTCCGATGCAATGGCTTTACAGCGCAGAGTACAACGGTTTATTAAAGCCGAGGCTCAGAATATCACAGATGGCTTAAACTCAGAGCATAAGATCGACCTTATGGAGGCTGCCGCTCTCAAGGCAGCACATGGTAAGCAGAGCTTTAAGATCGTTATGCCGTCCAATGTGATTATGATAAGAGCTGATAATGAACCGGAAAGTATATCAAAGGCTTCCGGAGACGATATTGTGGTCAATATAGATAAAATGAACGAAAACGCCGAGAGGCGGAAGAATAAATGGAGGAGTGATTAATAAATGAAAAAGCTAACAGCTAAACAGGAGTGGGCATTGGAACAGATAAAACAGCTGCAGTACTCGGAAAATCTATCTGCGGCTGCAGTCTGCAAAAAGATTGGTATATCCGATAGCTCATACTCTGCAATTAAGTCAGGTACCTACAACGGCGATGTAGATAAGCAGATGAAAAAAGTAATTGAATACTTTGAAACCAAGCAGGCTGCAGCTGAAATCTATGTCGGCACAGACTATAAGGAAACGTCAATATCGTCTAACGTGTACAAGATCATACGTAACTGTCAGCTTCAGGGCGGTCTTGCCATAGCCTGCGGTGACGCAGGTATAGGCAAAACACAGGCTTGCAGGCAGTATTACCGTGAGCACGGCACAAACTGTACATACATAACGGTAAATCCGTGCATCAAGTCATCAAAATCCGTGCTGGAACTTATCGGTTCTAAGCTGAACGTATCCTCCGGCTCTGTGAGCAGACTCTGGTTGGAAATCTCGTCAAAGCTTTCGGACGGCATGGTGATAATCGTGGACGAAGCCCAGCATCTCACCAGAAATGCCATTGATACTCTCCGAAGCCTTTGCGACTGCTTTGACGAAAAGGGACAGACCCTTGGAATATGCTTTGTCGGCAACGAGACCACGGTAAGCAGACTTGGCGGAAAGCAGAAAGCGGAGTTTGCACAGATACGCAACAGGACGAAGAATACCCGGTTTTACAGCGTTAAGCAGATAAAGAAGAGCGACATCGAAATGCTCTTTCCGGATATCAGAGAGGACGCTGCTGCTGTTGAATTTTTACTGCGTATCGCTCAAAGTCCACAGGCTATCAGAGGAGCGGTCAATCTATACTCCAACGCCCTCGATAACGGCAATGTGACCGCCAAGGGATTGTCTGCAATCGCTAAATATATGGATATGGCGGTATAAAAAGTGAAACGGAGGACAAAAAGAATGAAGCACGGAAAAAATCCCACCAAAGCTCAGAAACGAATAATAGCGTATTACAAGCTTGATCCTGCGGACTGGATGGTTTCGAAGGCGACGGACAAGCAGCTTTGCCTTGTACATAGATATACTGATAAGATACGCTGGATAGACATGGTACGCATCGAGGAGCCGAGGAAAGTAAAGGCGACTAAATATGCATAATAATTTTGAATGTTTTATGAAAGGCAGCGCAGAATGTGCCTTTTTTATGAAAATGTGTTGTGATGACTGTCCGTACTGCGATAAATGCGGCTATTGTGATAATATTTGCAACAGTAACGGAGAATGCAATGAATGCTCAATTGTAGACAAGAAATAATAAGTATCAGAGGGGCTGTGCCCCTCCTGTAATGCAGCCGCCGATCGGCGCAGGTCACAAGCCCTGATAAATGCAGAGTGCAGAAAAACAAGGAGGTAAAAACGCTATGGAAACAAAACATAAAAAGCTTACAAGCAAAGCTGGATTGACGATCCCGAAGGACATCAGACTTGCAGCGGGCTTTGCGGGAGGCATGGCTGTTGACATCGAGAAGACAGCGGACGGTATCATGATTCGCAAGCACAGACCTACCTGTTGCTATTGTGGCAGTGTTGATAATGTGCGCTCTATCAAGGGACGTGATACCTGCAGAAACTGCGCCGAAGAAATCATAGAGGAGGTAAAGACGGCTTATGGATCTGTCTGAAAAGGTAAAACGTTATGCTGAGATCAAGGCGGAAATTTCGGAGCTTAAATCAGAGGCAGACGGCATCGAGGCTGATATCCTTAAGGCTTCGGAAGCCGACCTGCAGGATACAAAGTTTAAATCTGCTGTCTACAGCGACAATGCTGGCAATGCAATCACAGTCACCAACGCCGACAACGTTAAGCTTGTGTACCCAACAATGCTTAAGGAGATCTTTGGTAAAGCGTACGGCGACGTTGTAAAAGAGGACGTAACCTACACCTTGTCAGAATCTGCAAAACGCTTGCTTTCCGCCGTTTACAACAAGGAGTACATAAAGGACGGCAGCGTTGCTAAGATACTGGATGGGCTTGGGCTTGACGATAAGAGCCGCAAAGTTCTGGAGAAAAAGCTTAAGGGTGCGAAATATGAGACCGACGTAAAAAATCTTATGCAGCTTGGCGGTCTGGATGAAAAGGCGGCGCAGGAGAACGCTTATCTGGTATCCGAAGCCGTCGCTTGGCAGAATCTTAAACGTCTGCTTATGATTAATAACGAACAGCTTACCGATGAGATTGTGGAGCGTGCTGTGGATATGATTGACAGCGCGGTTGTAGTTGAAAGAACGCCGAAAACGAAATTCACGGCTAAAAAATAAGGACAGGAGGATTTGGATATGGCAACAAAGGAGCAGATTAAAAGAATTTACGGTCTGGGAGCAGGTCTTGGTATTGTCGGCAAAGATAAAGATGATATGCTGCACGAATTGATCTTTAGCATTACCGGTAAAGATTCGGTAAAACAGCTTGACGATAGCGAATTCAAGGCTGTTCAGGCGGAACTTATCAATCGCATGAAGCTTGCCGATCCAAACCATCTGCTGCATAATACCAAATCTAGAAACAAAAAGAAAGAAGCTGAAGAGATCGGCTGCAACGGTATGGCTACGCCTGAACAGCAGCGGCTGTGCTGGAGATACTGCTACAGGCTCAAGGAACTTGACACTAATCCAGAGTCAGCTGACGTTGGAGACAGGCTAATTGGCGTGATAGGCAAAGTACTGGGCGTTACGGCATCAAAAAAGCAGCCGTTTCGGTGGATAGATCAGGAACAGTGTTCTAAGCTTATCGAACAGCTCAAGCGTTATGTTAATTCGGCAGAGCGGCGGGCGAAAAGGCAAGGTGAGAAATATGCCGGAACTTGATATATACGAAGAAGACCTTACTCCAGAGCAGCGGGATATTTACGACTGCATCGGCTCACAGGCATACGAAAAGCTTGTGCAGCGTTACGGTGGTTTGTCAATTTACATTGCAAAAGCTGATTCTGTTATCCGATCGGCACGTGACGAAAAGATACGCAGGGATTTTAACGGATATAACTTCAAGTTTCTTGTCAATAAATATAATCTGTCTGAGCGCACGATCCGCAGCATAACGGCTGAGATAAGGCAGGAAAAGCAAAACGCTCCTATCGAGGGTCAGATTACCTTTGATGAAATATAATTGCAGAAACTCGCTGAAACGCTTCATCTGTAACACCCCCAATATATATGGTACAGTTATTATAACGGATAACGGTACTAAATATATTGGGGGTGTTTTTATGACAAGTCAGCAGATATTTACGATAGTATTTCAGCTCGTTCTTACAGGCGGTATAGGTATTATAACCTACTTTTTAAAGCGGACTATGGACGACATCGATAAATGCAAAAGCGGTCTGGATAAGGTCAGAGAAAATTACGTCTCTAAAGACGAGTTTGACAAGTGCAAGACCGATATTACCGACGTCAAGCAGAACTATCTTACCAAAGAGGATTTTTACAGAGAACAGCTTAAGACTGAACAGAAGCTGGACAAGATCATGGATATCTTGATGGAAATGAAGGGAGAAAAATAGCATGGATATGGAAAAGCAGATGCAGCTTATCAGAGCAGGCAATTTTAAAGAAAATAACGGCTCTGTTATGCGCACTATAAATATGCTCAGATATCAGTATCATAAGCTTAAGAGCGTTGAGTATGCTCTTCCCGATATAACAAAGGGCGAAATTACCGACAGCGTGAACTATCTTTATGAAGCCGGATACATACATCTGAGGACGGTGTTGTCCAAAGAGCCGTCTACGCTGGCAGACAGCGATTTTGACGATCTCGAGGCAAAGCTTACGGCAAAGGGGATCAGCCTGCTTGCCGGAGGTATCAACGACCCCTGCATAAAGCTGTAGGGGGTGCGGATAATGGCAAGAAAGCGCAGAAAGCACTCTAAAATAGACAAGCTGTCGCCGGAACTTAAAGCAACGGTCGAAGATATGATGAAAGCCGATTTTACATATGCGGAGATCGCAGACTATATAAAGGATCAGACCGATCAGCCCATATCAATATCCTCGGTTTGCAGATACGCCGCAAATCTGAATGAATCTGTTGAGACCCTCAGAATGGCTCAGGAGAATTTCAGGGTCATAATGGAGGAGATAAACAAGTATCCGGCTCTCGATACCAGCGAGGGAATAATCAGGCTGCTGTCGCATAACGTGTTGGAATCTATACAGAACACTCCCGAAGAAAAATGGAAGAACATAGACCCGGAAGCCTTGCTCAAACAGGCTACCAGCCTTGTAAAGGCTGCGGCGTATAAAAAGAATATGGATCTGAAAAACGAGGATATCCTTAACGCGGGCTTTGAACAGGTCAAGTCAATGGTGTTCGAGGCAATGGCAAGGGAACGTCCCGATCTTTACAAGGATGTGGCTAAGTTCCTTGAGGAGAAAAGGAGCGATATATGATCTACGTTATTTATGTTCAGAGCGGCAGAGAGCATGACGTTGTTGCCACTCTCAGAGATAAAAATATTAACGCCTATGCGCCTGCTCACGACCTGTTGGAACGTAAAGGCGGCGTGTGGCGCATGGTACGCCGGATGATATTTCCCACATATGTTTTTGTTAACAGTGAAGGCATCACAGACGAGCTTTACTACACCGTGAAAAATACTGTCGGCGTATTGAGATTTTTGGGCAGACCGCCCACTCCGCTGCCGATGAGCGAGGAAGTCAGACTTCGGTGGATACTTGATGTCGAAAATCTTACCGTCAGCCGTGGTTACATAAACAGCGGAAAGGTGACTATCACAGAGGGACTGCTCAAAGGCAGAGAACACTGCATTGTTAAATACAGCAAGCGGCGTAAACGCTGTACGCTGTACTGTGAGATAAACGGCAGGCGTCATTACTTTGACGTTGCTGCAGAACTGGAAAAGATCTGATCATAAGCGTAAGGTTGATTCGTCCCCTGCGCTTAAGCTCAGATTACATAGCGCCGGACATCAACGGAATTTTGAAACAAAAATATCCGAATGGCGAAGCATTGCTATTTGATTTCATTTTAGCGGCGTTTAACGGCGTTATAGCACGTTTTGAAATAATTCTTAGGATAATTTCACACTTGAAAGAGAAAACCCTTAAAACGGGCGTGTAGTTTGAGTTTGAGCGAACGGAGGTGTTAATGTGAATGTAAAGAGAAAACAGGCTATCGACACGCTGTCGGCAGCTGTAAGCAACATTAATGATGTAAAAATACAGACGGATATACAAAGCCTCGGCGAGCTGTCGGAGGCTTTTATTAATACCTCCGACAAGGCAGAACGGAAAAAGCTTGCCACAGATTATAAAAAGCGGCACAAGGAACTTCAGGATTTTTTGGACGACAATCCTGAACTTGTAAACTCCGAAGTGGAGAGAGCTTTGCTTGCGGCGGCTCTGGGCGGCGAATATGCAGAGGAAGAAGTTAGAGTTGACGCCAGAGGGCGCAAAACGATCAGGCGCAGGGTAAAAAAAGTCGCTCCCAATCCGTCCGCCGCTCTGAGCTATTTGCAGAATAAAGACAAAGAAAACTGGTCACCGAATCCCAAGGCTGATCCTGAGCTGGAGGACACGTCGGAAATTGAGGAGGATATCTATGGCAAGGACAACTAAGCCTGAGAAACGCAAAAAGACCATACCCTACAATTTTGGCGATAAGCATAAGGCATATATCCGAAAGTCACAGGACTGCATGATAAACGTTGCCGAGGGAGCGGTAAGAGCCGGAAAGACAGTGGACAACGTTCTTGCTTTTTGTCACGAGCTTAAGACTACTAAAGACAAGATACATCTTGCATCGGCGTCAACACTCGGCAATGCGAAAATCATTCTTGGCGACTGTAACGGCTTTGGTATTGAGCATTTCTTTCGAGGTCAATGCCGCTGGGGTAAGTACAAGGGCAATGAGGCTCTTATCATAAAGGGCAAGGATACAGGATTTAAAACAAGGATCGTCATCTTTTCCGGCGCTATGCTTGCCAGCAGTTATAAGTCCATACGAGGCAACTCTTATGGTATGTGGATAGGTACTGAGATCAATCTGCATCACAAATCATTTGTGCAGGAGGCTTTTAACAGATCTATCGCCGCAGATAAGCGTAAGATATGGTGGGATCTTAACCCGGACAATCCAAAAAGCTGGATATACACCGAGTACATTGACAAGTACCAGCAGGACGCCGCCGATTGCAAATTCCTCGGCGGATACAACTACGCACATTTTACTATTGACGATAACATAAATATCTCAGATCAGCGTAAGGCTGAGGTAAAATCTCAGTACGATCCGACATCTATCTGGTACAAGCGAGATATACTGGGGTTAAGGATAGCGGCAGAGGGTCTTATCTTCCAGAGCTTTGCCAACGACCCCGAAAAGTATATAATACCCGAATCACAGCTTGACAAAAGCAAGATCACATCAATACAGATAGGTATCGACTTCGGCGGCAACAAGTCAAAGACCACATTCGTGGCTACGGCTTTTATTGAGGGCTTTAAAAAGCTTGTCGTTATTGCAGATCACAAAATAGACGGCGGCAAGGGCGAGGTCGGTCCCGATACTATTTACACTGCTTTTATAAAGTTTGTAAAGACGTTATATATGCGTTTTAATCCGCTTTTAATTAAATTTGCATGGGCGGACAACGAAAACCAAGCGGTAATAAACGGTCTGAGAGTAGCCTGTGCCAGAGCAAGACTGATGGTCAAGATCGTGGACTGCTACAAAGCTCCACGAAACGACAGAATATCTATGCTTACGTCTTTGATGGCTCAGGGCAGATTTTGGGTGCTTGACATTTGCAAAAATGTTATCGGAAGCTTGTCGGAGCAGATATGGGATCCTAAAATTCCGGACAGAGACGAGCGTCTTGACGACGGTACTTGCGATATAGATACCGCTGACGCTCTGGAGTACAGCTTTAGCAAATTTATCAAGCCGCTAACGCTGGCAGGAGGTGAAAACATTTGAACAGTGAGATAATAAACTGGCTGAATAATAACTTCGGCTATAACATTTCGACCAACTATTATAATAATATATCCGTATGGAAAGACTGGTGGAAGGGTTTTCATGAACCATTTCATAGGATAACTTTTGAAAACGGAGAAAAACGCAAGAGTCGTGATATGTATACCATGAAAATGGCCAAAAAGGTGTGCGAGGACTGGGCAAGCATATTAATAAACGACAAAACGTTTGTAAAAGTAGATGATGAATACTCGGAAAAGTTCATCGTTGGCGATACCGACAACGGCGGAGTGTTCGGCAGCAACAACTTCTGGGATCAGGCTAACGACCTTATGGAAAAAATGATGTATTCCGGCACTTGTGCCGTTGTGATACGTCTTAAAAATGCTGTGGTAAGCTCAGACGGCAGACTTCTGCCGTCACCGGACGCATGGATAGATCTAAATTACCTTGAGGCGGATAGGATAATAGTCCTATCATCGGACAACGGCATTATCACCGAAGCAGCGTTTTGCTCCGATATCTGTACAAAAGGCAGCAACAAGCTGTATCTTGAGATACACCGTCTGGAAAAAGGCGAATATGTCATAGAAAATCACATCTTTGGAATAAAAGATAAATCGCTGTTGAGCGAAGAACCTCTGCCGGACGGTGTTGCAAGAATAATGCATACAGGATCAGACAAGCCTTGGTTTACCATATGCAAACCTGCTATCGTTAATCCCATTAACGGCAATAATGGGATGGGCTGTGCGGTTTTTGCCGGAGCGATTGACAACTTGAAGGGAGTTGATCTTGCATATAATAATCTTAACTCTGATTTTTGGTTGGGACAGAAAAAAGTGTTTTTAAACAAAAATATGCTTGAAGATATGTCTGGAGATAAAAAGGTTGCTCCCGATGAGGTAAATCAACAACTGTTTTATTATATCGGCGAGACTATGGACGATGGCACGGGTAAGAGTATGGTGCAGGAGCATAATCCCGATCTGAGAGTTGCAGACAATACGGCGGGTATACAGGCACAGCTTGATTATCTCAGCTTTAAGGTGGGATTTGGTACTAAGCATTATCAGTTTAATGCAGGCTCTATAGTAACTGCTACCCAGTACACAGGCGACAAGCAGGACTTGATCCAAAACGCACACAAGCATTTTATAAAAGTTGAGAGCTTTTTGCATGGTCTTGTTAAAACGCTCCTCTGGATAGGCCACAGCTTTATCGACGCACAGGTCAAGGAGGACGCACATATATCCATAGTCTTTGACCAAAGTCCACTGGTAGACGAAAATGCCGAGCGACAACGTGACAAAGATGATGTCACAGCAGGTTTAATGCAGAAGTGGGAATACCGTGTTAAATGGTACGGCGAATCGGAAGAGGAGGCAAAGGCATGTCTTGCAGACGGTGAACCTACCGACGATGAGCTTATGGGCTTTGAGGACGGTGAGGAGTAATGCTTACCCCTCAGACGTTACAAAAACTGCCAGATGACTTGATTGATCTTGTAAGCGAGGTACAGACTGATATAATCAAGTCTATTGCCAAAAAGCTTGTTAAAGCGGACTATCTTACTCCCTCGGCGGAATGGCAGTTGTACAAAGCAAGCCAGCTGAAGATGTCTACAAAAGAGATCACTGCTATGCTTGCAGAATTTACATGCAAATCAAAGCGGCAGATATCAAAGCTGTACACCGATGCCTGTAAGGAGGCAATCAACAACGACGCCAAGATATACAGAACTTACGGCAAGGACTGCTCCGCCGCTCTGAGGTCGGTGGCATTATCCAACACGCTTAAGGCAGGCGTTAAAAATGCAAATGGTATGACAAAAAATCTGTGTAAGTCCATGGTAGAGTCCTCGCAGGCAACTGTTACTCATCTTATGGACAAGGCATGGTTAAAGGTACAAAGCGGTGCTTTTACATATCAGGATGCTATTTACGACGCAGTTGTCGAGCTTGCTAAACAAGGTATTGCGACTGTAACTTATCCATCGGGTAAGACCGACTGGGCAGACGTTGCAGTGCGGCGTGCGGTAATGACGGGCATAAGTCAGACCGCAGGTCAGATGCAGCTTGATCTTGCCGCAGAAATGGACTGCGATCTGGTTGAGGTCACCGCACACATGGGCGCGCGTCCCTCACACGCTTTATGGCAAGGCAAGGTTTACAGCATTTCGGGCAAATCTAAAAAATACCCTAAACTCAGCACCGCCACAGGCTACGGAACGGGTGACGGCTTGAAAGGCTGGAACTGCCGACATGATTTTTATCCGTTTTTCGAGGGAATTTCCGAACGTGCTAATCTCCCTGTTGACGTGACCGAAAACAACAGACAGTATGAATTATCGCAGAAACAGCGTGCTATGGAGCGGTCTATACGAGCTACAAAAAGACGTTTAGCTGCATATGACGGTGCTATCTCTGAGACGGAAGACGAGGTGCTTAAACGGAGACTGCAAAATCAGTTTGAACGCCACTCGGCTATACTGAAAACTAAGGAAAAACGGCTGTCTGAGTTTTGCGATACGAACGATCTTTATTCCGAAAAGGACAGAGTTCGGGTTGTTGGATTTAACAAGAGTGTTTCGCAGAAAGCGGTATATGGGAATAATCGTTACTTTGTTAAGCAAATGAAAAGCTACGGCATAGAAAATCCGCCGAAAAGCCTTGACATTTTTGAAAATATGAAGTATAATAACTCTCCTGAGTGCAAATTGATGAATGCATATATTACTTCTGTAAAAAAGGGAAAATTTTCTCCGCTTGTAGGTTACGATCATTATAAGAAGTTGCACAATGAGATTAACAACAGTCTTGTTGGTTTAACTACAACTAACGGTATTGAAATAACTGGGCAATCGGATCATTTCATTGAACGTGTTATTGGTGTAATCAAAGATCCTGATACGGGTAAGAAACGTCTTGGCGTTGAACTTCAAGATATTCAGGATGCTTTGACCAATGGTAAAGCAATGAAACCCAAAATTAGCAGGGATAAAAACGGTAACATTTTATATGATGAAGATGGTAAACCTAAAATATCTCAGCTATTTGTTACAGATAAATGTGCAGTATCCATAAATCCTGAAACGGGCGTGCTTATTCAATGTAATCCAAAGTGAGGTGTATTATTATGATATTCAATTTCAAAAAAGATGAATATGAAATGCTTGTCAAATATGGCGATTTTGAAGATTTGGAATACCCATACAAGCTCTTCCCCGAAACAAGTCAGATAGAAATAAATAATAAAGATGTTTCTATGTTTCAATGCATAATTAGCAACATATCAGTTGTTTATGGCATGGACGAAAATCAGAATAATATGACAGATTTCGGATATAAAGCATTGGATATTTATGATAAGGTTTATTTTCAAATTCATAATGAATAAGCTCCCAGCTACTGGGGGCTTTTAATTTTGCAAAAAGGAGCTGATAATTTATGCTTTCAACCCTCATATTGCTTTACGCCCTCGATACAGGGCAAATCCCCGTTGGCTGTTATGTAGCCGCATGGGTCTTCACAATAATAAAAGGTATTTGTTTGGTTATTAAATGCCTTGTAGATTTATCAGATGATTAAAACTGCATTTTAACGATAGTAAAACGCTCTTTCAAGGGCGTTTTATTTATCCTCGTTTTTGCGGAGCAAAAATCCGAGCCGCTTGCGAGGAGATAAATTTTATACTCAAAATTAAGGAGGAAAAATCCCTATGGAACTGAAAGATTTAACAGCTCTCGGTATTACCGAGGAGCAGGCAAACAAGGTGCTTGAACAGCACACAGCGGAGCTGACCGCAGAACAGCAGAAGTACACAGACCTTAACGCAGAACTGGAAACGGCAAAAGGCACGATCTCAGAGCTTACTGATAAGGTCAAAGCATTTGACGGCGAGGACATTGAAGGACTTAAGAAAGCGGCGTCCGACTGGGAAAGCAAGTACAATGCAGATATTGCCGCACTTAAGCTTGACAAGGCTCTGGAACTGTCCCTTGCCGGAGCAAAAGCAAGAGATGTGGACATTGTCAAGTCTCAGCTTGACTCGTCGCTCCTCAAGCTTGACGATGACGGCAAGATCACAGGTCTTACCGAACAGCTTGACAAGCTTAAGGCCGACAAAGCATTTCTCTTTGCGGATGGTGATGAGCCTACCGCAAGGATAGACACCGGTCTTGACCACGGTTCGGCAACAGAAACAACATCAGACGCACAGGCAAGAGCCGTAATGGGTCTGCCTGCGACTAAGTAATTTTACGGAGGTAAAATATTATGGCAAACGCAATTACAAAATTTAAAACCTACATCGCACTGCTTGACGAGGTTTACAAGCAGGCATCTTTGACCGCCGATCTCGACAGCGATCCTACTCTTGTTAAAGCGGGCGCAAACGCAAATGAGATCATAATCCCTAAGATCTCTATGGACGGTCTGGCGGACTACTCCAGAAACAGTGGCTATGTAAAGGGCGACGTTACTCTTACAAACGAGACTGTTACCTTTAATTACGACAGAGGTCGTAAATTCAGCGTTGACAATATGGACAATGAGGAGACTGCAGGACTTGCTTTCGGCAGACTGTCCTCAGAGTTTATCCGCGTCAAGGTTGCTCCCGAACAGGACGCATTCAGGTTCGCGACCTATGCAGGTACAACAGGCATATCTAAGGTTTCTGCAGGAGCAACACTTTCATCGGGTAATGATGTCCTTACCGCTCTGATCACTGCACAGAACAAAATGGACGAAGACGAAGTATTGCCGGAAAACCGTATTCTGTACATCACTCCTACTCTGTATAACCTTGCTATCAATGTGGACACCACAAAGTCAAAGGCTGTACTTGACGGCTTTGCTAAGATCGTAAAAGTGCCTCAGAGCAGATTTTACACTGCGATCGATCTTAAGGACGGCACGACAAAATCAGAGGGCGTCGATGAAACGGCAGGCGGTTTTGCTAAGGCGACAACCGCAAAGGATATAAACTTTATGATAATCCAGAAGTCGGCGGTTATCCAGTATCCTAAGCACACGGTAAACAAGGTCGTTACGCCGGAGGAAAATCAGACGGATGACAGCTGGCTGTTCTTCTTCCGTGCTTATGGTCTGGCTGATGTGTACGAAAACAAGGCGGCAGGTATTTATCTGCACCACAAGGCATAGGAGGTGTCGTTATGGCAAAGACAGTAGGATTGACTTTTAACGAGAAGCCAATAACAATAGAACCGCCTGCCGACTATTGCGAAAATGAAAATGTCATTGATTATAAGAGCATGACAGTCCCTGAACTAAAAGCTTATGCCGCCGAACTTGGCATTGACCTCGGGTCGGCAAGCAAGAAGGACGCAATCATTCAGGAAATCGTCGATGCAGTTGCGGTAGAGGATACGACAAGCGAAACGGAGGTGTAGGCTATGGCTTATGCTGATTACACGTTTTACACTGCTGATTTTCATGGCAATAAGATTTCCGAAACGGATTATCCTTATTTTGCGGAGCGTGCATCGGAATATCTCGACAATCTGAGCTTTGCCGAGACCGACGAGATCAGCCTTGCCAAAGCCTGCTGTGCTTGTGCAGAGATCATGTACTCCGCACAGCCGGATAAACAGATAGCCTCCGAAAAGGTCGGAGATTATTCGATAAGTTATTCGACCACTCAGACTGCTGTCGCCGATGAGCTGATCAAGACCGCCTCCAGATACCTTAATCTCAGGTCTGTGGGGTGGATATAAATGAGATATAATACAAAATGCACCGTCTGGCACAAACAGCCCGACGGTGCATTTATTACACAGCATTATCCGTGCTGGTGGCAGGACACCGAAGCCGAAAACATTGCAAAGACGGGCAAGACCGATGTTGACCGGGCGTTGATACATCTGCCGTTGTTGGCTGTAGTCGATAAGTCCGACTATATTGCAAAGGGCGATATTGATTTTGACGTGACAGCCTCTGTGGCAGAGTTGCTTAAGGCTGTAAGCCCGCTCAAAATCAGTACTGTAGAGCGCAAGGATTACGGCAGTCCCATAATGCGGCACACGGAGGTGACGGCTAAATGAGTAATAACAGTATTAAAGTAACTCTCACGGTCGCTCCCGAAAATGAACTGTTTGCGAGGCGTGGTCTGCAAAAAGGCGGCCGAGTACAGAAGTATATCGACAGCGAAGTATTACGTTGCTGTGATAGTTATGTGCCAATGCTTACCGGTAAGCTTAAACAGTCCGGTATTACATCAACGGTAGTTGGATCAGGCATGGTGCATTACAACACACCATACGCCCGCAAAAATTATTACGATAACAAAGGTATGGGCAAGCAGGGGCTTAACCTTGGGGGCAAGCGAGGCAGACTATGGTTTGAGCGTATGAAACCCGATCATCTGTCCGGAATAATCAAAGGAGTGAAACGAATTGCCGGAGCAAAATAAAAGCCTTTTGGAGGCTATGAAAGAATATGTGTTACAGTATCCCAATCTTGGAGATATTGATCTGCACATAGACCAGACTGAGTCTGAACCTGTTAATTACAGTATACAGACATCAGGTCTTGTAAAACTCAGTGAGGACGTGTGCGGAAATCAGATATGGCAGTACAATGCTTTGCTCCAGAGCAGAGAGTACACAGCCGATGATCTGTCAAGGCTCAATGCATCAGCTTTTACGGAGGATTTTATCTTCTGGATTGAAAAACAGAACAGTAGCCGGAATTATCCAGAACTTGCAGGAAATTTTGAACCTATCAGTATATCCGCTGATAATGGCATACTGCTTGCTCTGGATGAGGACGGAGACAGAGGATTGTATCAGATACAGATACATTTTACATTTGAGGAGGAAATATAAATGGCAGCTACAGGAATAAAAAAGCTTAAAAGAAGTCATCTTATGCATTTGTTGGATTCCACTTTTGGCGGAGAAACTCCGTCATGGTTCCTGATCGGCAAAAACATTGAGGATATGTCTATGGATTTGGGACCGGATACCGCGACTGTTAAGAATATCCTTGATGAAACAGATGTAAATGACAACGGTTACGAACCTAGTTTGTCTGTTGAAACCTACTACGCAAATACAGAAGATGCGATTTACGAAAAGATCAAATCTATTGCGTTGGATCGTCTTGTTGGCGACGACTGCAAGAGCAAATATCTTGAGGTGCTTATCGATAAGACCGAAGGTCCTTACGATGCATGGATGGAAGATTGCATCGTTAAGCCGCAGTCATATGGCGGACCGCAGGGCGGTGTCAACATACCGTTTAATATCCAACCCTGCGGCAATCGTATTAAGGGTACTGTAACAATCGCAAATAAAGTGGTGACATTTACGCCGCTGGCTGAAGGATAATTTGAGGGGCGACTAAGCCCCTCTTTTCTAAGGAGTGTTTTTTATGTCAGAAACAATTAAGCTTAGTTTTGACGACGGATACAAAAATATCGAATTAAATGGGAATCCGGATAAAATAATCCGTATTAATCCAACAGATACTCAGTTTATTAACCGAATTTCAGGCTTTGATGAGAAATATGAGAATATACGCAGTAGATACGGAGATATCGATATGAACTCTATCAATGATCTGCAGAATCTTGATGAGAATAATCCGGACTTTGAAAAGCTGAAACTTGCCGCTGATAGTGTGGACAAACTTGATATGGCGGTGAAGGATCTTATAAATGATATCTTTGGTTATGATATTTCATTAATAGTATTCGGAACTGATTCATGTCTTTCGCCTGCCGGAGGTCAACCAATATTTATGAATTTTATGCAGTGCATCTTCGCGTACATAAATGAATGTTCTGTGGAGGAAAGAAAGAAATCACAGGAGAAACTTAATTCCTATGCGGCACAGCGCAATACCATTGTTAGTGAAACAAAATGATAGGTGCATTGCCTAAAGCTTTGACAGTCAACGGTAAAATATATTCAATATATAGTGATTATCGCGTAGCTTTGCTGATTTTTTCTATGTGCAATGACGATACGCTTAATGACAAAGCCAAAACATATGGATGTATACAACTGTTGTACAAGCATCACGATCAGATACCTAACTCGGATCTTTACGAAGCGGCAGAACAAGCCAAATGGTTTCTTGACGGCGGAGATATGCCAAAATCTAAACGTCAACCTAAACCGTTGATAAACTGGGATCAGGATGAAGGGATTATTTTTCCAGCTCTCAATAAGGTAGCAGGAAAGGAAATTCGTGAAATTGATTATATGCATTGGTGGACGGTTTTAGGCCTTTTTAATGAGATTGGTGAGGGTTTATACAGTAATGTTATAAATATACGCTATAAGCTTGCACACAATAAAAAACTTAGTAAAGGAGAACAGGACTTTTACCGGAACAACAAAGAACTTATTGATATTAAGGTGAAGCTTACAGCAGAGGAACAGGATGAACTTGATTTTATAAATAATCTGTTATAAAAAAAGTCAGCCCGTTTGGACTGACTTTTTTATTACGCCCACCACTGATTACCGCAGTTAAGGCAAGTTATACGAACTTTTTTTGCTCCTTTGTTTCCGGAAACAAGACCTATTGGACCGGCAACAGCAGTTCCTATGACTGCTTTTCCGACTCCAAAGCCTTTTTTGTTTGCCGTAAGCGAAGTACTTCCACATTTAGGACAGCAAGCAATACCGTTTTTCTTGTTTTCCTTTATACGCTGACGTTTTGATAACGTTTTTTCTTCATGTTGTGTTTCGCCTGTTTGTGATGAAGTTGATGTGGTTACTTCCATCGGTATAAAAGTATTATTGCTAAGTGCGGAGAAGTAACCACATAACTCAGCAATTTTTTTATTATTGTTAAAGAAAAACATTACGTTATATGATTTTCCGTTTGCTGTTATAAACAAGCGACCGTTCTCGGAAGGAGTTCCGGCTGTATATCTAATATCTGATATGTCGGATACTTTTATAGTTTCGCTTTTGAGCCCACTTTTGTATGAGATCTCCGTTTCCGAAACTATTATAGTTGACACAAAAGCCGATTTTATTGTGGCATTCATAGGTATAGTTGAAATCGAGTTGACTTCTTCAATTTCGGTTTTATTGTGATGCAGAATTTCAGTTCCACATTTCATGCAGAAATCTGATTCATCGGATATTTCTGCGCCGCATTTAAAGCAAAACATAACATTTCCTCCCATTATGTATTTTTTTCATTATACAGCGTATGGAGGATTTTGTCAAGAAAGGAGGCTGATATAATTGGCAATTGACGGCAGACTTAATTTCGATACAAAAATAGATACAAAAGGATTTTCCAAAGGTATAAACAGTTTAGGTAACCAGCTTAATAATCTCCGAAATATAGTTTTAAAAATGGGTGCAGCACTTGGTACTGTGTTCAGTGGAAAAGAAGCTCTTGAAGCTGCTGCAGATATAAATGCTGCAAATTCTCAAATGCAACAGACTTTTGGAACTTTAAAATCTGCTGCAGATAATGCTATGAAAAGTGTAGCTGATAACAGTAGCATTCTTCAGACAAGACTTCAAAATGTAGGCACATCTATTTATGCTTTTGCTAAAACTACGGGTATGGATTCAGTTAGTGCTCTAAAAATGATGGAAGAAGCGTTGCAGGTAACAGCAGACAGTGCGGCATATTACGATCGAAGCCTTGAAGATACTGCAGAAAGCCTAAAATCGTTCTTGAAAGGCAACTTTGAAAACGATGCTGCTTTGGGTTTGAGTTGTACAGAAACTACGCGAAACACAGCGGCTAATAAACTCTATGGAAAATCATTTATGGAATTATCCGAAGCTCAGAAGCAACTTACACTATTGCAAATGGTCAAGGATGCAAATGCTCTTTCTGGAGCGGAGGGACAAGCCGCGCGAGAAGCAGACGGCTGGGAAAATGTCATCGGTAATCTGAAAGAGTCTTGGAAACAGTTGCTTGCTGTAATAGGACAGCCTGTTCTTTCTGGTGCTGTAACAGTTGTAAAAAACATAACAGCGGAATTGCAAAGTTTGACAGCTGTTGCTAATTCAGCAGTTAAAGCACTTTCTGAGGTGTTTGGAATTAAACTGATGAATACAACAGATGGAGTTGCTGAAAGTTCTTCGCAGGCGGTGGAAAATTATTCCGATATGGCAACATCGGCTGAAGCTACTGTCGAGGCTCAAGAAAATGCACTTGCAAGCTTTGATCAGATAAATAAGCTGGCGGACAACAGTTCCTCATCTGATACAAATGCATCGCCAGTGGTCGGTACTCTAAGCGGCAATACGATCTCCACTACTGTAGATGTTGATACATCTGATGCCGATAAAAAGCTTAAAGATTTTTTTTATTGGGTAAAATCATCTTTTAATACTATTTTTACGCCATTTAAACAAGCTTGGGATAAAAATGGAGTCAAGGTAACAGATAGTATGAGATTTGCTTTCGAGGGTGTATGGAGTGTTATCAAAAGCATAGGCGGATCATTCACCGATGTTTGGAGTAACGGAACGGGCGAACAAATTTCTGAACATTTACTCGGTATATGGACAAACATTAATAATACAATCGGATATGTGTCACGCAATTTTTCCTCCGCTTGGTCTGATAGCAGTGGTACAAAAATTATTCAGGACATTCTTGATATTTTTAATGATATACTCGACACAATTGAAAACATAACGGCAGACACTGTTGAATGGGCGCAGAACATTGACTTCTCACCTCTCATTACATCATTTGAAAATGTAACATCCGCATTAAAGCCTTTAACTGCCGACATATTTGACGGTATCGAATGGTTCTGGGATAATATTTTGCTCCCTATGGCATCATGGACTATAAGTACTTTGATACCAACATTTCTTAATTTGCTGGCGGCAGCTATAAAAGTTCTTGATTCAGCAATTTCAGCGTTAAAACCTATGGGTAAATGGCTGTGGGATAAATTTTTGAAGCCTATTGCAACATGGACCGGAGGTATTATAGTAGGCGCGTTGAAAGGTATTACATCAGCCTTAAATGGGGTTAGTGACTGGATAAAGAATCATCAGACTGCTGTCGAAAATTTTGCTGTTGTAGTTGGGACTTTGGGATCGGCATTTGCAATATCCGGAATAATTCAAGGCGTAGTAAGTGCATTTGCCGCATTGGCGGCAGGAACAAGTGTATTGACACCGTTAATTACTGCACTTGGTGTAGCAGTTAATTTTTTGACGAGTCCAATCACACTTGTATGTCTAGGAATCGGTGCGCTTATCGCTATCGGCGTATTGCTGTACAAAAATTGGGAAACAGTAAAACAGTTTTTTATTGATTTGTGGGACAGCTTTAAAATGACCATACAGCAATTTGTAGACTGGGTAACAGAGGTCTGGACATCAATTAAAGACTTTTTCGCCGGAATATGGCAAGGCATAAAAGATGTATTTGCCGTCGTGGCAGAATGGTTTACGGGAATTTTCCAAGCAGCTTGGGACGGTATTTTGTCTGTCTGGAATGCCGTTATAGGTTGGTTCTCAAATCTGTGGACAGGAATCAAAGACATTTTTTCTGCAGTAGGAAGTTGGTTTGGAGATATATTTACAACTGCGTGGACAAATATAAAATCGGCGTTTTCGGCTACAGCACAATTTTTCAGGGATTTGTGGACTGCAATAAAATCACCGTTTATTAAGGTAGCTGATTGGTTTAAAGATATATTTTCAAAGGCTTGGCAAGCAGTTAAGGACGTATTTTCGACTGGTGGCAAAATTTTTGACGGTATCAAAGAGGGTATAACAGGAGTATTCACAACGGTTGTAAACGGCATAATTGGCGGAATAAATAAAGTTATTTCTACTCCACTGGATTTTCTTAATGGCATACTTAATGATATTCGTGATATTGAAATAGCAGGCTTTACACCATTTGATGAGTTTTGGGACTATGACCCTATACCAGTTCCTCAGATTCCAATGCTCGCCACCGGCGCGGTAATTCCGCCGAACTCCGAGTTTCTTGCGGTTCTCGGCGACCAGAAACGCGGCACAAACATCGAAGCTCCGCTGGATACGATCAAGCAGGCTTTGTTTGAGGCGCTTGCTGTTTACGGCGGAGCTGTAGGCAATCAGAAAATAAGCGTAACGATACCAATCGAAGTAAAGGGCAGAGTGCTGTCACAGATCGTTATTGACGATATAAATGATTTTATCAAGCGCAACGGCAAATCGCCGATAAAAGTATAGGAGGGATACTATGAAATCAAATGGATTGAAATTTGAAGAAGAAACGGTAGCCACTCCTGCTGAAATTACTTTTTGTAACAATAAAATCTGGTCGGGCAATGCAGGGCGCACCGCTAATTGTCTTATGGTCGGAGACATCAGGGCTATAAAGAAAACGGTCACTATTAAATGGTATCATCTCACAGGCGAGCAGACTGCACAGATAAATAAGTATATCTCAAATGTTGATAGCCCATTTTTTAACGCCACACTTTTGGACGAGACTTTTAATGAAATCAAAATAAGGGTCTATGCAGGAGATCCAAGCTATGAAATATTCGGCTGGGACGAAAAGCGGCAGTTTTGCAAAGGCGTTGCTGTTGACCTTATCATGCAGTAGGAGGCGGATATATGTATACAACAAGTACAACCGTCTCCTCACGCATCGAAAGCTACTGCCGCACATGGCGTATGTGGCTTGAAAACGACGAGAGCGTAATAATGGGGGACAACATAATGTCCGCTACCAGTGACGTGCAGTCAACGAGCCTCAGTGACGACATAGAGCTTGGTGCAGTGTGCTCACAGTCTTGGGCATTACAGATAAACGATGCTGAAACACGTTTCCTCGGCAAAGAGTATGACCTGTCCCTGTACCTTGCAGACCTCACAGGCGTGACCACCTACTCCACCCTAGAAGCCTACA